>Ga0256407_10002237_pt1 | contig 37604 bp, 42 predicted proteins | sample RumenRJG_04DNA_FD_193489 | JGI IMG/M metagenome (GOLD analysis project Ga0256407, IMG submission 193489) | Bovine rumen microbial communities from Lethbridge, Alberta, Canada - RJG_04 | ecosystem: Host-associated > Mammals > Digestive system > Stomach > Rumen | place: Canada: Alberta... | reverse complement strand
GCTGAGAATGACAGCCAAAAGGAAGAAATTAATAACCTCAGACAAAAGCTCGAGCATATGAATGAGATCCTCCTGAATATGCAGAGAGCGCGTTTCGGTCAGTCAAGTGAGAAGCAGAAATACGTTTCTCCCGACCAGCTCAGCGTGTTCAATGAAGCGGAAGCCGGGCAAGACCCGAAGGCTCCCGAACCCGATGAAAAAACGATTATCGTTCCGGAACACAAGCGCAATCCAAAGAGACCGCTTGCAGACAGAATGGCGGAGCTTCCTTCGGAGGACGTCATTCTTGAGTTGCCCGAGGATGAAAGAAACTGTCCGAGCTGCGGCAATTCTCTGCGTAAAATGGGCAAGAAATTCCTGCGCAAGGAGCTCATTGTCATCAGAAAACAGATAAAGGTCGTCAATTACTACGCCTACACATACACCTGCGACAATTGTGAGAAAAACAAGGGCGTAACGAGGATCTACACGGTTCAGCCGCCCGAACCGCTCATCAAGCACAGCTACGCGTCGCCGTCGCTGGTCGCGGACGTGATGACGCAAAAGTACGTGGACGGTGTACCCTTAGCACGGCAGGAGAAGATATGGCTGCGCGACGGCTTTGACCTTAAAAGAGCAACGATGGCAAACTGGATGATCAAGGTTGCCGAGAAATGGCTCAAGCCGCTCTACAAGCTGATGAAAAAGCAGCTTCTCGCGGGCAGCGTCGTCTACGCAGACGAAACCGTGGTACAGGTTCTCAAGGAGGATGGCAAAACGCCGCAGTCGGACTCGAGAATGTGGGTGTACGGCTCAGATATCCGTTCAGGAAAGGCGATACGCATCTTTGAGTATCAGCCGGACAGAACCGGAGAACGCCCCAAGCGGTTTTTGAGCAGCTTTAAAGGGTATCTCGTGACCGACGGCTACACCGCGTACAACGCTGTTGAAAATGTCACTCGCTGCGGCTGTTGGGCGCATATGCGCAGGGCATGGCGAGACGCGATGCCAAAGGGCGCGACGACGCAGAACTCCAAAGCGGCGGTTGGTTACAATTATTGCAACAAGCTGTTTGCTCTGGAGAAAAAATGGAAAACTCAAACAAACGCCGAGAGGTTGAAAAGCAGACAGTATAAATCTGAGAAGATTGTCGATGAATACTACCTCTGGGTGCGATCGCTCGACCCTGTTATCGGCAGCAAGCTGGAGGACGCGGTAAATTATGCACTGAATCAGGAGCAGTATCTGCGAGCGTTTTTGAAAAACGGCGAGGTTGAAATTTCCAATAACTTTGCCGAGAACGCAATCCGACCGTTTGTTATCGGGCGAAAAAACTGGCTGTTCTCCGACACCGTCAAAGGTGCCAAATCCAGCGCGATCATTTACAGTCTGATCGAAACAGCAAAAGCAAACGGTATAGAACCGTACACCTATCTTAACCTCATCCTGACAGATATGCAGTACATGGGCAGACCGTTTTCAAATGAAGATTTGGAAAGCTTCATGCCCTGGAGCAAGGAAATCAGGGATTCCATTGCAGGGAGAACCAAACCGGCACCATTAACAGAAGAATAAGGTTTTTGCATAATCAAGCCCTCGGTGTTTTGCCGAGGGCTTGCGTTTTGGGTGATGGGGTGGTTGTTGAGCGGTTACGAAAAAATGAGCCCGAGCCGAACCCAAAGCACGATACAACAGATTACCGCCCTCCGTCACCCCGTTCCAGAGGCCCGAGAGGGTTATGATGAGCCGAGGTCCAAATTTGGACCTCTTTGTTTTTGCTCGAAAAGATAGACAAGCGTCGGCTTTTCTGATATGATTATGGATAGAAACTATATGATGTCTGTGTGGTAAGGTTCTTTCAGAATTGCCGAAGAAATGAGGGAAGAATAGAGCATGAAACTGATCAAATGCGAAAATGCACACTTGGAAAACGTTTTAGCGCTGTATCATCGGACGATCGGGTATTTGGAAAACCATATCAACTATCCCAAGTGGTCATCATTACATCCGAGTGACCAGAGTGTTGTCGGCTCAGTCAAAGCCGGTGAGCTGTATGTGTGTATGGAAGGCGATACAGTACTTGGCGCTGTTGTTCTGAGTGAGGATCCGGAGGGCTATTACGAATCCGGGGATTGGAGCCGGGAGCTGAAAACGGGGGAATACCTAGTGATTCACGCCTTGGCAGTCGATCCGTCATTTGCACGCAAAGGGATAGGCGCTTTTATGGTGGCGCAAAGTATTGAGATCGCTCGGAAAGGCGGATATCAGGCGCTGCGGCTTGACGTTGTCCCGAAAAATATCCCTGCCGAGCGTTTGTATGAAAAATTGGGATTTTCATTTGCCGGTACGAAGGATTTGCGGCGAAATATTGATGAGGTTCCCGTTTTTGATTTGTTTGAGCTGAATTTATAATCAAAAAAAATATGAGGTGACTATACTATGAAGGATTTTTTGACACTCGCAAAGGATCGGTATTCCGTTCGCAAATTTGCAACGGCGGATATTCCGCAGGAGGATATTGATAAAATCATCGAGGCAGGACTGTGCGCGCCGACGGCAGTCAACTTTCAGCCGTTCAAGATATGGACTTTTGAAAGCGACGGCGCAAAGGCGAAGCTGTTGTCGTGCACAAAAATGAAGTTTATAGAGCCTGCAAAGGTCATCCTGGTAATCGGCGCCAAAGCGGATGAAGCATGGGTGCGCCCTTATGACAAGAAAAACTTTGCGGAAATCGACGCTGCCATCGTCGCCACACAGATGATGCTCGCCATACATGATCTCGGCTACGGTTCAACGTGGATCGGTCACTTTGACGCGGACGCGGTCAAGGCGCAGTTCCCCGCAATGAAGGACTATGAACTGATCGCTCTTTTGCCGGTCGGCGTCATTGCCGATGACTGCAAGCCGTCCGAGCGGCACAGCGTTTCCAAAAGCCGGAAAGAGCTTGTTGCTGTATTATAAAGGAAGAGAGCTTTATGACGATTAGACACGCGACGATTGATGATTTGGACATCATTACACTGATAGAAACCGCTTCGTTTCATAAAACCGAAGCGGCAAAAAAGGAAGAGATAAAAGAGCGTTTAGAGCTGAACGGCGATTTCTTTTGGCTCCTTGACGATTTCGGTGAGGTGTTTGCGTTTGTTCACGGTCTTCCGACCAACGCAGTAAACTTGACAGACGATATGTTCCATACCCACGAGAAGTATGATGTCAACGGTTCTTGGCTCATGCTGCTGTCCGTTGCCACCCATCCGTTCCACCGTTACAGAGGTTACGCGCAACGCGTCATGCGTCAGGTAATTTCCGACAGCCAAGAGCAAGGTCGAAAAGGAATCGTTCTAACCTGCAAGGAGCATTTGTTTCCGTTTTATCAGAAGTTTGGCTTCAAGAGCGAAGGTAAATCCGCCTCCACCCATGGTGGCGCGGTTTGGTTTCAAATGCGGCTGACGTTTTAATAAATATTAAAAACACTGCGCGAGGTCCAAATTTGGACCTCGCGCTGTCTTATAGCTATTGATTATCCTTTTCACCCTTGAACTTCCGCGCAACATTGAGACCGGATTTCATCACGGTGCCGCGCTGTACTATGGACGAACCGTATCTTGAGCGGATGGAGTCAAGGGTTTTGTCGAGCTTTTCGTCTCGCTCATTATTGAGATTTTCCGTTTCACCGAACAGCGACATCTGCACGGAGGCAGATTTATCCTTCGACAAATTGGAGAGCGTGATACTGATCAGCCGCAGCGGGCGGTGATTCTGCCACATTTCGCCGAGCAGCTTCTTGGCAGTTTCAAAGACTGCTTTGGTGGTATCGATGGGAGAGGACAGCTGACATTGGTGCGACTTGTTTTTGAAGTCGAGGAAGCGGATAGACACGGAGACGCCGTATGCCATCGCGTTATCGCTCCTCATGTGCCGCGATACGCTGTCCGCCAGCGCAAGCAGAACCGCGTGCGCCTGTTCGTCGGTGGTGACGTCGTCCTCCAAGGTGACTGAGTTTGAGTAGCTTTTGGCTTCCTCGCGTTCGGCACGGACAGGGCTGTTGTCAATGCCGTTAGCGTAGTTATGACACTGAACGCTCGTTTTTTCGCCCAGCAGATTGCGGAGCGTGTTCAAGTCAAACTTCGCAAGTTCTCCTATGGTGCGGATACCGAGCTTTGTCAGCTTGTTTGCCGTTGCGCCGCCGATAAAGAGCAAGTCTCTGACGGGCAGCGGCCACATTTTTGTCGGAATCTCATCGGGAAAGAGCGTGTGTACTTTATCGGGTTTCTCGAAGTCGCTCGCCATTTTCGCGCACAGCTTGTTTTCTCCGATGCCGACGTTGACGGTAAAGCCCAGCTCGCCGCGGATTTTATCCTTGATTTCATAGGCGAGGGCGATCGGGTCGGGATAGATGTGTTCCGTCCCGGTGAAATCGAGAAAGCACTCGTCAATCGAGAACTCCTCTACCACAGGCGCATAGCTGCGGCAGATATCCTTGAATGCCTTGGAGCAGGCGGAGTAGAGCTTGAAGTCAGGCGGCGCAATCACCAGAGAGGGACACTTGCGCAGCGCCATTCCGATCGGCTCGCCTGTTTTGATATTGTATTGTTTCGCGGGGATCGATTTCGCCAGCACAACGCCGCGCCTGCTCTCGGGGCTTCCGCCGATCACGGACGGAATCAGCCGCAAGTCTGCTTCGCCGTTTTTGACGCGGCGGGTCGATTCCCAAGAGAGAAACGCGCTGTTGACGTCGATGTGAAAAATTAACCGTTTCATAAGATGATTATAGCTATTAACAGGGGGAAATGCAAGCAGAAAAACTATATGGATTGGTCACATTTATGGTTTTCGCGGACAACGGAAAGAATTTGTTTGCTGACAACGTTTGGAAGCAACGACGCTTCTGCCGTTGCCAGCCGTTTTGCTTCCTCTCGGTTTTCGCATTTTACCGTCATTGCTGTTATCAGCTCAACTGTAACTCTATACTTTTTCATAATCTGATCTGACCTCAAAAGAAAAGACAAAAAGAAAACACCTCACCTGAAGCAGTTTCTTTTTGTCTTTTTGTTTTTACCACACTGTCATTATATATCCTGATTATGGAATTGTCAAGACTGAAATGTTTATTTATTTGAGCAACAAAGTCAGCAGCAAATAAGCAAGAAGATGTGATATATTATGAATATAGTATTTTAATTCGAACAGGAGAATGAACCATGGATAATAAAGAAAACCTCGAAAACTGCCGTTTTGTACTTGCAGTCATGAAAACCAAGCAGGATCTTCGTTTTCAGGCGCTCAGACTGATTCATTATATTATTTACCGCGTGATTTGTGATGATCAGGATTTGCAGACCTTCCAAGGCTCTGTCACAGAGCTGGCGGAAGAGTTTCAGATACCGCGCAGCAATTTGTACAGGGATATTGACTCGCTCAGCGATCAGCTCCATTCGACGTCTATGATCACAGGTCACAAAGACCCTCGGAAAAGCTGGAAGATCGTTACATGGATGAGTAAATCCGGCTATGACGGGAAGGGGTTATACACTTTTAAGCTGTCCTACAGCATAGTCGATTACGTTAAGGGAATCAAGCAGATGTTTGATGAAGAATTTCATCTGACGATTTTGAAGTTCAGCTCTATCTACGCGATTCGTATTTACGAGATCGTTTCAGCGGACAGATTTTTTCAGAGGGGTGTCAACCCGGAATATGAGATTGATGATCTGCGGTACTGGCTGGATTGTGAGAAGAAGTATAAAAAGACAAACGATTTTTACAAATATGTGATTGAAACGGCTGTCAGAGATATTAACAGCTATTCATCCACGAAGATGACGGCAGTAACGATTAAAGTAGGACGTATAATTTCACGGATCCGGTTTGAGCTTTCATCGGATAAACAACCGGAAGGTCCAAATTTGGATCTCGCGTGATGAAAAATGGATAAAGGTCCAAATTTGGACTGCGGAGCAGAAAAAGGCAGGTGAGGAATTTTGAGTGATGAGAACAGTTTGATCGGCAATGAAAACAATCATGTGGTCATGGATAATCGTTTGATTGAATCCAAACAGATGATGCCGCTCAACGCCGCCAAAATCGTGCGGATGGCGATTGCGAAGATTACATATGAGGACGAAATATTCCGCACCTATAGCTGCTCAATTACAGAGCTTGCCGAATTTTTGCGAGTATCAAAAAGTAATCTTTACCGCGATATCAGGGGAATCTGCGATGTTTTGGAGCGGAGCCGCGTGTTTGTCGGAACAGATGACCCTGCACATCCGTGGAAACGGCTGCAGTGGATTGACTACGCGAGATATGACGGTAATGGTGTGGTTTCAATGCGCTTATCCAAGGATGTTGAACCATATCTTATCGGTTTGAGAAAATGCTATACGCAGTACCGCCTGCGAAATATCGTGGATTTTAGCTCCTTTTACGCTATCAGATTATATGAACTGCTGATTCATCAGATTAATTTGCTGGATTATAACGGCGGTGAATCTTTTTCCTACACGGTTGATGAACTGCGGGAATTGCTGTTTTGTGAAACAAAATTCACGCGATTTGCAGATTTTAGACGTAAGGTTTTGAATCTTGCTGTAAGAGAGATAAACGAAAAGTCTGACATCCATGTTGAAATGATATTTTTCAGACAGGGTAAAGTGTATCACAAGGTTGCTTTCAACGTTCGTGTAAATACTGATCCTGAGAATCGAAACAGTCCGATTTATTCAATTGTCAGCAGACAGGAACAAAGAACAAATCTATTAATCGAATAACGACCCATGCTCACTGATAAAAGAGTATGGGTTTTTATTTTGTGTGAAAGCATCTCGGAGAGCGCAGCTCTCCAATTAGATACTTTAAGCTAATTATAATAATTATATAATTTAGAGGCTTAAAAACAGCATAGATAAGCCGTTTTCTGATTGATAATGTGACCTTATGATAGCGTTGATGTGACCTTTCGATAGTTACATGTGACCTTTTGATACTCCAAATATGACAAATTGATAGTGATAATGTGACCTTTTGATATCGATGTGGAAAGAATGTTGAAAGTTGATTTTGTCATTTAAAGCGAGTGCAGGATATAAAACAAGGTAAAAAAATTTATACGAGCAACAAAGTCAGCGAAAAATAATGTTTAGATGTGTTACAATAAAAGTAGGTTATCGCTAAATAGCCAAGAATAAGGATACCGTGTCCGCTGATTGGATGGAGCGGGGCGGTGAAGCAACTAACAGGTGTAGTCTGCGCTGTTTTACAGCGGCGCGGGCTATGCCTGTATTTTTTTGAAAAGGAGTTATGCCATATGCCAAGAAAAAAGATTGTTCCGGTTGAAACAGAAGCGCATCAAGCTGCTGAGGCTGAAATCACGACAGAAAGCGCATTGGAACAGTTTCGTCAGGACAATGATATCCGTCATTCACCTGAAGATACTGCGGAGACGGAGTTGGAAGAGGTGCTGAGCGAAGAGGATGAAACGCCCACTACCGAATTGCATAAGGAAGCCACAGCTGAGGAAGAAATCGAGTCGGAATCGCCCCTTCATGAGACAGTGGGTTTTCTTCCGACAAACGGGCAGTCCCAAGGGATGACCCATGAGATGCTGACACTGTTCAACGGCGCACAATATGCGGGAACTATCCTGACGGGAAGGCTGACGGGCGTTGAGCGTATCCCGCTCGGGATAGTCGACAATGTCAGCTACAATAAAAATGACGGAACCCTTAATCACCTCAACGGCGTCACCGTCAAAATCAACGCAGACAAAATGGGCTTGCGGATGGATTTGATCCGCAGAGGTATTAAAGAGCGTAATGAAAGGATCGGGCTCCATCCGTCCGAAGAGATGTTTGAAACACAGGTGAGAAATTATCAGTTCCGTTTTCTCAGAAAAATGCTCGGTGCCAAGATTGATTTCGTGACGGAGGACATCGTCGAGGATGCAAATACCGTTGTCGGCAACCGCGAACGGGCAATGGAGCGTATGCGCGCTAACTTTACGCCGCAAAGAGGCAGGGAGCGCGCGAGGTATGTAAAGGGAGACAATATTTTATCCAGAGTGCTTCGCGTGTCGGATAACGCGCTGGTGGTGGAAGCTTCGGGCTACGAGGTCGCGATGACGGTGCGTCAGGTAACGCCGATGGCAGTTGTTTTGCCGGAGATTTTCAAGCCTGGCGATAATTTTCCCGTTATAGTGACCGGCGTAAGTGACACGGGAATCAGCCTCATCGGAGCGCATGGAGCAAGGATCAATATCTTTCAGAAGGTACATGAATACCGCTACGGTTCGGTGGTGCTTGCCGAGGTGATCCATATTTACCGCGGAGTGTACCATCTCAGGATGCCCAACGGCTGCCGAGGCGCGATGTTTTTCAATAAAGCGCATCTCAGAACCAGAGTCAGAGAAGGGGACATGGTAACTGCGATCGTCATCGGATTCAGCGAAAACGACGACGCGGTGAAGTGTTCGTTGAGATGAAAAAGTATTTTTCGCCGAGTGGTTGCAAAAGACCATTCGGCATTTTTCTTGTTTTTCGGCGAAGATTTGTGGACAAACATAGGGTTTTCTGATATCATTAAAAAAGAAAAATATAGGAGAGTAACGATCAATGAACGCACTGGTAATAAATTGCAGTCCTGTTAGAAATGGAGCGACTGCTGAAATTGTAAGAATTGTTTCGGAATCATTATCAAACACTTATCATACCAAATGTATTTGTATTGATGATTATGAATTTGGCTTTTGTAAGGGTTGCCGTACTTGTCACAAGACAGCTAAATGTATTCAAAACGATGATATTACAGATATCCTTAATGAATTTGAGTGGGCAGATATCATTGTGTCCGTTTCTCCTTCATATTGGGCTGATATTCCCGGACAATTTAAAGCCTTTATAGATAGGTGTACTCCGTGGTGCAATACTCATGAGCCGCACTCAACCATCAGCAAAGGGAAAAAGGGCTTTTCAATCGCATTGCGTACTGGGTCGAGTATGGGAGAATGTGAGCGAATCATCCGGAGTATAGAGCATTTTTACGGGCATTTAGAAATTGAATGCTGTGGTAGACTTGGCTTGTGTTCTGTAGAATACAAAGAAAATGTTGAACCGAGAATAGATGAGATAACAGCGTTCTGTGAAAGTTTTATTATGAAATATTAAAGTGAGTAAATTGTTATGGAATACGGGTATTCGATTTTGATGGGGGTTTTTGCGGGAGCTTTGTTGCTCTATGCAGGCTTGATGGCATTGACTAAGGATTACAAAATGCTGCCGTATCGGGCGCGGACGTCTGTAAAACCGAAAAATCCTAAAAAGTATATGACACAACTGGCGAAAGTAATTGCCCTTGTCGCGTGTTCGCCTGCGCTGAGCGCATTAGCCGGTCTTTGGAATATGGTTGCGGCGTTGATTGTTTTGATTGGCGCAGGGGTATTATTCATCTGGCTTGGAACAAAGATCGTTCATAATGAAGAATAAGTTAAAATATGATGATTGAAGGTGATAGGTATGAAATTTATTCCGCTTGAAAAGCAAAGCAAAAAACAACAGAAAAAATACCATGCCCGTCGCCGCTGTGATTGGAACGGCTTGAAGCCGACTACACGAGTTGTCAAGAGCGAAAAGGTTTATGACAGAAAGAAATTGCATAAGCCGGATTTGGATTGAGGTGCTTTATGAAGCAATACAAAGTATTAAGAGCAGAGGAAACTTGGCAGCGCGCCGGGGCTTACTCCGTCAGAGTGCAGGGAATGAACCGTCAACACCATATTTCTTTGAGAGAAGAATTTGACGAGCATGACGGAGATGAAAGCAAATACATCGTCATTTTGGATGATACCTATCCCGTCGCGACCTGCCGCTTTTATGAATTGGATAAACAATCCGTCCTTGTCGGAAGGGTAGTTGTTCTTCCTGAATATCGCGGACAACATCTTGGCAGTACGGTTATCAAAGAAGCCGAGAAGTGGATCACGGAACTCGGTTATACCAATATCCAAATCGACAGCCGCGTGGTGGCGGTCGGGTTTTACGAAAAGCTCGGTTATAAGCGCATCGACGATGAGATCATCAAAAGCTGGAGCTTTGACTGCATGAGAATGCGTAAAAGGATAGGAGAAACACCATGAAGCTGATGCCCGCGTTGCCGGAGAGTATTTTACATGGATAGCCGGCTGATCATGATGCTTCTTAAAGCGGATAAGATGTCAAAAAACTAATGGGAGATTACATGTTCAGAGAAATGCGGCGCTTCAAGCAGCAGATCAGCGAGGAACAATGTATTCAAATTTTGAAGAAACAGCCGCGAGGCGTTCTTTCGATGATCGGGGACAACGGCTATCCTTACGGAATCCCGATGGATCACTGATACAGCGAAAAGGAGAAGAAGCTGTATTTCCATTGTGCGAAGGTCGGTCACAAGCTCGACGCCATCTCAACCTGCGATAAGGTCAGCTATTGTGTTATGGATGAAGGTCGGCGCAGAGACGGCGAATGGGCGCTGAACATCAACAGCGTCGTTGTGTTCGGACGCATCCGCGTAGTTAAGGACGAATTAAAGAAACGTGAGATCTGCACTAACCTATGCAGAAAGTTTATCGATGATGAAGATTATATCCGGAAAGAGCTCGAGAGCGCATTCCCACGCGTGTGCTGTCTCGAACTTAGCATCGAGCATTTGACCGGCAAGCCGGTAAATAAATCATAATAACATAAATTGAGAATTAAAGTGAGGTATGAATAATGAAACTATATATCAGCGAACGATTTTTGACATTTAAGGACAAGGCGGCGGTCACGGACGAAAACGGAGCTGTCAGATACTATGTTCACGGCGATTTCGCCATCGCAAAGAAATACTATGTTGACGATGTGAACGGCACTCAGTTAGCCTCGGTCGTTCAAAAGAAAATCAGCTCGACCGGAACCTGTGTTGTCAGCAGGAACGGAAACGACATAGCTGAGATCGTTCCGAAAATAACACTGTTCAAACCAAAATACGAGGTTAAAAGACTGGGTTGGACGATTGAGGGCAATTTCAATCAAGACAAATACTCGATCAAACAAAACGGCAAAGCGATAGTCAATGTTAATGTCAGGCTACTGATGAAAGGAAACGCATATGAAATCGACATCACCGACGGAATCGATGAAGTCAACGCTCTTGCAGTCGTTCTTGTCATAGAAGGAATCTTTGAAAACACAGTTCTCGGTACAGCGGTCAATTCTTCTGTTCAAAGCTCTTTCTTATCATAATATCGGAGGACGAAAAGCAAAATGACAATACAGGATTTCAACATCGAACACATAAAAAGATAAGGTGAAATCTATGCAGCTGCATTTTCCGGCAAGCCTTGGAAGGATCATTGGACAGTTGAATTTTTCTCAACGAATTCCCTCGGCGTTTTGCCGTAGTATTCCTTGAACGCCTTGTAGAAGTTACTGTGGTTGCTATACCCAAGCATGGCTGAAATATCTTCTATGGAGAGGGTGGTGCTTTTCATAAGAAGCACTGCTCTTTCCATTCGTTTTTCAATCAGTATTTCTGTAAATGTCCTTCCTGTTTCCTTGTGGAGCAGGGATGATATGTAGTTTGGATGGTAATTGAAATGACCGGAAATATCCTTTAAGGTCACGACGTCTGAATGATCCCCCATATAATCAAGTATCTGCTCGGAGAGGGATTTTGGCGCAGTTCCCACTTTTTCTATCTTATAGCGTCTTGCTATTTCAAGAAGAAGCGTCTGGAGCATGGATTTCAGGATACGCTGCGTATCGTCTTTCCTGTCCGCATATTCCATGACCATCAATTCAAGGATCGTTCGTATCGCATGATCCTTTGTGACTGGGAGATGGATGAATTCGTCTGAGAACTTATTGGTCTGCGGGTCTATGAAGAAACGAAAGAGATCTGAGTCGGTATAAACCGTCGGAAGGTATTCCCGGAAAAAAGAGTCTTTCCTGATCAGAATACCGATAATGACGATCTCTTTTTCATCTTCACCCCGGAGGGCATAACCGCTGTATGGCTGACCGATATAGCATTCGTCTTCATCGATCGTGATCAGGTTGTTATATTTGGCGGATAAAGCCTGATACCTGTTTTTATAGGCATAGTTGATGAAGAAGAAATCCTGACGGTGAAAAGGCTCATGTATTTCGTTACCCTTAAATACGCAGACAAGAACGTCTTCATCTTTATCGCCGGGCCAGTAAGAAGTAACATCTCCCGGCTTTCCTTTATCCATCTTGTGGAATGTAAGGTCAAGGTCGCCAAATTCCAGACCGAGCTTATTGATCGCAAGATCAAGCATTCTTTTTTTGCTCATGTATATTCCTCCCATTGAATTATCTCGCAAAACAGTATAACACAAAATATTAGAAATTACCACTATAGATATTAAGAAATGATAGTGATTTATCGGACGATTGAAAGTATAATGTATTCGGACTTAAGGAAAGTTGATGCATGGAGATAAGGAGAGAAAGATCATGAAGAAATTAGCGACAAATACTGTTTTATGTATGCAGCCTGTCCCGCAGACCATCGTATCCTGCAGGGATAAGGACGGAAGAAATAACGCGCTGGTGGTGGGCTTTACTGCCAATGTCAGTCTTGATCCTGTTATGGTCATGGTGGGTATTGTGCCTTCAAGGTTTTCACACCATATGGTGAAAGAGGGCGGATGCTTTGTGATCAACCTTCCGAAGAAGAGCTTCAAGAAAGAGTATGATTATCTCGGCTCCAAGTCCGGAAGAGATGAGGATAAGTTTGCGGCACTTGACCTGAAATGGGAAGACGGAAAGTATGTGAACGCCCCAATCCTTACCGACTGCCCTGTAAGCATTGAGTGCAGCGTGGTGGAAAGCAGCCTTCCGGGTACGCATGAACTGTTCATAGGAAAAGTCGAGGCGGTTCATGTTGATGAGGAATACCTCGATGTAAAAGGAAATATCCTCTGGGACAAGATGGATCTGATGTGACACTATGCGGGGAAGTCCTGAAAAAGGACTTCCCCTGAACTCGATAAAGGCGGTGGTTTGTTATGAGACGGTGGAAGTTGATCCTGACCATATCCACGATCATGTTGGTAATTCTCGCAGGATGCGCAGATGTGAATAACAAGACAGAAGCACCATCCGAGGCGGGGACAGAGGATGTGACTTCGGAGGCGAAGTTTGAAAATGAACCGGCGGAAGAATCTTCTTCCGATGAGCAGCAGGAAGAGAAAACGAAAGAGAAAACAATAGTCGGTGTCAGTATCGACTTTGACTATATTAGGATGTCCGGGATGGCATCCAATCAGTTTGCCGTCTGGATTGAAGACTCGGATGGCAATGTAGTAAAAACAATCTATGCTACGGATTTCACTGCGGTAAAACGCGGATATAGCAACCGTGAGGACACACTCTCTCATTGGGTAAAAGCCGCGGAGCCGGAGGATATGGATGAAACGGAAATTGATGCCGTGAGCGGAGCGACTCCGCAGTCAGGACATCAGCATTTTGAGTGGGATCTGACGGATGATGAGGGACAGAGGGTATCTGACGGACAGTATTCCGTCAAACTTGAAGGAACCCTTTTCTGGAGCAGCAATGTGGTTTATACCGGCTTTTTCAGTGCAGAAGAAGCCGGTGAAGGCGAATTGGAATTACTGACAGAACGAAGCGAACCGGATAATACGGATAACGAAAAAATGATCCGGAATGTGAGGATGACGATCATGACAGATAAAAGTTCTATTGCGGATAATATGACAAACCGGCTTGGGGGTCTTGAACCGGAAGCGGCACGTAACTATATGAAAGAGCATTATGATGAAGGCCTTGTGATCGTTGAAGTGAATACGGACTACTGGAAGCTTGAAAACGGTTTTACCGGCGCGATGCATATCCCTCATGATCAGATGGCAGAAAGGTATGATGAGATACCGTCCGGTGTTTCGGTTATCCTCCATTGCGGAGCAGGAGTGGTATCGGTTCCTGCGTATGAGACGCTTATGGAAAAAAGGAAGGATATCCCGCAGCTTTCCTATATCGCCGGTCATCCGCCGGTGGATGAGTTTAACAAATGGCTGGAAGATCACGAAAAATAAGGGGGAATCAGAGCATGACGGAGCTTGAAAAGCTGAAAGCAGGGCTTGAATACTGCTACGATGATGCAGAAGTAGATGCGCTTAAAGAACGGGCGATCATCTGGTGCGGAAAGTATAATGCCCTTGATCCGCTGGATTTTGCGACGCAGTATGAAACGCTGAAAAACAATCTTGGAAGCGTTGGACAAAAGGTTTGGATAGCAAAGATATTTAACTGTGATAACGGAAAAAATATCCATATCGGGAACAATTTCACAGGTAACTATAATCTGACGATTTTGGATATAAGAGAGGTTTTCATCGGCGATAATGTGATGATCGGACCGAATACTCTTATTACGACCGTAGGACATCCCCTTACTCCTATAAAAAGAAGGAATCATATCGGGATCGCAAAGCCCGTAAAGATCGGCGATGATGTGTGGATCGGCGGAAATGTCACGATCCTTCCCGGAGTCAATATAGGTAATAATGCTGTTATTGCCGCAGGTGCGGTTGTGACAAAAAACGTGCCGGACAACACTCTTGTTGGGGGTGTTCCGGCTAAGGTAATACGAAAACTGGAAAACGATATTGCAGAAAGCGAGAATGATAATGGAAACGATGAGACTATATAACGGAATTGAGATTCCTGCGATCGGTTACGGCACATGGCAGTCCCCTGACAGTGAAGTAACGGTAAACGGCGTAAAAACAGCGGTTGCCAGCGGATACAGACATATCGACGCTGCAGCGGTGTACGGAAATGAAGTCAGCGTAGGTAAAGGTATAGCCGGGTGCGGCGTTCCGAGAGAAGAACTGTTCATTACCAGCAAGGTATGGAACACGGAACGCAGTTATGATGCAGCTTTAGCGGCATTTGAAAAAACAATAAAGGATCTGGGCTGCGGATATCTTGATTTGTACCTGATTCACTGGCCGGCAGCAGCTCATATGTATGCAGATTGGGAGCAAATAAATCTAGATACATGGAGAGCTATGACAGAGCTTTATAAGGCAGGAAAGATCAAGGCAATCGGTGTTTCCAACTTTAAGCCGCATCATCTGGAAGCGCTGATGAAAACCGAAGTGAAGCCTATGGTCGATCAGATCGAGTTCCATCCCGGGCTTCTTCAGGAAAAGACAGCGGCATACTGCCGAGAGAATAATATTCTGGTAGAAGGATGGTCTCCTCTCGGAACCGGAAGAATGCTTGATAATGAAGTGTTAAAGGATATTGCATTAAGAAGCGGTAAGTCTGTAGCTCAGGTTTGTATCCGCTGGTGCATACAGCATGATATTTTGCCGTTGCCAAAGTCAGTAACGCCGTCGAGGATCAAGGAGAATCTGCAGGTGTTCGACTTTGAACTGAATGCGGCTGATATGGAAAAGATTGATTTACTAAACAATTTCGGCGGCTCCGGCTTGGATCCGGATCAGGTGGATTTTTAATACTTATATTATACAGAGATAATTAAAAAATGATTTCCTCCGTTTGGACTAAGAAATCCAAGCGGAGGTTTTGTTACAACTTTAAATTGTACCCTATACAAGTTTTCGGTCATTTTCAAATCCTCGGTTATGGGCTATACTTTAGTCACAGCAAGAGAAAAGCTGAACAAAACCAAAACAGTATTTCAATCATCATTCCAAGGAGGAAAAGAAAATGACAAACATTGAAAAGGCTCTGGCTTTAATCAACACATTCGCAACAGGTGACACAGAGAAGGCGGCATCCTTACTCGCTGAGGGTTACATCCAGCATAATCTCGCATACGGCACAGGTCGTGACGCTTTTGTCGGCTCGGTACAGTATCTCGCTTCTGCTCCCGTTAAGACGACCGTCAACAATATCCGCGCTTTTGAGGACGGCGACAAGGTGTTCCTGCAGACCGTTTACAACTTCGCGGGTATGGGTGAGCAGGTGGCGTTCGATATCTTCCGCTTCGACGCTGACGGCAAGATCGCCGAGCATTGGGATAACCTCGCAAACAAGGCTGAACCCAACCCCTCACGGCGCACTCAGATCGACGGCACGCTCGAAAAGGACGGCTCCGATAAAGAAGCCACACGCAAGGTCGTCGCGGATTTTGTGGGCGATATTCTCCGCGGAGAGAATCCCGATAACATCACGAATTACTTTGACGGCGATAAGTATATCCAGCACAATACCGGAATCGCCGACGGTCTCTCGGGCTTGGGCAAGGCTCTCGCGGCTCTCGCGGAGCAGGGCATCCAGATGATCTACAACAAGACCTATATGGTGCTTGCGGACGAAAATTACGGTCTTGCGGTATCCGAGGGAACCTTTGGCGGCGCTCCCACAGCCTACTATGATCTGTTCCGTGTAGAAAACGGCAAGATCGCTGAGCATTGGGACGTTATGGAAACCATCGCTGACAAGGAAACTTGGGCGAATGAAAACGGCAAATTCTGATACGATACTCAATAACAAAAGCGTGGGGATTTGCCTCACGCTTTTATCTTGTAGCTTTAATATGTATTCTCTTTTATAAATTCCATAAACTTTTTCGCCATCGGGCTGAGCCTGTCATAATCCTTGAACACAAAGGCAATGCAGTAGGTCAGCGTATCATCGTCAAAGGGGATCATACGGATATTTTTGAACAGCATTTTTGCGCTTTCGTCGGTCGGGGAAATAAACACACCCTTGCCCTTGTTGACGAGATTGAAAATCTGGTTGATATCTGAGGATTCAAAAACCTCCTTTGGTTTAAAACCGTGTTTCTTTGTGTATTCCTCAACCGTTTTATGATAGTGGGAACGCCTTTCAAACATAATGAAGTTTTTGTCCCGTAACTGACCGAAGTTGACGACTTCCTGATGCGCCAGAGGATCGTCCTTATGAACGCAGAGCATAACCGGTAAGGTTTTGACCGGCAGGTGCTTGAAGCGCATCCCGTGACGGTTTTCGGGTATCGCTATCAGCGCAAAATGTTTGGAATCGTCCTTGACGTAATTATCCGCGTCAAAGCCGGACATTTCTTTGCGCTCAAGCGTGATGTTCGGGTAACGCTCTTCAAATTCAAACAGCAGGTCGGTATCGAGAACTCGAAAGATGGATGGAACACAAGCAAAGGAAAGTATCTGTGAGCGACCGGATAAAGCGGTAAACATTTCTTCCTCGGCGTGACGGTATTGCTCTACGATAGGAAAAAATTTGTCGTACAGTGTTTTGCCGCTTTCGGTGAGAACACTGCCCTTAACAGTGCGCTCAAACAGCTTGCAGTCAAGCTCCGTCTCAAGATTTTGAATACAGCGGCTCAGCGCTTGCTGAGAGATAAACAATCCCTCTGCGGCTTTGGATATGCTTTTGTATTTCGCTGTTTCAATAAAATACTCGATATGCTTGAATTCCATACGATCACCTCTAAAAACAGTATACCACAAATTCAATTTGTGGCAAGACTTTTTCAAAGATTTATGCTATAATAGCAAAAAAGGACGTGACTAAAATGACCGCAGCAGATTATTTGAAATACATCGTCAATGAAATTCACCGCACGATTGTCGCAACGGTAGATGACGAGGGTTTGCCTGTGACTTGCGCTATTGATATGATGGACTGTGATGAAAACAGCCTGTATTTTCTCACCGCTAAGGGCAAGGCGTTTTATGACAGACTAAAGAAAAGAGAATATCTTGCCTTTACCGCTATGAAGGGCGAGGATACGATGTCGAGCGTGGCGGTATCTGTTCGTGGCAAAGTCAGAGAATTGGGATTTGAAAAGATACCGGAGCTTTTGGAGAAGAACCTGTATATGAACGAGATATATCCTTCAGATGAATCCCGTAAGGCATTGACGGTGTTTCAGATATACGAGGGCAGCGGAGAATGGTTCGATCTCAGTAAAAAGCCGATCGAGCGCGCGAGTTTTACATTTGGAAAAGCGGAAGAAACACAGCAAGGATATTACATAACCGACAGTTGTATCGGATGCGGAAGTTGTTTAGATGTTTGTCCGCAAAGCTGTATTGATTTGAGCGTAACACCTGCCGTAATACGACAGAAAAATTGTCTGCACTGCGGTAATTGCCTGAATGCTTGTCCCGTAGGGGCAGTAGAAAGAAGATGATAATATGACACAGGCTGAAAGAAGAAAATTTTTGATCGATTATCTGCTTTCCGAAAGAAGCGAAACGGCAGAGCTTCCGAAGGATGAATATAATCAAAAACGCCTTCTGCGCTCGCTGTTTAATATCCGTATGCCTAAAGAAATCAGCGGGGAATTCATAAAAATTCAGGACGAATATTTGCGGGAAGAAACCTCGCGCAAGGGCATTACCGATATTGCGGATTTAGTGCCTGTGCAAAAGGGTATCTATCTTTGGCAGGGTGATATTACCACGCTGAAATGCGACGCCGTTGTAAACGCCGCCAACTCGCAGATGCTCGGCTGTTTTTGCCTGTGTCACGGCTGTATCGACAACGCTATTCATACCTACTCAGGCGTACAGCTGCGCAACGCCTGTTATGAAATTATGAAAAAGCAAGGACACGAGGAAAGAACAGGTCAGGCAAAAATCACGCCCGCTATTAATCTCCCGTGCAAATTTGTTATCCACACCGTCGGACCGATCGTCGGCGGCAGGCTTACGGAAAGTGATTGCGAGCTTCTGAAAAGCTGTTATCTTTCTTGCCTAAATGAAGCGGTAAATAATAATTTGAAAAGTATAGCGTTCTGCTGTATCAGCACAGGCGAGTTCCACTTCCCTAACGACATTGCCGCGCAGATCGCGGTCGATACAGTCAAGGAATATCAAAAGCAACATGAGATTGAGGTGATATTCAATGTTTTCAAAGATTACGATTATGAACTCTACCGGGAATTACTCTCAGCAGATTGAACAGATACAAGCTAAACTAAATAACGCCGACGCGGTTGTTATCGGCGCGGGCGCTGGTCTGTCCACCTCCGCAGGGCTGACATATTCCGGCGAGCGTTTCTACAAACACTTTTCCGACTTTGCCGAGAAGTACGGCATTACCGATATGTATTCGGGCGGATTCTATCCGTTCCCCGATCAGGAAACATTCTGGGCGTGGTGGAGCAGACATATCTTTTTCAACCGCTATATAAAGGCGCCGAAGCCGGTGTACGATAACCTCCTGAAGCTCGTCAAGGATAAGAACTACTTTGTCCTCACGACGAATGTCGACCACCAATTCCAGTCGGCGGGCTTTGACAAGGAGCGTCTGTTCTATACACAGGGCGACTACGGCTTGTTCCAATGCTCCGTGCCGTGTCACGACAAAACCTACGACAACTATGACACTGTCGTTTCGATGATTGAACAGCAGGAAAATATGACAGTCCCGACCGAGCTGATCCCGCGCTGTCCCGTTTGCGGCAAGCCAATGACAATGAATCTTAGAAGCGACGATAAATTCGTCGAGGACGAGGGCTGGCACAAGGCGGCTGAGAGGTATAATTCTTTTATTGCCGAGAACAAGAACAAAAACATTGTCTACCTTGAATTGGGAGTCGGCGGCAATACGCCTGTCATCATCAAGTACCCGTTCTGGCAGCTGACGGCACAGAACAAAAACGCCTCTTACATCTGCGTTAACCTCGGCGAGAGTTATTGCCCCGACGAGATAACAGAACAATCATTTTGCGTCAACACGGACATCGGCAAGGTTATAAATGATTTGAATTAAAAAAGGCTCCGAGCGTAAAAACTCGGAGCTTTTTATAGACTTTTTGGATATAATTTGGTATTATACAATTATCGACTATCTATGGAGGTCATTATGAATCAGATCGAACGCAGAGATAACGACATGGCATATATTTCCGACGATGCGGTGTTCGCGCAGCAGGCGGAATGCAGAAAAATCTTACAGCAGCTCAACTTTATGGATCGTTCCGATTTTGACGGAATAAAGAAGGTTGCGGAAAAGCTGCTCGGCAAATCGGATAATCCTTTCATTAACCCGCCGTTTTACTGTGACTACGGATTCCATATCGAAGTCGGTAAGGACTTCTTCGCCAACTACAACTGCACGATCATTGACGTCGCAAAGGTAACAATCGGAGATAACTGTTTTCTGGCGCCGAATGTCGCGATCTATACCGCAGGACATCCCGTCCATCCCGATACGCGCCGTTCTATGTACGAGTACGGCAAGCCTGTCACGATCGGCGATAATGTGTGGATCGGCGGCAACGCGGTCATCTTGCCCGGCGTCACCATCGGCTCGAATTCCGTGATTGGCGCGGGAAGCGTAGTGACTCACGATATTCCGTCATGGAGTATCGCGGCGGGCAATCCTTGCAGAGTGATCAGAACCATCACAGACGCCGACAGAAATAAGCTATTCAAAGATGAAGAAATAGACACAGAAGCGTGGGATGATATTGTCGCCAACGGTTTCGGCGGGAAAGGATGATAAACTGTGTTAATTCGTAGATATGAAAAAGATGATATGATTCAGATGATAAGCCTGTGGAACGAGGTCGTCGAGGACGGGTTATTATGAAAAAATCCAAGGGTTATATCTGGATGTCGGCGATCGCGCTGGGGATCATCCTCCTGCTCGGGTGGACGGTATGGCAGAACGCGAGGGTCTTCGAACCTATAGACTCCGTCATAAGATCCACGGTCATGCTCGACGGCGAGTACTCCATAGACGGCGGAGAATGGCGGCCGATAGATAACGATCAGCCTATCAACGAGCATTTTCACAAGGCGGTCTTCAAAGGTAAATGGACCAAGAATATAAAGTCCTTCCGCGTCATGTACGTCATCGCAAAAAACGTATGGTATTCGATCTATGATTCAAAGGGAGAGTTAGTCGACAGATACGACCTAAGAGCGGAAGAGCCGGTCGCGGACAGCCCGTATGTCGGTGAACGTATGTTGAACACACCGGGATATTATGTGTTGTTGGAATACCTGGAGTTTGAATCCGAATACGAAGCCGACGAGGAATTCACGCTTGTGGTAGAGTATCCGTATGATCTGCAGACCGAGAGCTTCTCAGAGTGCTTTTCTGTTCTGGCAAGCTACAACGAGGGTATTTACCTCAGCTTTTTCTTCGAGATGCTGCCGGCTATCATCATGTTCCTGCTGATCTGCTTCTTCGGCGTTTTCTTCTTCCCGATAGCGAGCGGACTGTTGGGACGGATAGATTTTCGCTACATCGCTTTCGGAGCGCTGTGCTTTTTCGCAGGATTATATATGGTCGTCGACAAGGTCGGCGGTTACATGAATATGTGGATCATCGATCCCTCCGTTTGTATGATGACCGATAAATTGACCCTGTGTCTTTTCGCGATAGCCGTGTTGATATATCTGCGGTCTTTGCTGCGTAATAAAGTTTCAAAGATAATCATGGCTTCGCTGATAACAGCATATTTCGCGCTTACCCTGACCTGCGTCGTCCTGCATATGACGAATATCGCAGATATGATGGTGACCACAGGTATCAGGAGCATGGCGGCGATAGTCTGCGGAGTGGCAGCTACGATACTCCTGATTACCGAGATACGCGGCAAAAAGGGTTGGGCGCTGTTCGACTATCTCATTTCTTGGATACCTCTCGGCGTATTCCTTATCATCGACATCATCGACGTCTATATACGAATGGCAGGCAGCGTGTATCTGAAATTCGGACTCGCTATAACTATCATCTACCAGATGGTAAGGTTCGGTATAGATTTCAGCCGACAGTACAAGGAGGCGATACGGTACCAGCAGGTACAGCGCGAGCTGTATGAAGCCAAGGTGAACGTGATGGTCAGCCAGATACGTCCGCACTTTATGTACAATGCGCTGAGCTCTATCGCGATACTGTGCAAGCTAAATCCCGAGACCGCATATGACGCGACGATCACCTTCTCGGATTATCTGCGCGGCAATATGGATTCGCTCAAGCAGACGGCTCCCGTGCCGTTCACACAGGAGCTGGAACATCTGAAAAAGTATCTGTATATCGAAAAGCTGCGTTTTGCAGACAAGCTGAATATCGAGTACAACATTCAGGTTACCGATTTCGTCCTGCCGCTGCTGTCCGTACAGCCGCTTGTCGAGAACGCGGTCAAGCACGGCGTGGGTATGAAGAAAAAGGGCGGAACCGTGACGATAAGCACAAGAGAGACCGACAACGCCTATGAGGTCATCATACAGGACGACGGCGTGGGCTTTGACGTGAATGAAACGAAGGACGACGGACGCTCGCACATCGGTATGGAGAACACCCGCAAGCGAATCAAGGATATGTGCGGTGGAGATGTCATAATAGAAAGCACCGTCGGCGAAGGCACGACGGCGAAAGTGATACTGCCGAAGGAGGGTCAGAACAATGAGGATACTATGCGTTGACGACGAACCGCTGATGCTTCAGATGCTTGAGATGGCTGTCAGGGAAGCAAAGCCCGACGCGGATGTAACAGCGTATGACGATCAGGACGATCTTATCGCGGACGCGGCTGAGAACGGCTGCGATATCGCCTTTCTCGATATCCATATGCGCGGCATGAACGGCGTAGAGCTGGCAAAAAAACTGAAAGAGATCAACCCTAAGATGAACATAATCTTCGTCACGGGCTTCTCGGAGTACACAGGCGATGCGATGAGGCTGCACGCGAGCGGCTACATCATGAAGCCGGTCACAGAGGAAAAGGTTGAGGCGGAGCTCTCCGATCTGCGTTTCCCGATCGTGCCGAAGAGCAACGCCCTTCTGCGTGTTCAGTGCTTCGGTAATTTCGACGTATTCCTGCCCGACGGGAGCCATATGCACTTTGAGCGCCAGCGCTCGAAAGAGGTGTTCGCTTATCTCGTTCACCGTCAGGGCAGCTCCTGCACGACCAGAGAGATCGCCGCGGCGCTGTTTGAGGACGAGCCGTTCGATAACAAGCAGAAAAACCATGTACAGCAGCTCATCTACGCGATGATAAAGAGCCTGAAGGCGGCGGGAGCGGAGAAGGCGGTCACCCGCAGCTACAACGCCCTCGCGGTCAATCCCGATGTGCTCGACTGCGACTACTACCGATTTAAGGAGCTCGACGCAGGCGCGGTCAACGCCTATCAGAACGAATACATGAGCCAGTATTACTGGGCAGACTTCCTATATGACGAGGATTTATACTGAAATCACAAAACCGCTCCGAACTCAACTGAGCCCGGAGCAGTCGTTTTTATTTGCTTTTTTCTGTTGAGATCAGTCCTTGGATCCTCAAGTGTTATTGCCTACATGTCGTTCGATTATTTATAGTAATTCATGTTCAGACCGCGCTGCAGGAAATCACTGTTCATGAAGTACCAGTCGGAGAAATTACCTCTGCCGTCTCTGAAGCGGCAATCGCTGTTCGGGCTGACTGACTGATAAAATGCGCTGTAGGAAACGGTGTGCTTCGGCTTGATGGAGTAGCTCATCATGTTGAGGATGTACTTGCGGTTGACGGGCACGAACAGCTCCAGTCCTTCCTCAGTTGCGTAGGAGTAATAGCCTACCGCGAAGCCCTTTGTGCATTTCTTGACTTCGCTCTTGACTCCCTTAGCACCCTTTACGCTTACGAGGTTGATTTTGCCGTTCTCGTTGTAGAGACCGATATCGTTGTAATCCTTGCAGGTCACTCTGCCGAAATCAGCGGAATCTCTGAGCTCTACCTTCGGCATGAGGATGCCGTGGTTATTGTTGTAGTTTGCTACGTAATAGCTGTCCTGAGCTTCGAGGTGAGCGATGTTGATACCGTTGTCGTGGTTCTGGAATATCTCTTTAACATAGAGTCCTACGGAGATCAGCTCGTTGGGGCGCTCCCAGTATACGTCGCCTACAACATCGAGGAGGGGTCCGATAGAGTCGATTACTTCATCAGCGTTTGTGTCTGCCGGCAGAACATCTCTGATAGCGTCTTCTGCCAAATCACCGAAGCCGGGTACGGAGGAGACAGCCTCGCTCAGGAGGAGCTTGCCTGCCAGGTATTCCAGTTCGTCCTTCTTGAGAGCGTCTACGTCGTTCATGAGGGTGAGGAGGAAGTTGCTGACGCCCTGCTGATACTTGCTGCAGTAGTCGCTGCGGCTGCCGATGTTCTTAGTCATCTCTTCGAGCAGCAGATAGGTTGCGATATTTGCGTCGTAGTTTGCCTTTGTATCATCTTTCACAAGGATAGTGCCGTCTTTGATCTGAGAAACGACCTCGGCAACGCCTGCCGGGAGGCAAGCAACCAGTTCTGCGACCAGAGGAGCCATCTTCTTGAGGGGTGTGCCGTACATTTTGAAATCATCCGCCTTGTATTCGCTGCGGGGTGTGCCGTTCTCTTCATACAGATTCAGGAAGACGTCTCTGTTGTCGGCAAAATTATCGGGGTCAAAGAACTCTGTGGTGATGAACTTGTCGATACCGAATCTGGTGAAGCCGTACTCGCTCATAGCTACCTTGGGCACCAGATCGTTGGGGTTGACTACGTTGTAGATGTTGTTATAAAGCTCGCTGCCGGGCTTTTCGACGGTCTCGGAGTTGTAGTTCGCGCCTTGGGGAGCCTCGAAGGTGTAGGCGTACAGGTCGTCACGGGTGAGGGTTACGTCGTTTGAGAAGATTTCTTCATCGTTCAAGATCCTGTTGTCCAGCAGACCTGCCGCAAGGTTAGCGGTTGCGCCGCCGCGGGAGAAGCCTGCGATCCATACCTTGATCTTACCGGTGATCCTGTTTGCGGAGATATACTCGTTGATATAATCTATGGTCTTGTTTGCTGCGTTGTACCAGCCCTCGTGCATGTAATCCGACTTTGTGCCGTCGCCGAGGTAAACGTTGTTCGACCACTCGCGGAAGTAGCCGCCGGATCTAATGCCTACGCCGATCACGGTGTAATCATCTACCTGCCTGTTCGCGCAGCCTACGCCGATAGAATCGAAGCGGGATCTGGAAACATAATCATCGTTGGTCTCGAAATCCTTGAAGCCGATGGAACCGAAGAAGCCGTATAATCTTTCCGGCTGTTTGAGGTACCAGTCACTGTCAAGACTGCTCGGGTTATCCAGAGGAACCGAGAAGTTCGTCATGATGCAGGAGAGAGTAGCTAAATGCTCATCGTATTCTGTCGAAGAATGTCTGAAATAATCGTCCGAATAATAAATGGTGTTGCCCTTATATTTTACCGATTCTACTGTACCGGTCTCTGCGGCGGATGCGCTTGTCAGTGCTATCGCGCCTACCGAGAAAACGGTGATTGCGGAAAGTACGCCCGCGATGATCTTCTTAAAAATGCTTGTCTTTTTCATTGTTTTCACTCCTTTTGAATTTGTTGTATTTGTATTGGTTTTGTTGACGGTATTGTTTGTTGTGATGTTTGTGTTTTTCATGATGTTGCCTCCTTTTGTTTCGTCTTTGTTTTCTGTGATTTCAGTATATCAGGTGGAAGTTGACAGCTTGTTTACAGATCCTAGGGTTTTTAAAAACTTTTTGTTTTTCTTTTTCGGGGTTGTTTTTGTATCTTTCCTTTACTGTGATTAAAGTATATCAGGCGGAAGTTGACAGCTTGTTTACAAATACGGAGGCTTTTCATAATTATTTGCATTTTTTCTGTTCAGGTGTTTTTGTCAGATCATCGTATCTGAAAGCGTTCGAGATTGATTTGAAACAAAAACTGAAGGAGCAAGTCTCTGAGGACACTGAATCATTCATCAAGAATCAATAAATAGAAAAAGGGCTTCCGAAGCTCTGCTGGGATAAGCAGCAGAGTCTCGGAAGCCCCTTGATTGTTCTGACACCACGGAATTGGAGGAGTAATTCCACTCGACACACGATAACCCTGACAATACACACGATAGCCCCACACGACACACGATTACCCGACTCAACACACGATAGCTTTTGACAATTTTGACCTGAAAACGCAAAAAAGCCTCGATGGAGAATGTTCCACCGAGACTTTTGATTTCTATTCCGACAAGGCTATCGTGTGTTTGTAGGCTGAAAATCCCTTGAAAACAGGCATTTTTAGGCGGTATGGGGTGCAAAAGAAAAATCCCACTCTACCCGATACCATTGTATCAGAATTAGAGTGGGATTATGGTGCAGGTAACAGGACTTGAACCTGCATGAAATTGCTTTCACATGGACCTGAGGGTCACATCCGTTCGGTGAAACTCGATTTTTCACGGTCTCATGCGGTCTTTGAGAGTATAGCATAGAGAAACGGGTTAGTCTAGTCAAGCAGTTTTACGAGTTCCAATCTTCCTCTGCTTCTGAGAGCTTTGCATTAAGCGTATCGCGCAGATTGATCAACGCAGGAATGAAGCTGTCGCGGATCAATAGCAGCAATTCGTCAACCTCGTCCTCGTCATAAATGTGAACAGAGGCATTGCGCTTTTTCAGCATTAGAAGCCAAACGGCGGAATCATTGACAAAGCCAAGCTTGTATCCGAGCTGTAAAATCTCACGGGGCGAGCCTGTCTCCGCGCCCTGAGCACCATGAAGCCGCAGAACTGCTTGAAGCGCTTTCCAAGCCAATTCAAAAGTCAGATTGAATTGTCCGATAACGCCGGTTCTGTATATATCGTCATTGTCAGCAAATTCAAAATCAGCGTGTTTTAATATGTCCAGACAGTTGGAGAAATTATCAAGCTTTTTCATAAATTGTCACACCGTCCTTTGCAATTTCTTCTTTCAAATCATCCGAAATATTATCGTCCAGATTCACGATGTCAAACGTCAGAAGTGAGTGGGTGTTTTCCTTGACATCCCAATAAAATGCGTCAAAATCGCCACCACTGACCGCAATATCAACATCGCTTCTTTCTGTGTGATTTCCTCTTGCGCGGGAACCGAACAGAATTACTTTTCGGATACCATGCTTTACGGCGAACAACGAAACGTCTTTTGTTACTCTTTTAGGGATACCGTTCACAGACAATCGCCTCCTGCCGTATTACTGAATACATTTTAACATAATATAATTCGTCTTTCAAGAGATAATAGCAGATAAAAATTGATTGACGTACTGACTAAACTAATCCTACTGTTTACCCATGAAGGTCGCTCGGTGAGCAATGTATCGCTATACGAAGTAGGACTGATGTTTTCTTTAGTCTGCGGTACCACATTTTCATTTCACACTTATTACGTCTTGTTAGACGTTTTATATGTGAATATTCGTGTGAATTGCTAACCGGAAGGAATTGCGAAAAAGTGTAACAGTTGTTGGGGAAAAGTATCGACTTCTACAGTATGCATTTATGAAATAGAACAGTGAAAATCTAAATTAAGCTCTATTAAAATTATCTTTCGGTTGTTTGCAGCGCGGGCAGCGCCAGTCATCGGGCAAATCCTCAAACGCAACGCTGTCATTGTCGGCGGGTCTTAAACATAGCCGCAGATTTAGCAGACATATCAAAACCATTCTGTTTTGTTCATCAAAAACTCCGAACGGTTGTGCTTCTGCTTGAGGCATTGGAAAAATTTGATATGAATGGATAAAGCAGGTGTTTACCGATTGGGCGTTTAACGCTACGACGGTGTTCCTTTATTACAACGACTACGACAGGCTGGACGAAGATTACAAACAGCTAATGCGGCAGAGTATCCGTGCATTTGACGGTAACGCTCCGAGCTACCATGTTGAGTTGCTTGAACAACCGACGCTTGTATGGGATTTTCATTCGCTCCTGCTCGGTATTCAGACGATGTTGTCCTTTATGCTGACCGACAAAAACAATCCTATGAGGGTATGCAAGAAATGCTCCAAATTCTTTGTAGCAAGCTGACCAAGCGCTGTCTTTTGCAGCCCACGATGTAAGAATCAGTATAACGTATATAAGAACAGATCGAAAAACAAAACAGATGATGATGAAACAAACTAATTGATAAGGTGATAGATAATGGCAAATGAGATTATCGTAAACAACAATAACTCGGAGAACACATATAATTCCATACGGCACAGCATTATTACCGCTCAGCAAAAAGTCTATACTGCGGTCAATTCCGCTATGGTATTTGCCTATTGGGAGATTGGCGAGCAGATTTATAAAGCGTGTGGCGATAACGATAGAAGCGAGTACGGCAAAAACTTGATAAAGTATCTTTCCGATAAGCTAACACTTGAATTTGGTAAAGGGTTTTCCGAAACCAATTTAAGGAGCATGAGGAAGTTTTATCTGTGTTTTCCAATTCAGCAGACACTGTCTGCTGAATTGAGCTGGTCGCATTATCAGAAGCTCATGCGCATTGACGATCCAGAGCGTAGAAAGTTTTATACAGAAGAATGTATTAAATCCGGCTGGAGCGTCCGGCAGCTCGACAGACAAATCAACTCATTCTTTTACGAAAGACTGTTATCAAGCAAAAACAAGGCATCGGTTTCGTCAGAGATTGAACAATTAGAGACGAAGCCGGAGTATGAGAAGATTAGAGCTTATATTTTGAAGCAAAGATCTGTGTGTTTTCTTCAGAGAGCGTGTATTTCACAACCGAATCACTCTTATCAGCGCAAAGTACTATCCGTTTAAGCAGGTGAGATAATGTTTGTGATATTAACCTACGACGTTCGGCAAAAGCGTCATAGCAAGACAAGAAAAATATGCAAGAAATATCTGTATCATGTTCAGAAGTCCGTTTTTGAGGGGTATCTGACAGAAAGGCAGCTCAATTTACTGGAACAGGAGCTGGAGAATGTGATAAACCCCGACGAGGATTCTCTGTGTGTGTACAAGGTGCCGTATTACCGCAACGTCACAAAAGACGAATTGGGTTTCAGCATGGCAAGTGATATGAAAGTAATGTAGTGAAATTTAGTTAACATATGGGTGCAAAATATTTTTTGCTGTGATTATCGAGGCGCTTCGGCAAAAAGCGCTTTCAGATAACTAATATCAGCGAAAAAACAGGAACGATTTCCTTTAATTTTTACTTGACAAATCTATATCTATGGATTATAATAAAAACGCAGCGCAAAATGTTGTTCTTTACCTTTCCCATAGGGAATTGATACGTGACGGAAAATAATTTATAAATTCAAATTGTTCAAACTTTACCTTTCCCATAGGGAATTGATACTTGATAATCATCATCATAGAAACTCTGCCGAATACAACTTTACCTTTCCCATAGGGAATTGATACATTCTACTGTAGGATAAATCATGATATACCTCCATCTTTACCTTTCCCATAGGGAATTGATACATAGAGGGATCTCGCGCATCGCTTAAGTCGACGTCCCACCTTTACCTTTCCTATAGGGAATTGATACACAGGGACATTGCTACCAGTTGTAGTTGTACTCTTCGCCTTTACCTTTCCCATAGGGAATTGATACCACACAAGAGTGACGCACGCCCCATAGAGATAGCCACTTTACCTTTCCCATAGGGAATTGATACATTCCTACTTAAAAATGAAAAAAAAATAATAATTTCGGCTTTACCTTTCCCATAGGGAATTGACTGAAAACGAAAACCACTGCCGTTTTTGACAGTGGTTTTTTTGCATATCTCATTGACAAAGTATATTTTTTGTTATATTATATACATAAAAGATGGAAAAATACGAAAATTATTAATATGTATTACTATGAAATCGATTTGCTTTACGATTAAACCTTCACACTTGCTGTATATTCCGTTTGCGCATTTTAAGATGCTGCAGGGGCTTGCATATAGTTTGATGTCTTTTGATAAAGCTCTTGCAGCAGAAGTGCATGACCGCAATTTTCCCGACAAAAAAGCATTCAAGTTCTTTTGCTTTTCCGATCTTATCGGGCGTTATACTATTCGCAATGGTGGCTTGATTTACAGGGACTGCTTTCAATGGGAGCTTCGGAGTGCTGATGACGAAATCATTGACGCCGCGGAGCAGGCTGTCAGGAAAAGCCCGGTTGTGACGATCAACCGTCATCCTTGCGAGGCGTTGTCGTATGAGATTCGCAAAAAGCGGTTTTGTGTGAATGCAGTTGATCTTCAAATGAACACCCCGATTGTAGTGTATCATACCGAACAATCGGGGTTTGTGCGTTACTATAATCCGTTTGAGCGGGAGTTTTTTGAACGAGTATCAAAGAATATTCAAAATAAATATGAAATGTTTTGCGATAAACCGATTCCGGGAGGTGTTATTATAGAATGTAACGCCCCTTCCGACAAGGATAAATGTGTGACGCGATATGAAAAATCCATCATTAATGCGTGGTACGGCAAATACCGCGTGACAGCCGAACCCGAGGTGCTGGATTTTATTTGGCACACAGGTCTCGGCAGCAAAAATTCAATGGGCTTCGGAACGGTTTCGGAGCCGTAAAAAGGAGGAAAGAACTTGGATTACAGTTTTCAAAAGACCTATACGCTTTTACCACAGTCGCCCCTGATTCATTTTCAGTGGAAACAGCCCGGCGCTGCGCTGAGAGCGACAGAGGTAAAGCCGAAGCTGGACAGGTATATCATCAAACGGTACGGAGAACCGATTCCTGACAACTGGAGGAACGAACAGTCGCCGAATGCGTTGAATTATAAGCTGAGACTTGTTGCGGACGGTTCTCCTGAATTCAGCTTATTGGGATACATCGGAAGAAGAAACGCCGATACACCCGAAAAACAGGAATATGTAAATATCGGCTGTCCCTATGACATCTATTACGGAAATATGGGAACAAATGATGAAAAACGCGGCGTGACCGTAAAAATACGGATGACCGTAGATTGTTTTCTTCCCGAGCTTTTAAAATATATCGATGATATAATCGGCGATTTCTTTATTGTCAAAAATTTCGGAACTATGCAGGGTAAGGGCTTCGGCTCGTACATTGTTGACGGAAAACCGAATGACTCCAACTATATTTGTCAGACGCTGACAACGGAATATCAGGCAAACGCATGCTATCGCTTCAAAGCGTCAAGGGCTCCTTTTAAGCAGATAAAATGCATTTATTCGCTGATGAAAACGGGACTGAATCAAAGTTATTTAAGACCGCCTGTATACCGTCGATCCATCCTGTTTGATTATATGCACGACAATAATATCGGAAACGAAAAGGCATGGTTAAAACAAAGCAAAATCGCTCCCGCGCTCGGCAGAAATACAAATCAGCATGACGCTGTCAGCCGCTATGTGCGTGCGCTTTTCGGAGTAGGCGAAGCAATCGAATTCAAAAACTCTCAGTCAAATCCGCGGGATAAGGTAAAGGTCACCATCAAAGAATCGGGCAAAGAGATTGAACGTCTGAGTTCTCCTGTTCTTTTCAAGGTGATAAATAGCGTCGTCTATTTTGTCGGAATGCCGGTCAATGAGGAAATCTACGGAAAAACTTTCTTATTTTCATCATCTATGGGCAGCGGAGAGATTTCTGTACCGTGTAAAGACGAGCTTCCCGATAATTTTATGAATGAGTTTATGCGTTATGCGTTTACGGAGCTGACTAAGTGCCATACGCAATTCAGAGACATACAGTACATACGCTTGGAGGAGGTGAAGCGAAATGGCTGATAAATACATCGCTGTCACCATCGGTCCGATTTTTGACACCATTAATCTCGCTTCATCACCGTCTGCGCTTTGGGCGGCAAGCTATATCTTTTCCATGCTATCAAAAAACATCTGCCGGACGCTTACTGAGCACGGCGTTAACAAGGATGATATTATTTCTCCTTACTATGACCCCGATGCTGAGCTGCTGAATAAAAACGACGGTGTTGGTTTGTTCCATGACAGAATAATATTCAGGGCGGATAATTTTTCGATCACGGAATTACAAACGATAAAAGAAGAAGCGATCGAAAAGGTCCTTGCTCTTTTTCAATTCAAGGACAAGGATTACGAATATTTCAAAAAGTATTTCCTGATATCGGCGTTTGCCTTTGAATCCGACAGCCCGATTATGGACAGCTCCAGACCGCTTGATTGCTTAGAGCTTGCCAAGCCATTCGCGGAGGAGAGAGGAAGCAATCCTCTGCTGACGCTTTACACCTCTGATGACGATGAGCATCGAAACCAACAGATCACCACATTGGTGAATAATATGGGAATAGAACAGTGGCAGCTTTATGACGGCAACCATAAAATAATGTCACTGCCTCAAATCGCTAAAAACCGTGTGCCGTCCAAGCAGGCAGGCAATTTCAAAAAATTCAAATACTATGCGGTCATCCGTTCCGACGGCGACCATATGGGTGATATCATCAGAACACTTAAAAGTGATGATACTATCCGTAATTTTTCCAAAGACTGTCTGAACTATTGCGCTAAAGTCGCAGATAAAGTAAAAGATTACGGCGGCGTTACCATATACTCCGGCGGCGATGATTTGCTTGCTTTGATTCCTGTTGAAAACGGAAACGGGGAAACCGTATTTGATTTTATCCAATCCGTTAATATGATTTTTAAGGAGTCATTTGAGAATTACCCCGCAGACGTTTCTCTTTCGTTCGGAGTGTTCATTTCCTATCATAAATTCCCGCTTTATGAAGCGCTGAATAAATCTGCGGAATTGCTGTTCGGTACGGCAAAACAATTCCGAAACTGCACCGCGATCCACTTCCAAAAGCATTCGGGTCAGTCTGAGGGTATTGTTATATTTAATGACAGCCTTGACCGATTAATCGAACTTCATAAGGGAATAACAAGCGGAAAAGCAGAAGAAAACAGCCAAATAATTCTGTCCGCCATGCATAAGCTGACGCTTTTTGAAAAGATGTTCAATTCAGCGAAAAGCGACGATGAAATCAAGAATTTGTTTGATAATACCTTCGACGCTGACGCGCATAAGGGTAATTTGTTCCTAAAGACTATCCTTCCTGATTTCTTCTGCGATTTAAAAGAAATGCTCAATATTTATCCGATCGATGACAGCGGAAAAGAAAATACCGTCCTCACAATGAATTACATTCTGAGAGTCATCAAATTCTTTACCGAAAGCGGAGGTGAGGAGTAATGAAAACCTATCTTGTCACATTGACGCCGCAGGAGCCCTATTTTTTCGGTAATGAAAAAACCTTTTTGTTTGATAAGGAAAAGAATCAGGGACAGCGAGGCAACAGTTATTATATCCGCAGCGAGCGCACGCCGCTTCAATCCACGCTGATGGGTATGATGCGCTATATTCTGATGCCGTATAAGGATTATCAGCATCCGCAGGAAAACGCTCTCGTTATTGGCGGTGAAAGCTTCAGGATCGATGCGGAAGGTCAGAGCTTTGGCGTAATGAAAAAAATATATCCGCTGTTTCTGATGAAGGACGGAATAAAGCTCGTAAAAACTCCGCTTGACTGTCAGCCGAATGGCGAAGCATATACTCCTTTCTCAAATTATGCAGCATTCGAAACGGATAAAGGAGAAAAGCTTTTTACGCCCGATTACGATTCCAAAGAGGGACTTGCTGACAGCTATATGAATCTTTCCGATGGTACGCTTGTTCCGGCAGGCAAGATTTTCGGAACGGAAACACGCGTCGGAAACCTGAAAGCGACAAGCGGCAAAAATGAAAAGGGATTCTTTAAAAAGGAATACATATACTTAATGAACGACTATTGTTTTGCGTTTTATGCCGAACTGGATGAAAACGCTGTTCTTCCGAAAGACGGCAAAACGCAGGCGTTTCTCGGTCAGGGAAAATCGCTTTTCAGCGTTTCTTTTACCGAGCAGGAGAACACCTTGGAGGCAGAGGTGAAAAAATATCTGCCCGAGGGCTTGTCCTATTGCCTGAGCGATGTTTTCGCTGATGCTGAGGTTTTGGAACACAGCAAATTCTCTGTTATTGAAACGCGGGATTACCGCGCCTATATCACGAATCCCGACGGAAAAATCACAAAGGATTCCGTGCTGTATAAGCTGATCAAAGCCGGAAGCGTATTTATTGTAAAAGAGAGAGAGCAGTTCAGCGAATTGACGGAGAACACAAACTGTCAGCTTGCGGGCTTCAACTGCATTGTAACAAAGGAGGAAAAAGAATGAGCTTTTTCGCATACAAAATTGACTGCATTACCAATCTTCACGTCGGTTCGGGAGATTTGAATTACAATATCGTTGACAACGAGGTTGAACGCGACGCAGTGACAGGATATCCCGTGATTCACGCTTCGGGCTTAAAGGGCGCGCTCAGGGAGCATTTTTCCAAGAAGAAAGACCTTCCGTTCAAAATCGTCGATGTTTTCGGACAGGAAGCGGGAACGGCTGACATCAAGGCAGGCTCCTATAAATTCCTCGACGCATATCTGCTTGCCAGACCGATGCGCGTCAGCGGACAGCTTGCCTCCGTAATGGTGGTTTCTGAAAAGTCCGTAAATGATTTTATCCGCCGCATGAATACCTTTGGAATTGACCGATACGGCACGGAGCTTTTGAGCGTTGACTTTCCCAATGGGGTCAATTTCCTTTCTGATGTGAAAGGAATCAGCGTTGAAGCGGAGGAAACAAAGCCCTTGCCCGGAAGCGCCAAGAAGGTGCTTGACGGTTTGCAAGAGCTGATTGGAACTAACGTCGCCGTTGTCAAAGACTTCAACGATTATGACCTCCCTGTTGTTGCGCGAAACTACCTTGAGGACGGAATCAGTAAAAATCTTTGGTATGAGGAGGTTGTTCCTCACGACAGTGTGTTTTATACAATAATCATTTCTCCCGATGACGGGAAGGAACTGCCGCTCGACGATATTATTCAGATAGGCGGACACGCGTCTATCGGCTGCGGCTTTACCAAATTCACAAAGCTGAACTGAGGGAGGGGTATTCGTGAACAAAAAACAGGTTAACGACTGGATTCTCCCTGCTCAAAAAGCGATCATTGAATGCGGAATTGCCGAAAACGGCAAGGTAGACAGCTCGTTTCGCGGACAGATTTCCTCCTTCGGCGCTGCTGTCGTAATGGGCAGCCTGAAATCAGCCGTAGCATTTTTCGCTGATGACGGCGATGCAAAGGTGCCGCGTTCAAAGCTGATAATTGCTATTTACTATGTGATCACAGGAAAAATAACAGAAAAGCCAAAGGCGGTTTTTGATTATATCTGCAAAAACGACAACAGGCAAACAAAAGAGCAGTTTATTAACGCTTCGATTGCCATCAAGCTTGCGCTGAATTTCTTCGATATGGGCAAGGGAGAAAAGACTGATAAAAAGAATGGGGAGGATTGATTTGAGAAATCTGAACTTACTTTTTAACAAGGAATACTATCAGAGATTAGGTAAACCTGATTTTCAGAATGACGTTATCAAGGCTAACAAGGAACTTATTCATGCACGTTTTGATTACGAAAAGGACTTTGTTAAGCTGCCTGTCGATGATATTCAAAGCTTTGTCTTGAAAACCGTTTACCCCGGATTGCTGATCGGCTCGGGAAATCCCCACGGTGCAGGTGATATCGGCGACTGTGACGAAGACGTCAATATGGGCTTTTCATTTGATTATGTGTCAGGTCAGCCGTTCATTCCGGGCAGCTCGGTCAAGGGCGTTCTTCGCAGCCACTTCAAGTATCATACCTATGCGGTAGCCGAGATTCTGAGAGGAAACGGCTATGCGGATATCGATGAAAAAACAGTAAAAGAGCTTGAAAAAGAAATCTTTGACAATTCCGACGTTTTCTTTGACGCGGTCGTCCGCAGGGGTGACGCTCAGGGCAAGCTGCTCGACTTTGATTTCATCACTCCTCATAGCTCGGCAACTAAGAATCCCGTGCCAATCCGTATTATCAAGGTGGTGCCTGACGTACAGTTTGAATTCCGTTTCGGAATCAGCGATAAAGAAATAAACGGGATCGGATTTACCGCTGAACAAATCATGAGGTTGTTTCAGGAGCTGATTCTCCTTTTCGGAGCCGGAGCAAAAACCAATGTAGGATACGGAATATTTGAAACAGCGGATGTTGCTGCTGCAAACCGTACCACCCAGTCTTCGGGAAATCAAAAAAAGAAAGAAAAGAAAAAACAGGATAAAAAAACGAATCCTGTTCAAGACGATATGCCCGACTGGAAAAAGAAGCTGATGGGTTTTTATTCATAAAGGAGAAAAAATGGGAACATCTGAAACAACTATGCCGTATAGCTATCATACCTTTCTGCTGGCGTTTTATTGTCCGAACGGCGTGCTGAATCCGAGGGGAAACTGGAAAGAAAGCAATTTGACCAATCAGGGGATTGCTTCAACCGAAAAAGAATTCTTGCTTGATTATGCTACCGTGCAATATTTTACCCCCGAGGCGAGGAACCTGCTTTTTAACAAAGAGAAAAGTTTTTCCTACAGCTTTGACGCGGATGATGAGAACAGCCGCTACATCATCAAAAGAGGTGAGGATGAGCAATACTCGCTTAAAGTCGCAAAGGTTTACGCGACGATGTACGGAGAAAATGTAGGTGTGTTGGCTATTGCGCTGGAAAACTACGAGCATTATGACAGTGAGTTCCAAGAAAAGATGGTTGTCAACAGAATCAATGAGTACGGAAGACGAATCAATCTTCCGTATCTCGGTTCCTTTCCGCATTCACTGGTGGCGGACAGCATTTCACTTTTCGGAGTCACCGAGGATTTTCGCAATACTGCCGACATGATTCAGAGCGGTAAAATATCTGCCGTTGACGGCTATGTGATGAAACCGATACGCAGATTGGTGACAGAGTTGATGACAGCCAAAGCAGGTGAGGAGCTGAGAATTTCGCCCGTTATTGATGACAGAATGTTTGTCTGTTGTCTTGTGCGCAATCAGCCGGTCATCGAAGCACTGACCGCAAATGGAGCAGATGATTATGATCATATCTATACTGACGAAAAGCTCTCCAAAAGTCTGTACGCGTTAGGCTTTATTGATGCGGACGGCGTGACCTGTCACAATCGGACACAGCGGGAGGAGATCCTGCGCCGCTGCGTCTATGCCCGTTGGAGGGATTTCAGCATTGATGGAGCAATCAGCGGAACGGTTGATGTGATCACACATCATTCCTTTGTCAGAATCACAAACGGCAGTGCGCCTGATTATGTCATCAATCCATTTTTAACACAATATGTTTATATGGCAATCGGCGCGCTGATGCAGCGGGCAGCAATGCTTTGGCTGTCAAACGAGAGCACTGTGCTTTCGGAATTGCATCTTAGAACGTATAAATCGGGGAGAATCACAAAGGAGTTTGCCGATGATCTGCGTATGCTGCGTAAGAAATATGTTTATGCTCAAAACAATATTTTTTTGCATCACCTGACTGCTCAGGAACAGGGCGTAGAAGAATTTGACATCCTCAAAAACGAATTGTACATCGAAGCGACGCTTGAAAAACTGGATAAAAAAATTGACGCTATATATAATTTTACAGAAGAATATGTTGAACGCGAGGAAAATAAACTGCTCAATATGATTGCATATATCGGTTTGCCGCTTGCATTGATCAATCTCATTGTTGATATGCTTGGTTTGGTGATTTTTAGCGATAATAATTGCCTTGCTTCCTTTGCGGTTCCCGGTGCCTTTATTGCGTGTGGGCTTTCATGCGGAATGTAACCGCTCAACAACCACCCCATCAACCACAATTCAAGCCCTCGGCAAACACCGAGGGCTTGATTATACATGATTCTTAGTCTTCTGTTAATGGCGCCGGTTTGGTTCTCCCTGCAATGGAATCC
>Ga0256407_10002236_pt1 | contig 37605 bp, 36 predicted proteins | sample RumenRJG_04DNA_FD_193489 | JGI IMG/M metagenome (GOLD analysis project Ga0256407, IMG submission 193489) | Bovine rumen microbial communities from Lethbridge, Alberta, Canada - RJG_04 | ecosystem: Host-associated > Mammals > Digestive system > Stomach > Rumen | place: Canada: Alberta... | reverse complement strand
CATAAACAAGGCTACCCAGAACGACCTGAGACAACTTCCATTCATCGACGAGAAGGACATTGAGAACATTTTGCAGTACGTTTATGTGTACGGTCCTGTGAAAACGCTGTCAGAACTTCAACTTGTTAACAAACTCGACTACAAGAAACGAACCTTCCTCGAACTTTTTCTGACTGCCTCTAACAATACCACCACCGAGGTGACCTACCCATCACTCAGGCAGATTTTGAAATACGGAAGAAGCGAACTGGTGGCTCGCACCGACATCCCGTTAGGGTACAAGAAAGCTGGATACAAACATTATTCGGATAGTATTCTGAAGAAATATCCGAACAGAAAATACAACGGAAATGCTCTTTATCACAGCATAAGGTACAACTTTCACTACAAAGACAATCTTTATATTGGTTTCACGGCAGAGAAAGATGCCGGAGAGCCTTTCTTCAAAGGCAGAAACAAGGCATTCGACTTCTATTCGTTCTATCTGATGCTTCAGAACATCGGAATTGTTAAGCGAGCAATAGTTGGCAGATACAAACTCTCGTTCGGACAAGGATTGGTTCTGAATTCGGGTTTTCAGTACGGAAAAAGTTCGGCATTACGCTCACTTAATAACAACGGTGGAATAAAGAAGCACTCATCGACAAGCGAATACGGATTTTTCACAGGCGCGGCAGTTACTATTAACAATAAACACTATGAACAGACTGTTTATTACAGTTATCAACCTATGGACGCTACGCTGACAAACGACTCGTTGATAAGTACGATAAAAGATGACGGACTTCACAGAACCAAATCAGAAATTGACAAAAAGCATAACATATATAATACACTTGCAGGCAGCAACATAACATTTACTTTCAACAATCTTAAGGTTGGAGCAACGTTTGTTTACAACCATTTCAACACGGCGTTTAAAGAACCTACCTTATATTATAAGGAATTCGACCCTGTTGGAAGCACTTTTTATAACGGTAGTGTTAATATTGAGTATGTTAACAGATTTGTTAATTATTCGGCAGAGATAGCAACTTCAAACAGCGGAGGAATAGCCGCAATAAACTATATCAACATCTCTCCGGTTCTGGGATGGAACATTGTGTGCATCCCTCGGTTTTACTCGTACAGATACAATGCCATCTACTCAAATTCTTTCTCGGCAGGAAGCAAGGCGAAGAACGAGAGAGGATTGTATTTGGGCACAACTTTCGACATAAACAGATACTTAAAGCAAGAACTTTACGGCGACTGGTATTATTTTCCTAAGCCAAAATATCTGATTACCGCTTCATCGCACGGAACAGACGTATATTCGCTCACAACATGGGAGCCAACACGCAGTTTCAGTCTGTCGGCAAGATACAGAGGAAAACGCAGTCAGAAGGACTATAAGATTGACAAAAACGAAAAGGTTCTTGCAACCTATTGGCTTCATACAGCCAGACTTCAAGGCACGCTGAATGTAAGTCAGTTTAAGTTCAAGACAACTGGCTCGTACAGCCTTTACAGGTCTAAATACACATCGAGCAGAGGTTTTCTTGTTCAGCAGAGCGTAAACTATGCCACTAAGAACAACAAATTCAGGACAAATCTCGATGTTACTTGGTTTAACACCGACGATTACGACAGCAGAATCTACGCATACGAGCATAATCTGCTTTATACATTCTCTTATCCGTCGTTCTACTCGCACGGCATGCGCTATGCACTTACAAGCAAATACACTCCGCACAAAAATATCAGCATTCTTCTTAAGGCTGGAATGACTAGGTATACCAACAAAGATAAAATAGGCAGCAGTCAGGAAGAAATAGATTCCAATCACAAGCAAGATCTTCAGGTACAAGTAATGTATAAGTTTTAGAAAAATAACTATTTATTGTTTTATTCTCGCTAAAAAATTATACATTTGCAACGAAATGCGTGAGTTTATTAAAAATATAGTGCTGATAGTATTTTTATCACTCTGCCTGCCGGCTACGGCACAGAGCGATAAGGATAAATACGACCCCGGCGAACCTATTGCCGCACCAAGAATAAAGATTGGCAAGTGCTTGTATAGGGGCGATACTATTGCATACGTAGAGTTACAAAACATTTACATCTATCCTAAACTTGTGTTTAAGAATGATAGAGAGATGGCTCGATATTACAAGCTTGTGAGAAATGTAAAGAAAACTCTTCCGATAGCCAAGCAAGTAAATCAGACTGTAAAAGAAACATACGAAATTTTGGAGACTCTGCCAAACAAAAAAGCAAAGGACGCTCACATAAAAAGAGTTGAAAAAGGCATTAAAGAGCAGTACACTCCGCAAATGAAAAAACTTACATACGCGCAAGGCAAACTGCTTATAAAACTGGTTGACCGAGAGTGTAACCAGCCAGCATACGAACTTATAAAAGCGTTTATGGGACCGTTCAAATCGGGTTGCTATCAAGCATTTGCCTCGGTTTTCGGCGCAAGTCTGAAGAAAGAATATAAATCTGAAACAGATGACAGACTAACAGAACGAGTTGTTCTTCTGGTTGAAAACGGACAATTATAAGAAATAAATGAGTTTCAGAAATCTGAAACTCATTTTCTTTTATACTCACCTAAAGTTAGCAGAGCCACTATTTTATTTAAATTTAAAATTTTCTTTATACAAAGCGAAACGTACACAACAAGAACGCTTAATGGTAATGTTATCAACAACTGCATAAAAATGGATGAATATGGTATAATTGATTCAATCCCAACAATTTTATATCCTACAAACGGCACATTATAAAGAAGAAAAGCATGCAAAATGTATATTTCCTTTGTTTGCGAGCCTATATTTATTAAATAAGAATTTATCTTCTTTGGAATTTTATGCAAATACTTCATAAACAAACTCCAGAAGAATAAAATAAAAACAAAAGTCCTAAATTTTACAAGATAATCAAAATATTCATCTTTGATTATACATGGCACATCAAAAATAATATTCAACGAAAATAATACTACCAACAAAAGTAAAGTGTAGAATACATAATTTTCTTTAAACCAATTATTTACTTTATTAAACTTCTTTAAGAAAACTCCTAACGCCAAGAAAGGTAAATAACCGATATTATCAGTTAATATCCAGTAATCGCCAAATACATATAACAGCTTAACGTAAGTTAACATGTTTAATAAAACATACAATAACACAAATTCGGCAAAGAGGATATAGTCATTCTTTATAGAAAGTCTGCTGTTTATATATTGAATAATTACGCAAAACAAATAGAATTTGAATAAAGCATACAAAAACCAATAATTATTCGAAAAATCAGTTTTCCATATAAATGAATACAACAATGACATTACAAATGCAGGAAGAAGCAATTGCAAAAATTTCTTATATATTTGATTCATAGCTTCTTTGGCTGTTATTTTACAGTCTCTATAAATAAAGTATCCAGAGATTGTAAAGAACAATGGCATATGAAAAGCATATATCCAAGTTTGTAAATTAGGTAGGACAATCTGCTTATTCAGATACAAATTAGGAATTACGTGACCTACAACCATCAAGAATATTGCAAAACCACGCAAGGCATCAATGTATTCAATACGCTTCATATATAAACTTAAAGTTAAAATCAAAGCAAGCACATTTACAAATTAATATTAAGTAAATATGCTTGCCGTTATCTTAATTATTTCTTTGCATCATAAGCATGCTTTGGATAGTCGAGAGTGTAGTGCAAACCTCGGCTTTCCTTTCTCTCAATAGCCTGACGAGTAATGAGATATCCAACATTTATCATGTTACGCAACTCGCAAATATCCTTTGTTGCTTTTACACGCTTGAATAGATTCTCTGTCTCTTCGTAAAGAATATCGAGACGAGTCCATGCTCGTTTAAGACGAAGGTCACTACGGACAATGCCAACGTATGCGCTCATTATTTGACCAACTTCCTTAACATCTTGAGCTATAAGCACTTTCTCCTCGTTGGTAAGAGTACCTTCATCGTTCCATTCAGGAACTTGGTTGTTATATTCGTATTCATCTATGTGCTCGATGCTGTGCTTTGCTGCTGCATCGGCATAAACAACAGCCTCGATAAGCGAATTTGAAGCCAGACGATTTCCTCCGTGCAAGCCTGTGCACGAACATTCGCCAACGGCATACAAGCGCTTGATGCTTGAACAAGCGTTCAAATCTACCTTTATACCACCACACATATAATGAGCAGCCGGAGCAACCGGAATATATTCCTTTGTAATATCAATGCCGATGCTCAGACACTTTGCATATATGTTAGGGAAGTGCTTCTTTGTTTCTTCGGGATCCTTATGGGTTACATCCAAGCAGACGTGGTCTAGTGCGTGAATCTTCATCTCGTTGTCGATGGCACGGGCAACAATGTCGCGCGGAGCAAGACTCAGACGCTCATCGTACTTATGCATAAATTCCTCGCCGTTAGGCAAACGGAGAATGCCGCCGTATCCGCGCATAGCCTCGGTAATAAGATATGCAGGATGAGTCTCAGCCGGATTGAACAGCGAAGTAGGGTGGAACTGAACAAATTCCATATCCTGAACAGTTCCCTTGGCACGATAAACCATAGCAATACCATCGCCTGTTGCAATGTTTGGATTTGTTGTTGTAGAATAAACACTTCCTGTTCCGCCTGTAGCGATAAGAGTTACCTTGCTGAGATATGTATCAATCTTGCCAGTATCAGGATTGAGGATATAAGCACCAAAGCACTCAATATCAGGAGTGCGGCGCGTTACCTCAACGCCCAGATGATGCTGGGTTATTATTTCAACGGCAAAGTGATTTTCGAGAATCTCTATATTTTCGTTGGCACGAACGGCGTTCATCAGTCCGCGCTGAATCTCGGCACCGGTATCATCGGCATGATGAAGAATACGAAATTCCGAATGTCCTCCCTCGCGATGAAGGTCGAACTCTCCGTTTTCCTTCTTGTCGAAATGTACTCCCCACTTAACCAACTCAGCAATCTGCGAAGGTGCATTCTTCACAACCTTCTCGACGGCAGCCCTGTCGCTTATGTAGTCGCCAGCCACCATTGTGTCTTCAATATGCTTTTCAAAATCATCTACCAGAAGATTTGTTACCGAGGCAATGCCTCCCTGTGCCTTAGCGGTGTTTGCCTCCTCAAGGGTAGTCTTACATACGATGGCTACTTTACCTTTATTAGAACGTGCTACTTTTAAAGCGTAGCTCATACCGGCTACACCTGAACCGATAATTAGAAAATCGTATTTTTTTATCATGATGATAATATAAAGTTGGTGCAAAACTATTAAAAATAGTTGGAAAATTTGTAAATTGCCCGCCAAAATTCACTTATAAAGGACTTATATGAACAGAATATTTCATATTAAAACTAATTTTTACGTCTACATATACATTATAGTACTTGCAATATTAGTTTTCGCAATGTTATGGCACAAGAAACCTTTAATAGCATTACCTCTAGCCGTTATGCTTATTATTATTATCGACAAAACCATAAAAGGCACATACACAATAACCACCGACGGCAATTTAATAGTATATCAAGGCACGTTTAGAAGCAAAATTATATTACCTTTGCAGTCTGTAACCAAAATAGAGCGGATACGAAAATATGGCATCAGCGTAGTGGTTCTGCACTACGACTATTGCAAGCATATAGGACTTACGCCGCTGAAGGAAGACGAATTTATAAGAATGATAGAGAAATTCAACAAAGATAATGATAAAGAGATTCTTTAGCATTTTTATTGCCTTTTTAGCATTTGCAGGTAATACATTTGCACAACTTAAACATAATAATCCATATAACGATTACGAGACCACAGCCGATACCATCGAGACGCTTATCGACCGCATTGACAGCGACGGCAACCTGAAGTGGCCTCAGAACTTGCAATACAAACTTGCAAAACTTATAAAGAGCGACTATCTGCAAACCTCGCAGATAGGAATATGCGTGTACGACCTCGATTCTGACTCGCTGCTTTTCAGCGTTAACAGCCGACAACTTTTCCGCCCGGCATCTACCGAGAAGGTTATAACAGCCGTTGCTGCTCTCTCGCAACTCGGAAGTTCTTATCATTTCGACACCACACTCTACGGAAAAGGTATTCATTCGGGAAACTCATTCAACGGCGACATTTATATTGTAGGCGGATTCGACCCTGCCTTTGGCGACGTTGAATTAAACTCTATGGTTCTCGCAGTTCAGAAAACACTCGGAACAAAGGTGAAGGGCAGAATAATAGGCGACATCACGATGAAAGATACTCTGTACTGGGGCGAAGGCTGGTGCTGGGACGATAATATGCCTCGTCTTGTTCCACTTCTTTACAACCGAAAGGACAATTTTCTGCCTTCATTCAAAAGCAAGATGAAGGAGAAACGAATAGAATTCTCAGGCTCTTTTAAGTACGGAACTTGTCCGAAAGACAGCAGCATGATTCTTGTAAAGAGATGCAGCCACTCTATCGATGACATCCTTACGCAAATGATGAAAAAAAGCGACAACCTCTATGCCGAGGCAATGTTCTACCATCTGGGCAAGACAAGCGGCAAGAAGCAGATTTCTTACAAAGACTCGCAGAAAGCCATAGAGCACACAATAACTCTGGCAGGCTATAATCCTAAGAATTACCGAATTGCAGACGGAAGCGGCGTGTCGTTATACAACTATGTATCTCCCGAACTTGAGGTGGGAATTTTGCGATACGCTTATCAGCACACCGATATTTATCAGCATCTATACCCGTCGCTCCCGATTGCCGGAGTTGACGGCACGCTTGCAAAAAGAATGCAATCGGGCACGGCTTTCAAGAACGTAAGAGCAAAGACCGGAACGGTAACAGGCATCAGCAGTCTTGCCGGCTTCTGCACCGCAAAAAACGGTCATCTGCTTGCCTTCTGCATAATAAACCAAGGAATAATGAAGACTTTCATAGGGCACAGATTTCAGGATAGTGTGTGCCAGATTCTTACAGAATAAAAAAAGAGCGCAGATTTTTATTTTCTGCGCTCTTTTTTTACATATTTTTATCAGGAATGATAATAGCCATTGCTATATACAGCAGCAATGCCGAAAAACACGATGCAAAAGTTATAATAACATAACCAATACGCACAATAGAAACATCTACGTCAAGATATTCGCCCAAACCGCCGCAAACGCCAGCGATTATTCTATCGTTAGACCTCATTAATTTCTTCTTCATGGTAAAAATTTTATTTAAATTCCTAACTTTGCAGAAATGTCGAGCATCTTCTGGATAGGCTTTACAGCCTCTTTTGCCACGCTTTCAGATACCTCTATTACAGGCCACTCATACTTGAGGGTGTTGTAGAGTTTCTCGAGAGTGTTAAGGCGCATGTAATTGCACTCGTTGCAAGCACAGCCAGCATCATCGGGAGGTGCTGGAATGAATGTCTTCTCGGGACATTGCTTCTGCATCTCATGAAGAATTCCGCTTTCTGTAGCAACAATGAATGTCTTCTTGTCGCTCTTAACTGCATATTTAAGAAGTGCAGCAGTCGAGCCAATAACATCGGCACACTTCTGAACCGCGCCCTTACATTCAGGATGAGCAAGAATAACGGCATCAGGATTATCAGCCTTAAGTTTAAGAATTTTCTCTACGCTGAATTTCTCGTGAACATGGCATCCGCCGTTCCACAAAAGCATGTTTCTGCCAGTAACGGAGTTGATGTAGTTTCCGAGGTTGTAATCGGGGCCGAAGATGAGTTTCTCGTCGGCAGGAAAACTGTCAACAATCTGCTTTGCGTTCGAAGATGTAACCACAACATCGGTGAGAGCCTTCACGGCAGCCGTTGTGTTTACATAAGAAACAATCTTGTATCCCGGATGCTCTTCTTTATACTTTTTCAAATCCTCAGCCTTGCAACTGTCGGCAAGAGAGCAGCCAGCGTTAAGGTCGAGCACAAGCACCTTCTTGTTTGGACAGAGAATCTTGTTTGTCTCGCCCATGAAATGAACACCGCACATCACGATGATGTCGGCATCGGTCTTGGCAGCCCACTGAGCCAATGCCAGAGAATCGCCCACGAAATCGGCAATGTCCTGAATCTCGCCTTCGGTGTAGAAGTGCGCCAAGATGACGGCATTCTTCTCCTTACACATCTTTCTTATTTCAGCCTTTATATCTGTTCCCTCGTTGACGGGTTCGTTTACAAAACCACTTTTCAACCATTCTTCCTTAATCATATTATTATATAATTTTATTTATTTTATTTTGAAGAAAATTTTATGATGATAATGATTGTCTGTTTATATGGTTTAAAAAAAAGCAGCGTTAAAGTTGCTTTTTAGATTATTGTTTAGGGAGCGAGAGTTATAAAATAATTCTCAACATGCCTAAAGTGCCGTGTGATGGGGCGTAAGGCCGATGTTTTCCCTATTTTTAACATAGTGTTAATACGCTGCAAAGTTAAAATCTTTTGTAGAAAGAGGCTAATAAAAATCCAATATTTTTGGGTTTAAATTTCATTTATATTTTTCTTCTAACTTATTTGGATATGTTGTGCCAATGGCTGTATATAATATTTTTCGAAATCGGCAAGAATAGTTGTTTTTTTCTTTTAATAAGTTTTAAATTACTTTTTAACCACTTTTAAACTATAATTACTATCTTTGCTTCGTCTTTAATTTATTATCATAAAAACTAAACAGCATTAAAATGAAAAAATTATTTCTGTTAGCACTGTTGTTTGTATCGTTGTATGCAAAAGCACAGGAGCCAGAGATTGGTGTTATACCTAACGCTCCGAAGATAGAATGTCATTTTGACAAGTATCTGGCTGCGCCATACTACTTCGACAAGGAGATGGCGAACATTGCTCGAGGCACAATCAAGGAGATTGAATACAAGTCTTTCACCGTTGGAACAACGCGAAAGGCTACAATCTATCTTCCACCAAATTATTCAAAGAAAAAGAAGTATCCAGTTCTGTATCTTCTGCACGGAATTGGTGGCGACCACAAGGAGTGGATGCTTGGCGTTCCTAATATAATAATGGATAATCTCTATGCCAACAATAAGGCTAAGGAGATGATAATTGTGATGCCTAATGGACGTGCCATTCCTAACGACAAGGCTGAGGGCGATATATTTAGCCCAGATAAAGTTAAGGGCTTCGAAATTTTTGAAAGAGATCTCTTGACCGACCTTATACCTTATATAGAAAGTAAATTTAATGTTTATACCGACAGAGAGCACAGAGCCGTTGCCGGATTGTCGATGGGCGGCGGCCAGTCGCTTAACTTCGGACTCGGCCACATGGATAAATTTGCCTATGTAGGAGGTTTTTCTTCAGCACCAAACACAAAGATGCCCGAGCAGCTTATTCCTGATGTTGCAAAGACAAAGAAGGAGAACAAACTTTTGTGGATGGTATGCGGAAATGAAGACGGCTTGATGTTCAACAGTTCGCGCCTTAAGAATTTCTGCGACAAGAACGGAGTGCCATGCACGCTTATCGAATATCCCGGAGGAAAGCACGATTTTGTTGTTTGGAAATACGGACTTTATAATTTTGCACAACTTATATTTTAAGTAAAAAAACGAGGAATGAAAATAAACTCATTCCCCGTTTTTTATTATTTGTTTTCGTTCTCTGCAATGAATTTGAGCAGACGCTCAACGGCTTCTTCTTCCGGAATGTTTTTCTCTATACATTCCTTCTTTTTGTAGAGCGAAATTTTTCCTCTGCCTGCGCCAACATATCCGTAGTCGGCATCTGCCATCTCGCCCGGACCGTTAACTATGCAGCCCATAATTCCAATCTTCAGGCCTTTTAGGTGCGATGTTGCCGCCTTTATCTTGGCTATTGTTTCTTCGAGATTGTAGAGCGTTCTTCCGCAGCCCGGACACGAAATATATTCGGTCTTGCTGGTTCTGAGTCGTGCAGCCTGAAGAATTCCGAATGCCGTGGCATCAACATCATCAGCCGAGAGATTGCCAAGATTAAGAAGCATTATTCCGTCGGTAAAACCATCGAACAGAAGTGCGCTCATATCTGCGGCACTCTCAAGTTGGAAATCGCCCTTCTCTTCCTGGCTTTTGTTGTAATGCTGGAAGAAAACTATTGGGTTTTGCAAACCTTCGCTCATAAGCAAGTGAGCGAGGGCTCGATGTTCGCCAATACGATTTTGGTGATTGCTCTGCGAGATTACCACTACTTCCGGGTGATATTTAAGACAAGCGATAGCCTCGTCGGTGCAAGCCATGTAAGGCAAGAATAAGAATTTAAGCGGAGCCTGACATGCGCTTATGTAAAGCAACTGATCGTAACGGAACACTGGCCATGTGTTAGCCTCGCCGTCCCATCTGTCGGCATCTACGATATAATCCTTGGCTATGCGCTTTTCTGGTGCAGGCAGATTCTGTCCGCAGTAAACATAGTCGGGAGTGAAATCGGCATTGGCAACAGAAGTACGCTTGCCTTCAATGTCGGCAGCAATAACCACCGGCTGGTTGTCTCCGCCAATGTTACGGACAGCCTTAGTAGCGCGGCGCGATGGCTTCGTAAAGTTGAAGTTTTTTTCGGCAATTCCCGGAATGTACTGATGTCCTGCTCTCTTGCCGATGTATTCAACAAGATGCTTAGCCACAGGAATCTCAGCCTCGGGAGCCTCACTCAGCGAAACTCTTATTGTGTCGCCGATGCCATCGGATAGCAACGCGCCTATTCCAACTGCGCTCTTAATACGTCCGTCTTCGCCGTCGCCAGCCTCGGTAACTCCAAGATGTAGAGGAAATTTCATATTTTCCTTCTGCATAACTTCGACCAAAAGACGCATACTCTGCACCATAACTACGGTGTTGCTCGCCTTTATCGAGATTACCACATCGTTGAAGTTTTCTTTTACGCAGATGCGAAGGAACTCCATGCAGCTTTCAACGATGCCTTCGGGAGTATCGCCATAGTGGCTCATTATTCTGTCGGAAAGCGAGCCGTGGTTAACGCCAATTCTGATGGCTGTGTGATTCTCCTTACATATATTAAGGAAAGGAATGAACTTTTCCTCAATCTTCTTTAGTTCCTGAGCGTATTCCTCTTCGGTGTATTCAAGATGCTTGAATGTGCGGGCGGCATCTACGTAGTTGCCCGGATTTACTCTCACTTTCTCGGCGTAGAGAGCAGCCACGTCGGCAACGTGAGGATTAAAGTGAACATCGGCAACCAAAGGCTGATTGTAGCCCTGCGCACGCAGTTTTGCGTTGATGTTCTTTAGGTTTTCAGCCTCTCTTACGCCTTGAGTTGTAAGACGGACAAGTTCACCGCCGGCATCGATTATGCGCTTGCTCTGCTCAACGCAAGCATCGGTATCCATAGTAGACGTGTTTGTCATGCTCTGAATCCTTACGGGATTTCCGGCACCAATACACGTGTTTCCTACATGAACCTCTACAGATTCTCTTCGCGAGTAGTTAAAAAAATCTGTTTCCATTTAGTTACACTTGAACTTATATTTTATTTCGCTCAACTCCTTGTTGGCATTTACAATTTTCTGCTTCAGACCTTCTTTGTATTCGGCAAGATTATTTGCTAGATTTTCGTCGGAAAGTGCAAGCATCTCGGCAGCCAGAATTGCAGCGTTCTGTGCTCCGTTCACACCAACGGTAGCCACCGGAATGCCCGGAGGCATCTGAATGATGCTGAGCATTGCGTCGAGTCCGTCGAGCATACCTTTGATAGGAACGCCGATAACCGGAAGGGTAGTGCTTGCTGCGATAACTCCAGGAAGAGCAGCAGCCATTCCTGCGCCAGCAATGATAATCTTTACGCCGCGACTCTTTGCATTTCGTGCAAACTCTTCAACCTCGTTTGGAGTGCGGTGAGCCGAAAGAGCGTTCATCTCGAAAGGAATCTGCATCTCTTCCAAGAATTTTGCAGCCTTCTCCATAACCGGAAGGTCGGAAGTGCTGCCCATTATAATACTTACAATTGCATTCATATTTATTAAATTAATGTATATTTATAGATTATACAAAAAGCACTAAAAAATCCCACGAAGAAGCCTACGATAATCTGTCCGAGCGAGTGCTGGCGCAGAATCATTCGGCTTGTGCCCAACATACCTGCAAATATTATTGCACAGCACATCCACCACGTCATGTTGTATTCGAACGACATGCTGAGCGGAATAAGTCCGCCAATCAGTCCGCCGATGCCTGCCATGTGTGTGCTGATTTTCCACCAAAGGTTGATGGTTATGCAGATTACAAGAACAATCAGTCCTGCCATTATTATTGCGCTCAGAAAGCGTGGCATTGCCAAACTGTACATCAGGTAAAGACATGCAATATAGCATGTTATGGTAAGCAGATAAGGTACAACGCGGTTTTCGCGCTTGCTTGCCTGTCTTAGAGTCCAGCCGTTCATCTTTCGGTATAGAAGAATGGCGAACTTTGGCAGAATTATTGTAAAGCTTGCAACCATGCCGAGTACAACAAGGCGGAAGCCAAGCGTAAGCAGGCTCAGATAACTGAATGTGAATAAAATTGCAAAAGCCAGCAACGGCACACACAATGGTGTGAACATCGTTGATACGAACTTTGCTGTTGTGATTAAGTGTTTATCGCTCATCATCTTTTTATGTTTTTTCGTACGCTGGCAATAGGATAGCCCAGCTGTGTACGGTGTTTTGCCACAGTGCGTCGGGCAAGTACTATGCCCTTTTCCTTTAATTTTTCAACAATCTCCTCGTCCTTGTAAGGATTTTCGGTGTTCTCGTTATCAATAATCTCTTTTATCGCGCTGAATACATCCTGAATAGTCTTGCTCTCGTTGTCGTTTGATGTATAAGTGCGTGAATAAAAGTATTTTAGCGGAAGAATCTGACCGTCGAGCGTCTCAACGAAACGAATGTTGCTTACTCGCGAAACGGTTGATATGTCGAGATTTGCAAGTTTTGCCACATCTTCCAGAATCATCGGCTTCAGTTTTGTTTCGTCACATTCAACGAAGAAATCTTTCTGAAGGTCGAAGATTGCCTTCATCGTCTTGTAGAGAGTTAACTCTCTCTGTCTGAGCATCTCAATGAGGTTTCGCGCGTTCTCAATCTTCTGCTTTTTGTTGTTGAGCCATTGCTTGTCCTGCTTGCTCTTGTCCTTCTTTTCTTCGATGTACTTAATTTCTCTCTGAACTTCGGGATTAAGTTGAACCTGCGGAATGTGACTGTCGTTAAGCACGACGTAAACTTCACCTTCCGAGTTTTCTTTTATGATGAAATCGGGCTCGGCAAGTGCGCTTCCGTGGTCGGCAAGTCCTTCTTCAGAACTTAGCGGAGCGGGAATGAAGCGCGTGATGTGCTGTCTGATTTTGTTACGCGTTTCGTCGTCAATTTTGAGGCGTTGCTGAATGATGTCCCATCGCTGGTGCAGAAAATCATCGTACATCTTTTCGAATATAGCGATGATGTATTTTCGCAGAGATTCTTTCTCGGCGGTGTCGGTGTGCATTCGCTGTGCCTGAATAAGCAGACTTTCCTGGTAGCTCCGTGCACCAACTCCGGCTGGGTCGAACTCCTGAAGAGTCTCAATCATGTCGAGAATATCGTCTTCCGAAGCGTTTATGTTCTGCTCAACATTCAGTTCGTACGATAACTTGTTGAGTGGCGTAAGCAGAAGTCCGTTATTCTCGAGCGAGCCGATGATGTATCGCAGAATAGTGCTTTCTTTTTCTGTCAGATTGTATTCGCCCATCTGCTCAACTAGGAGGTCTATTTTCGAGTTCTCGTTGTCTGGCTCAGAGCGATATGAACTCTTTTCCGAGTCGCCCGTCGTACCCTTCGACAGCGGTTCGCCGTCATCGTCCTTCATGTATTCGTCAACGATGTCGTCCTTCTCCTTTATATCCTCGCTAACCGTGTCGCCGTAGTTGTCGGGCGCATTGTCGTTATCGTTCTGATTACAAAGAGCTTCGTTTTCATCAACAGCATTCTTCACCCACTCTTCCATACCTGCCGACGGTATTTCAAGAAGGTGGGCGAACTGAATCTGCTGTGGGCTGAGAATCGTAGTCTGTTTCTGTACCAGCCCTTGCCTTATTTCTGCTCCTTGTTTCATACAATGTGCAAAGATAGTGCAATTTTTAGTAATTGAAACTACTGCCGCCTAAGAATTCTCTCAGAAGTGATGTAGGAGGAAGGTTTTTGCCTTCGATGCTTCGGATGTTAAGCAAGAATCTGAAAAGGCGGAACGCATCGGCATACTCTGGGGTATTTTCCGGCACGTTGATGAGCGCAGGAATTGCCTGATTGCGGATTACGGCAAGTTCGAACAGAAGTGCGCTGTTGAACATGGCGTCGGCATTCTCCTGATAAGGGAAAATCCACTTGTCCTCGCCGGCTCTTACGCTCGGCCAGCGGCGTATTGTCTCCTGAGCCGGACAGCCGCGGTATTTTGTGTCGCGGATGATGCGGCGCAGCAGACGGTTGTCGGTAGTTGGAATATAGTTGTGCTCGTCGAGCAGGATTGATGTAAGGGCAGACACATATACGCGGAACTTGTTCTCTTCTGGAATCTGTGATGTAAGTTCGGGATTAAGTCCGTGTATTCCTTCAAGCACGAGAATGTTGTTTTCGTTCATCTTTATCTTCTTGCCCTTGAACTCACGCTCACCTCTTTCGAAATTGTATGTTGGAATCTCAATCTCCTTACCGTCAATAAGTTCTTGCAACTGCTTGTTGAAGAATGGCAGGTCGAGTGCGTAGAGCGATTCAAAGTCGTAGTCGCCTTTCTCATCCTTCGGAGTCTGCTCGCGGTTCACGAAGTAGTCGTCGAGCGATATTGCTATCGGGATTATTCCGTTTACTGCCAGTTGCACGCTAAGACGCTTGCTGAATGTTGTCTTTCCGCTCGATGACGGACCGGCGATGAGTATAACCTTAACGTTTCCGCGCTCAACAATCTGGTCGGCAATAAGCGAGATTTTCTTTTCCTGAATAGCCTCGCTCACGGTTATTAACTGACTTGTAAAGCCTTGTTCACAGGCTATGTTAAAATCGCCAATCGTGCTGATGTTAAAGATTTCCTGCCTCTCGTGATGCTCCTTGAACAGTTTGAACATCTTGTCCTGTCTGATGATGTTTGGCAGCTTGCTCGGATTCTTTGGGTCGGGAGTGCGCACAAGCAATCCGTCGTAGTACGAATCTATTGCATAAAGATTCACCATTCCGGTTGAAGGCAGAAGCGAGCCGTAGTAGAAATCTACATAGTCGCCTAACTTGTGATAGGCTGACATAACGCTCTTTATTGATTTCAGAAGTTTTACCTTGCTCATCAGTCCGCGCTCCTCGAACAACTTTATAGCCTCTTCGGTTGTACATTCTATGCGCTCGATAGGAATGTTGGCATCGATAACCTTCTGCATCTCGGTGCGGATTGTGGCGATGTCGTCTTCGGTAATGGCACGACCGATTACCAGTCGGCAGTAAATTCCTTTCGAAACTGGGTTTTCAATAATTATTCGTCCGTCTGGAAAAATATCCGAAACAACCTTGCACAGAATCATCAGCACGGTGCGAGTATATGTTCGCAGAGCCGAAGGGTTGGTAAGGTCGAGAAACTTTACGAGTTTGTCTTTGTAACACTCGTAAACAAGCGATTTTTCCTTGTTGTTAACTATGGCACTTATTGGTCCGTATTCCATATTCAGACCAGTTGCCTTGTATATGTCCATCAGATTGCTGCAAATCGGAACTTCGAAAGTTTTGCCGTTATTAACGCAGTGGATTTTAATATTACGGTTCATCAATAAAATGGTTTTATTCTTTAGTTTTCAAATTTTGCGAGTGAAATTATAAAATAAAATTGAAAATTGCACTATCTTTGCCGAGATTTTTTTGTATGAACAGTCTAAATCCTAACATAGAAACCGACAGTCTGGCTGGCGCACACCATTTGGAGCGCCTCGATTCGGCAGAACTTGCATACATAAAGGCTATGCAAGACAAGGCTTATCGTGACAGTATGGCAAACCTGCCGTCGTCAGGTCCGCTGATTAACATTGTCGAGAAGCACGATTCCATTCAGAATCTGCACGTTCAGGTAGGAAAACTGAAGACTTATTACAAAGACAACTACTTCTCAAACAGCGAGTTCTATACCGAGGCAAAGGCTTCGAACATCGACGGAATGTCGGGCGACCCTGTGCACTATCATCTTATGGCCGATGATGCCATAACGACCATCGTTCTGATGTGTTTCTTCCTTCTGTCGCTCGTTTTTGCCAACGGAAAGCGTTTTCTGCTTCAGCAGATAAAGGAATTTAATGTTGTCAGAGAGAGATCGAGCATCTTCTCAATACACAGCGGTTCGGAACTACGATTCCAGATGTTCCTTACCTGCCAGACGATATTCATCCTTGCTGTTCTGTTCTTCGACTACACGATGGACAGTTTTCCCGAGGTGTTTCAGAATACATCGCCATACGTTCTTCTTGGAATAAACACGGGAGTATGCATTGCGTATTTCTTCTTCAAGTTCTCAATTTACTCGTTCGTTAACTGGGTTTTCTTCGAGCGTCAGAGACGAAGAATATGGCTTGAGTCGTACTGGCTCGTAGTTTCGTTGACTGGACTCGTAATGTTCCCGCTCCTGCTTCTTATTGTGTATTTCGACCTCTCGATTAAAAATGCATTTATATACCTGTCGATAAGTTGGATTTTATCCAAAATGATGCTGTTTTACAAGGCTTATAGCATCTTTTTTAGCAAAAAAGGCGGTATTTTGTATTTAATTATGTACTTTTGCGCACTCGAACTGATGCCGGCTGCCTTTTTGTGGCAGGCTTTGGTGTTAGCAAATAATAGTTTGATTATAAAAAATTAAATGAAAGTAAGTAAGATACTTGTTTCGCAGCCTAAACCAACTTCGGAGAAGTCACCCTACTTCGATATTGCTGCAAAACACGGGGTCGAGATTGTATTCCGCCCCTTCATTAAGGTAGAGGCCGTTACTCCGAAGGAGTTCCGCCAGCAGAAAATTTCCATACCCGACTACACTGCTATAGTTTTTACTTCACGTCATGCAATCGACCATTTCTTCGGACTATGTCAGGAAATGCGTATTGAAGTACCCGAAACGCTGAAGTATTTCTGCATTACAGAAACCATAGCATTGTATATCCAGAAGTATGTACAGTACCGCAAGCGCAAGGTATTCTTCGGAAAAACCGGAAAGATTGACGACCTTCTTCCATCTATGATAAAGCACAAGACAGAGAAATTCCTTATACCTATGTCAACTGTTCACACCGACGATATTGCCAACATGATGGAAAGCAATGGTCTTAGCCATGCCGAAGCCGTTATGTACCGCACCGTGAGCAACGACTTTACCGAGGATGAGGCTTTCGACTACGACATGCTGCTGTTCTTCAGCCCTGCCGGAATCGACTCTCTGAAGAAGAACTTCCCAGACTTCAAGCAGAACGATATAGCCATTGCAACATTCGGACCTACAACGGCAAAGCACGCAAAGGATTCTGACCTTCGCGTTGATGTTGAGGCTCCAACAAAGGAATGTCCGTCAATGACTGCAGCGCTCGACAAATTCTTGTCAGAACTGAAGTAGTTTGATGAACAAACTTAATGGATTTTGTAAAGAGGAACGCCTCTGCAGCAAGAAACTGATAGAAGAACTGTTCTCGAGTGGCAGCAAGTCTGTATCAGTTCACCCGATACGGGCTGTGTATCGGATAGGCAGATATTCGTCTGATGCAACGGTCTCTGTAATGATGTCGGTATCGAAAAGGCATTTTCACAATGCCGTAGACCGCAACAGGGTTAAGAGACAACTGCGCGAGTCGTACCGACTGCAAAAGTCTGTTTTACTGAAGGCATTCAAAACGCATCCCGAAGACCGCATGATAATTTCCTTCATCTGGCAGGACGATAAGAAATACGACACCGAGGCGGTTATGAACAAGATGAAGCTGGTGCTTCAGATATTGGCTGAAAAGGTTGCAAAGAAATACAGCCTTGACGAAAATAACAAGGATGAACAAGGTAATTAGAATAGTAAAGAAGGTACTGTCACAGTGCCTTCTTTATCCTATATATTTCTACCAAAGGGCAATATCGCCGCTTCTGCCGCCATCGTGCAGATTCATGCCAACGTGTTCGCAATATGCCGTCGAGGCTATACGCAAGCATGGTCCGTTCTACGGATTGTATCTTGCCATCAGGCGCATACTTAGATGCCATCCTTGGGGAGGCAGCGGATACGACCCTGTGCCATAAGTTAAAGACTATGAATGTTTTATACGATATACATACCCATAACGACTGCGATTATGAGAATGTTATATCCGTACGCAATGTTTTTGTTTCGAACAGCATTCCAGCCGAGTTGCCGACGCTTTACAGCGCATCGGTTCACCCGTGGTATGTTGGTCGCGACTGGAAGAAACTTCTGGAAGAAAACACTGGCATGATTGAGAAGTCCGCTTTCATTGGTGAGTGCGGACTGGATAAACTACGCTCGCATCTTGACATAGACGAGCAGATTCTTCTGTTTTCAGAGATGGCGCAGATTGCCGAACGTATGGGTAAGCCGATGATAATACATTGTGTAAAGGCTTTTTCCGAACTTCTTGCCATTCATAAGCAGTTAAATCCGTCTGTTCCGTGGATTATTCACGGTTTTAGAGGAAAGCCGCAACTTATGCCGCAACTTCTGGCTAAAGGAATGTATATCAGTTTCGGCATCAGTTTTAATGCCGAGAGCCTTGCCTTGTGCCCAACAGACAAAATTCTGCTGGAGACCGACGAATACGACGGAAGCGTTCTGGATGTGTATCGCAAGGCTTCGGAAGTAACGCATATTCCGTTAGAAACTCTCGTTCAATTTATTGCACATAATTATTTGGAAGTGAAGAAATAAAGTCGTATTTTTGCACGTGATAATGTAAAAAACAATAAAAATAAAATAACTCATTCGATGAATTTTGTTGAAGAATTAAAGTGGAGAGGCATGCTCCATACAATGATGCCGGGTACAGACGCACTTCTTGAAAAAGAAAACATAGCCGGCTACGTAGGTTTCGACCCTACTGCCGATTCTCTTCATATTGGTCACCTTTGCAGTATTATGATTCTCCGTCATTTCCAGAAGGCTGGTCACAAGCCTATCGCCCTCGTTGGCGGTGCAACTGGTATGATTGGCGACCCTTCGGGCAAGAGCACAGAGCGTAACCTGCTTACCGAGGAGACACTCCGCCACAATGTTGAGTGCATAAAGAAGCAGCTTTCAAAGTTCTTGGATTTCGACAGCGATGCTCCAAACAAGGCCGAACTTGTAAATAACTACGACTGGATGAAGGGCTATTCGTTCCTCGATTTTGCTCGCGAGATTGGCAAGCACATCACCGTAAACTATATGATGGCAAAGGACAGCGTGCAGAAGCGTCTTAACGGCGAGGCACGCGACGGCTTGTCTTTTACAGAATTCACATACCAGCTTCTTCAGGGCTACGATTTCCTTCACCTTTACAAGGAGAAGAACTGTAAGCTTCAGATGGGTGGTTCTGACCAGTGGGGAAACATCACTACCGGAACAGAACTTATCCGCCGTACACTTGGCGCAGAGGCTGAGGCTTTCGCTCTTACTTGTCCGCTTATAACAAAGGCTGACGGAACAAAGTTTGGTAAGACCGAGGGCGGAAACATCTGGCTTAACCGCGAATATACATCGCCTTACACATTCCTTCAGTTCTGGCTCAACGTGAGCGACGAGGATGCAAAGCGATACATCAAGATATTCACAAACCTCGGCAAGGAAGAGATTGATGCCCTTATTGCAGAGCACGATGAGGATCCGGGTCAGCGTAAGCTTCAGAAGCGACTTGGCAAGGAAATCACCGTTATGGTTCACTCTCAGGAAGATTACGAGGCTGCTTTGGAGGCAAGCAACATCTTGTTTGGCAAGGCAACAAAGGACAGCCTTCTGAAACTCGACGAGCAGACTCTTCTTTCTGTGTTCGACGGCGTTCCGCAGTTCGAGGTTTCTAAGGATTTGATTTCGGCAGGCGTTAAGGCTGTTGACCTTTTGGCTGAGCACACACAGTGCTTCCCATCAAAGGGCGAGATGAGAAAGATGGTTCAGGGCGGCGGTGTTTCTTTGAACAAGGAAAAACTCACAGCGTTCGACCAGACAATTACTTCGGACGACCTTCTAAACGGCAAGTATCTGCTTGTTCAGAAGGGTAAGAAGAATTACTTCCTGCTCATTGCGAAATAAAAGAAAATAGGCAAGAATATTTTGCTATATAAAGAAATAGTATTATTTTTGCACCCGATTCTTCCAAAAAAGGGAAGTTCATAGTTGATTGTGCTATGGTGTAATGGCAGCACTAGAGTTTTTGGTTCTCTCAGTCCAAGTTCGAATCTTGGTAGCACAACCTCAGAAAAAGTCAGTTTGTTTTTACAAATTGACTTTTTTTGTGCCCACACGAAACTAAAAATGTAATCTATACTTGCCAATTTTTGAGAAAAATTTATTGCGTTTCAAAATTGTTTTAATATATTTGCAACAAACAATGTTTATATAAAATAAATAGAAATGAATAAGTTTTTGAATTTTTCACTCGAAGGTAAGGTAGCTTTGGTTACTGGTGCTTCTTACGGTATTGGTTTTGCCATTGCATCTGCATTTGCAGAGCAGGGTGCAACAATCTGTTTCAACGATATCAATCAGGAGTTGGTTGACAAAGGTCTTGCTTCTTACAAGGAGAAGGGCATCAACGCTCACGGCTTTGTTTGCGACGTAACAAACGAGGAGGCTGTACAGAAGATGGTTGCTACAATCGAGAAGGAGATTGGCACTATCGATATTCTTGTAAACAACGCTGGTATCATCCGCCGCATCCCAATGCACGAGATGGAGGCTGCTGATTTCCGTCGTGTTATCGATATCGACCTTAATGCTCCATTTATCGTAGCAAAGGCAGTTCTTCCTTCAATGATGAAGAAGCGTGCTGGTAAGATCATCAACATCTGCTCTATGATGTCTGAGCTTGGTCGCGAGACAGTTTCTGCTTATGCAGCAGCAAAGGGTGGTTTGAAGATGCTTACTCGTAACATCTGTTCAGAGTACGGCGAGTACAACATCCAGTGTAACGGTATCGGCCCGGGCTACATCGCTACTCCACAGACTGCACCTCTTCGCGAGAAGCAGGCTGACGGCAGCCGTCACCCATTCGACTCATTCATCTGCGCAAAGACTCCAGCTGGCCGTTGGTTGGATCCACAGGAACTTACAGGTCCTGCTGTATTCTTGGCTTCTGAGGCTTCAAATGCAGTGAACGGTCACATCCTTTATGTTGATGGCGGTATCCTTGCATACATCGGCAAGCAGCCTAAGTAAAAAGGTCTAAAAAAAGATAATTTTTATATACAGGCGGCAGCGGGGATTTGATGTTTCCGTTGTCGCTTTTTTGCTTTTCTGAATTTATGAAGGTACAAGTTTCATTCTTGCTTGTGGGCGCTATGTTTGCAGCGTGCTCGCAACCTCGCACATCAATAGATGTGAAGATTACGAACAAGTTAGACACTCTGCGCAGCAACGAACTGGTTGAGATTCCGTTCAAGCAGGTTATAGACGAGTTTGGAGAGAGCGATTCCGTTCAGTTTGTCATCGTAGACAAGGACGGAAAGGAAGTGCCGTACCAAATTTCGTACGACGAGAATGTAATCTTTCCGGTTAGCGTCGGAGCGAATTCGTCGGTTGTATATACCATCAGGCATGGTGTTCCGAAGACAATAGAACCGCGCGTTCAAGGGCATTTCTATGCCTTCAGAAACGACGACATAACTTGGGAGAATGAACTTGCAATATACCGATGCTTCGGCCCTACTCAGCAGATGACGAAGGAGCCGAAATATGGTTACGACTATTGGTGCAAGGATACGACCGACCTTGTGAGCGAGGACAGATATATTAGGGCTTCAGACCCTGAACTGCAAAGTCGTATCGACCTGCTCGAAACGAAGGGACAGATTCGCAAGGCAAAGGCTCTGAAGGATTCGATGGATTTCTATCACGACCACGGCGATGGTCTCGACTGTTTTAAGGTTGGGCGCACGCTCGGCTTGGCTGGCACGGCTCTGATGGCAGATTCGGTTACTCTTATTCCGTCTAATGCTTACAGCACTTACGAGATTCTTGATAATGGTCCGCTGCGATTCACCGTTGCGCTTACTTATCCTCCTATTAAGGTTGATGGAGATTCTTCAATCGTCGAAAAAAGAATTATCTCGCTCGATGCGGGATGCTATTTCAACAAGGTTCAGCTTTCGTTCGGAAATCTGAAGGAAGTGAAGAACATCTGCACGGGAATTGTGCTTAACGGAAGGCGCAGAAACAAAATTGAGGGCAGCGTTGACGACGGATTCATGGCTTTCAGATATCGCACGCAGAACTATCCGAAGACGGGCGATATCTATACTGGTGCAATCTTTGTTCACCCAGTTCTGAGCATCGAGGAAAATCTGTTTAAGACAAGCAAGCAGAGGGCAGAGCACGATGGCAATTTCGGCTATCTGCAAGCCATCTCGCAATACACTCCGGGCGATAGTTTTGTGTATTATTTCGGGGCTTCGTGGAGCAAATACGGATTAAAGTCGTTCGACGAATGGGTAGAGCACATAAGGCAGTTTAACCGCCGACTTGTAACGCCGCTGAAAGTATCGATTGTGGAGAAGAAATAGGAAAAATAAACGCTGAGCCGTAAATTTGCGACTCAGCGTTTTTATTTCTTATGGCATAGGTTTCAAGCCCTCCCATATTACGTTCCATTTTCCGTTTTTCGGGAATCCCGGATTCTCGGTGTTGCAGCCGTCCCAGCCAGCGCACATCAGCGCGACGGTGGTAAGGAGTCCGCCATTTCCCGGAAGGTATATTCTCAGACGTTCGTCCTGATAGTTATGTCCGCTTACGAGATAGGTGTTTGTACGGTTGTCGAGAAGAATTGCCTCGATGGCTTTCTCTGGCTCTCCCAATCGTGTTGCGTTCATGGCAACCATCGGATAATCCCATCCCCAAGTTTTGTTCCAGTTCCAGTTGGCAATAACCCAGTCGAGCGTTTTCAGCATACAATTTTTGTTTATCAGATTGTTCATCGGCAAAATTCCAACTGCGCCGAGCAGGGCAGGATGGTCGGATGTACATCTGATGTCTGAATAAGTTTCTGTTGCGCTTTCGGCTGCGAGATAGAGGCTGTCGCTGTTGAATGCCAGAGGCGAGAGTTTTTCTACGAGATTGTCCCATTCTTTTACGCGAGGCTCGCCGTTCTCTTCTCTCCAGCGGTTGGCAACTTGCATTGCGTAGTGCCAGTATGAAAGTTCGAAAGGAGGATTTACGGTTACGGCAGCCTTTAGCGTTTCTTGTGCCGGGATGCAGCCTTTCAGAACGTAGCGGTCGTGAGCCTTGTCGTAATCGGCAAATGAATACATAAACTTGGCTGTTTCCTGAACAAGATTGTAATATTCGTCCTTTATCGCCTTGTCCTTGCTGTTGCGGTAGAGCAGTTCGGCAAGATAGATAAGGTGCGGCTGTTGCCAGATGAGGAAACTTCCGACGTTGCTTGGGGCTTCAAGACCGTCTGGGTCGGTCATCTTCATCCATCTCAGTCCGTCAAAGCCTTGACGACGAGCTATTTTGGTTGCAATAGGCGCAACTTTGTGATACCAATGAAGCGAGTGTGCCAGTTTCTCTGGGTGATTCCAGAGTGCGAACTGTGCCTGGTGCCACCAAATCATTTCGAGATGGAATTTGCCGTACCAAGAGTTGTATGTCAGTCCTGTTTCTTGCGGAGGAGTATCGCCAGCGCAGTTTATCGCCAGAAGATACTGACTCAAGACGACACGGCGTTCAAGTTCCTTAGCGCGAGGGTCGGTACATTTCGAGAAATCGACCATTGCTCCCTTCTGCCAGTAATCTTTCCAATATTCGGCAGACTTTGCGAAAGTCTGCTTTGCGTCGTCAGATTTTGCATCGGGCTTCTTCTCTGAAAATTCGCATGTTATGCTGAAAGAATCATCTTTTGGAGAAAGAATGAACTTGTTTCGGCCTTTTCTTGAAAGTTCGGCCTTGCCAGTCCACTTCAGAGTAACGAAGTATTTTGTGGCGTCGATGGTTCGCTCGAAAACGGCGTAGTTCGACTTCTGCTCTATGATTTCCGTGTTGTGCTTGTCATCGGCATTCCAGTTGCTGGCATCGTCGCAATGACCGCCTGTTGCGTAAGGAAAACGCAGGCACAGCGGGGTGTGAGCCTTGTTTGAAATCTGTGCAGCAACCATGTCATCATCGGGGTGACACGCCGTGGCTACGCTGTATTTCTGACCGTTCCACTTATATTCGCTCTTTATCGTGCCCGAGTATAGGTCGAGTCTTTGTTTGATGTTCTCGGGCATCGCACCTTTCATTTCAGAAATGTCGAAACCTAATGTTCCGAGGTGCAGACGATGAGGATTTACGCGGAGATAGTTGCATGCGTCTTGCTGCCGTCCGCCTTCTTTAAACTGACAAGCATACAATTCTTTATGTCCGTGAAAGTCGAATTCTTTCAGAACATCGTCGAGCTTGTAATCGCCCGTGTTCTCAAAACTATGCCAGCCCCAGTCGCTCATCGTTCCGAGCGGAACGCCGTTGCTGAATTTCTCAGGAAAAGTCTGCAATCCGGTGGCATCAACGGTGAAGGCGAATCCTCCGTTGCCTACAGAAAGCGACGAGAGGCTGTCGTTCTTTGTTACTACAGGCGAGTTGCGTTGCAGCAGTGCCACTCTGTTTATTTTGCCTGTTGTTTTACTGCCTTCGCTTGCCGTAATTGCAGCCGGAAATAATAGTGCAGTTAGAAGATAAAATAATTTTCTCATTATAGTTTCGTAGGTTATGAAAACTTAGTGCGGCAAAAATAATAAAAAAATCAATATCCCTATCTGTTGGCATTACTTAGTTTTTGATGCGTAAAGTGGCTATTTTGACAGAATAAAAAAACAGAAAAGGAAGTGACCTCACGGCGACTTCCTTTTTATTCTGTACTAGTGTTAAAGGCAAAAAGATTGTCCTAGGATAACGGTTGCAAATATAACGTGTTTATATTCAAATACAAAAGTTTTTATTATGCCTTGCAACATCTTTTTTCCTTATTTTGTTTAAACTCTGCCTTTTTAACTTTTATTCACATTTCGTTGTTGACATTCTTTTTGCTGACGGCATCTGTAAAAATGAAACTTGGCTTTACAATTTTTGGCGCACTCCGAAAGCAAAAAAGAAAAAATAAGCACGTTACAGATTTTTTTATGTTATATTTGCAAAAACAACATTGGCTTATGAAGATTTTGATTACAGGTGCCAGCGGTTTTATTGGAAGTTTTTTGGTAGAAGAGGCACTAAGGAAAGGGTTTGATACTTGGGCTGGAGTGCGAGGCACCAGCAGCAGAGAGTATCTGAAGGATGCCGACATAAATTTTGTGGAACTGAACTTTGCCGATAAGGTTGTACTTCGTCAACAATTACAGAACTTTAAGGAGGAGTACGGAACGTGGGACTACATAGTTCACGCTGCCGGAGCGACAAAGTGCAGGTTCAAGCGCGATTTTTATGCGGTAAACTATTACGGAACAAAGCATTTTGTCGATGCCCTCAAGTCGCTTGGCATGATGCCAAAGCAGTTCATATACATCAGCACGCTCAGCGTCTTCGGCGCGATACACGAGAAAGATTATGCTCCTATCTCTGCCGATGATGTGCCTAATCCAAATACGGCATACGGCGCAAGCAAGTTGCAGAGCGAACAGTACATCAAGAGCATTGCCGACGTGCCGTACGTCATCATGCGCCCTACGGGAGTGTACGGCCCGCGCGAGAAGGACTATTTCATCATGGCAAAGAGCATAAAGCAGCATATCGATTTCTCCGTCGGATATTCAAGGCAAGACATCACATTTGTGTATGTTAAGGATTTGGTAAAGGCTATCTTCCTTGCCATAGACAAGCAGGTTGTGCGCCGCGAGTATTTCGTATCAGACGGAAGAGTGTACACAAGCCGCACGTTCAGCGACCTGCTTCAGCACGAGATTGGCAACCGCTTTGTTCTGCACATATGTGCGCCCGTGTGGTTTTTGTGGATTGTGTCGCTCGTTTCTACATTCATGGCAAGGCTGAGAGGCACTACAACCACTCTGAATCTCGACAAATACAAGATTCTGAAGCAGAGAAACTGGCAATGCGACATAAAGCCGCTTGTTGATGAACTTGGATATGCGCCCGACTATATCTTGGACGAAGGCGTTAAGGAAACTGTTGAATGGTATAAAAAAGAAGGATGGCTATAAAGACATTTGTTGACAGAGAAGAGAATCCTCGCGAAGGATTGCTTTTGATTGAGAAGGCGATGCTTGCCTATCTGGCTTTCACGCTCGTTCTTGTAATTGTTTTTTGGAATAGTATAAATGCTCCGCTGATGCAGGTGGCAAACCGGGGCTTGATTCTGGCAATGACCGTGGGATTGTGGCTCTTGTACTGCAAGTTTCCTTGCAAGGTTACCAGATATGCGCGCTCCATTGCGCAGTTCACGCTGCTGCCTTACTGGTATTCGAATACATACGACTTTAACTGCCTTCTGCCCAACCTCGACCACATCATGGCATCGGCAGAGCAGAGCATCTTCGGGTGTCAGCCGGCCTATGTGTTCAGCCAAGTGTTTACGGGCAGTTTCTGGAGCGAGGCTTTCAACCTTGGATATGTAGCCTACTTCCCCATGATAATGGCAACCGAGTTGTACTATCTCTTTGGCCGCACGCACAAGTTCGAGCGCGCCGCCTTTGTAGTCATGGCATCGTTCTTTATCTATTACGTCGTGTTCATCTTCGTGCCTGTGGCGGGACCTCAGTATTACTATTGTGCCATAGGGCTCGACAGCGTGGCGCAGGCTAATTTTATTGATGTTGGCAACTATTTCGCATCGCATACCGAGATGCTCACCGCGCCGGGCGACAGCGACGGACTGTTCTACAACCTTGTCCTTGGCTCGCAGAATGCAGGCGAACGACCAACAGCGGCGTTCCCGAGTTCGCACGTCGGAATATCTACAATACTGATGCTCATCTGCCTGCGCGACAAGCAGTACAAGATGGTCTTCATTCTGCTGCCGTTCTACGTTCTGCTATGCTGTGCCACCGTCTACATTCAGGCGCATTATCTTATAGATGTTATTGGCGGATGGATAAGTGCGGTGCTGGTTTACGCGCTCACGGCTCGTCTTTACAAGATGTATGCCAAATAAAAATTTGAAAAAAGTATGACGTTTGGAAAATAATACTTTTCTTTGTAGAAACTAAAATTTATGACAATATGGGAAAAAGTGGTAAGAAAGCAGGCAAACGCCTGACTAAGAAAGAGTTGGTAGACCGCCTTACGGCGATGTTCCTTGCCAATGTGGGAACGGTCTATTCGTTGAAAGATATTTCCCGTGAACTGAATCTTACAACGCATCCTTTGAAAATGCTTTGTGCAGATATTCTTAATGATATGACTCAGGAAGGCTTTCTGATAGAGCAGCCTTACGGTAGTTTCCGCTTTAACAGCACATCTCTGGTGTTCGAAGGTCAGTTTGTGCGCAAGTCTAACGGCAAGAACTCCGTCATCCCCGACGATGGCAGCGAGCCTGTCTTTGTGGCAGAGCGCAATTCGCTCCATGCCATGAACGGCGATACCGTAAAGGTTTCGTTGTCGGCATTCCGCAAGGGACACACCAAAGAGGGAGCGGTAATAGAGATAGTAAAGCGTGCCAAGGATACATTCGTAGGAAAGTTGCAGGTAAACAAGCAATACGCCTTTCTGCTTACCGAGTCGGCAAATCTTGCCAACGATATTTTTATTCCGATGGATAAACTTGCCGGCGGAAAGAACGGCGACAAGGCACTTGTGCGCGTGGTTGAGTGGCCTACGGAGGCAAAGAACCCGATAGGCGAGGTGATTGATATCCTTGGCGAGGCTGGCGACAACAACACCGAGATGCACGCCATCCTTGCCGAATACGGACTTCCGTACAAGTATCCTGAGGCTGTTGAGGCTGCGGCAGACAAGATTTCGGCAGAAATTACAGCCGAAGACTATGCCGAGCGCGAGGATTTCCGCGATGTTACTACGTTTACCATCGACCCTCACGATGCCAAGGACTTCGACGATGCGCTCTCAATCCGCAGCATCGGCGACGGACTGTGGGAGGTTGGCGTGCATATTGCCGATGTTTCGCACTACGTTAAGGAAGGCGACATAATAGACCGCGAGGCTGTTGAGCGTGCTACGAGCATCTACCTTGTAGACCGTACCATACCAATGCTTCCTGAGCGTTTGTGCAACTTCATCTGCTCTCTCCGTCCCGACGAGGAGAAACTGGCATATTCGTGCATCTTTACCATAACCGACAAGGGCGACGTAAAGGATTACAGAATTGTCCACACGGTTATAAAGAGCAACCGCCGCTTTACTTACGAGGAGGCGCAGGCTATCCTCGAGGCAAACGGCTCGGCTAATCCTGAGGACTTGAAGATTGGCGGTTCTGCCATCAAGCCCGACATGAAGATTGACTGGACCGAGAAAGACGGTCTGAAGGGCGAATATGCGCTCGAACTGGTTACTCTTAACCGACTGGCCAAGATTTTCCGCGAGAAGCGTTTCAGCAACGGCGCGATAGACTTTGACCGCTGCGAAGTGCGCTTCGACATCGACGAGAAGGGCAAGCCGGTGAGCGTTTACTTTAAGTATGCCAAGGATGCCAACAAACTTGTTGAGGAGTTTATGCTTCTGGCAAACCGCACGGTGGCAGAACACATAGGCCGTGTGCCAAAGGGCAAGACTGCCAAGGTGTTCCCTTATCGTATTCACGACCTTCCAGACCCCGACAAACTCGACAATCTTTGTCAGTTCGTGGGGCAGTTTAACTATAAACTGAAGACAACAGGCAGCAAGACCGATGTTGCCAAGAACATAAACAAACTTCTTAGCGAGGTTAAGGGCAAGCGCGAGCAGGGCGTTGTTGAGATTGTAGCCCTCCGCACCATGCAGAAGGCGCGCTATTCAACCCACAACTGCGGACACTACGGCCTGGCGTTCGACTATTACACGCACTTTACATCGCCAATACGCCGTTATCCCGACACGATGGTTCACCGCCTGCTAACAAAGTATGCCAACGGCGAGCGTTCGGTTTCGCAGACCAAGTACGAGGATTTGTGCGAGCATAGTTCGGCTATGGAGCAACTTGCGGCAAGTGCCGAGCGCGCCAGCATTAAGTACAAGCAGGTTGAGTTTATGGGCGAGCGAATGGGACAGGAGTTTGATGGAACGATTAGTGGCGTTACCGAGTGGGGACTCTATGTTGAATGTAACGAGAACAAGTGCGAGGGCATGATTCCGATGCGCGAACTCGACGACGACTACTACGAGTTTGACGAGCGCAACTACTGCATACGCGGCCGTCGCACACATCGTATATACACGCTGGGCGACCCTGTGCGCATAAAGGTTGCAAAGGCAAACTTGGAGCGTAAGCAGCTCGACTTTGAAATTGTTCACTACGAGGGCGAGGAGGTGCGCACAACGCCTTTCTATACGGGCAAGAAGACAAGCCTTACTCCGAAGGAGAAGATTGCCAACCACAAGAAGGCTAAGAAAGACAAGAAAGGACACTCGAAGAGCGCAGGCAAGAAGGGTGGAAAGAAGAAGTCGAAACACTAAAAACGGAGCGCACAGACGATGAAAGAATCGATGAGAAAACTGAAGGTTACGGAGATGAACCGCATCAGTACCGACGAGTTTAAGCAAAGCCGGAAGATGCCTCTGGTGGTGGTTCTCGACCATGTAAGAAGCCTCTACAACGTAGGCTCGGTATTCCGCACGGGCGATGCCTTCAGAATTGAAAAGATAATGCTTTGCGGCATTACCGCCACGCCGCCGCATCCCGAGATTCACAAGACGGCTCTCGGTGCCGAGGATTCGGTTGAGTGGGAATACTTCAGCGATACGCCCGATGCCGTTGCTGCCCTGAAGGCGCAGGGCTACAAAGTGTTCAGCGTTGAGCAGGTAGAGCACAGCACGTCGCTCGAGACTATAAAACTTGATGCCGGCGAGAAATATGCCGTTATAATGGGCAACGAGGTTAAGGGTGTTCAGCAATGTGTTGTAGACAGTTCGGACGCTTGCCTCGAGATTCCGCAGTTTGGAACAAAACATTCTATGAATGTGAGCGTTACGGCTGGCATCGTGATATGGGAGTTTGCAAAACAACTGATTTTGAAATAAACAGAAAGGCAGTCTGATGAGGCTGCCTTTTGTGTGTGCGTTATAGTAAATTGTCCAAAGTGTCAAGAAGTCCGAAAGGATTCTTTTTGAAATCATTCAGTTTTTCTTTTGTATTATTGGCTGGTATGGGATTTTCTTTATTGCCTCGTTGGCAACAAGTGCCGTGACCGTGGTGATGACGAAGGCGATGGCTGCTACGACGAATTTGGCGTAGAGTGGTGCTGTCGTGAGGTCGTAGGCACATAAGGCGGAGAGGAGTATCTTGACGCATCCGATGACGTAGTTTTGGAAAGCAAGGATTGGCACTCCTGCTGCCTTTATACGGGTTATCCACTTGACGGGTGTTCCTGGTGTCAGCACATGTGGGAGAAGATAGTGCTGGAAGCATATTCCCAAGGTGTGCCAAATAAAGAATACGGATGCAAAATGGATGTTAAAGTAATTGATGTCTATGAATGAGGAAAAGGCTGTGATACATACGCTTATCAACAAGAGAACCGAGAGAGGCAACTTTTTGCGAATGATGTAGGTGGTGCCTTGTATGACGAGCAACGTAACGATGAACCATAGTGGTGCTGCCACTAAGTTTGGCTGTCCCGTTACAAGTTCTGTCAGAGGGTCGTACCATTGTGCCTCAAGGTCTTCGACGCTGGCATGATAGCGACCGAAGAACACCCATAGCAGGTAGAAGGCCATATAGCAAACGAGCGATGGCAATGTGAGCCTGTGAAACTGCCTTGCTACGAAATCCTTTGCCGTAAGCCTGTCGGAATGGAACAGGCTTCCTGAGATGAAGAAGAACAGCGCTACGCCTATATACCAGATGATGTTGTCGGTGCCTGCCTCGAAACGTGGCGGCGTGTGAAACCACACGATATAGATGATGGAGAACAGCCAAAGTTTGTCTATGAACGGATAGTATGCAGTCTTTGTCATACGAATATAATCTGTTTTAGCGTTCAGTTGTTTACCTTCAATGCTTTCAGAATCGGCTTGTGCTTATCCGTTGCTCGGAAACTTTCACAAGCCTATTGTGTGTCAATGGTGCAAGCACCTTTTGCTCAATGTATGGCGGGGTGGCATCCCATTGCTTGGCAAAGGCACGAAGGGCTGGTACTTGTACTCCTATCAAAAATGTCTTTGGGAACAACGGGTGTCAGTTTTGCCAGAAATGCAGCATGGTCCTTGTCCTGAAGTTCGAAGAGTCTTTCTTGTAGGTGTGTCATTATTAAGGTAATGGAACATTAGCGGTTAGTGTCTTCTCCTACAATTTCTCCGGCATGTTTCTCGCTGAACTCACGGTTAATGTCGGCAAGTTCACGAAGCCCGAGAATGTAGTCGTCGTAAATGTCAGACAAGTCCTGTCCGTCACAGTCGCCCGAACTATAATTCAGCGATTCCTGTACAATTTGCTTACGCTCCTCTAATGTTGTGTCTTTAATCAATAAACTTTTCATTGCTTTAGTTTTTTAAGATTGTGAGTTCCGTAATTTTCAAGTTATAATTATAGAAACTTTAAAAATTCCGCAGCACTTTAGTTTAACATTCTTTATAATATCCTGAGCAACAGAATGTTGCCGAGGGTTTGGCCATATCAGAAATTTCACTTACCTTGGTGCTGCAATATAAAGCAACTGAAATTATCAATGGCCATGGCAAAGGTAAGCAAAAAAATCTGAGAAAGTCACCGCTTTTGGCGGAATAATATTCGTTTTGGGCAAATTTGACTCTATCTACGAATGTGAGCGTAACGGCTGGCATCGTGATATGGGAGTTTGCAAAACAACTGATTTTGAAATAAACAGAAAGGCAGTCTGATGAGGCTGCCTTTTTTGTTTATGATATGTCCGAATGTTTATTCTAAAAAATACAATCTATCACATTCTGTTTGGAAAGCGTCAAATACTATTTGTTTTCCCTCATATTCAACAAAATAAACTCGCATGCACATTCCCAAACTATCATTGTGGTTAAAAAGATCCCATATGTTGTTAACCTTTGGGTACATTTTGCTTATCTTGGGATGCCGGAACCAATCATATACGGATATAACTGTGGGATAGTCTGACTTTACAAAATCACTGGAAAAATCCTCATCGGGTATATCTTCAGGACCGTTAATCTTGATGTTTTCATACACAATATAATTATAGTCTCCGTAAAGTTTTTTTACTTGCTGCAAGGTAAATCCCTTAATCTTAAAGGTTTCAATATCTGCCCATCTGTGTGGAGAAACAATCTTTACAGAATCAACGCACTTAGCCTCTTCCATCCACTTCTTGGCAGATTTTTCGGGCTGGGTACATGCTGTAAATAGCAGTAAAATTAAAAATATTGCTTTATTCATCTTTCAAATATGGTTAAGTATCTGAGTTTACAGAAAAAACGTTCGTCAGTTATTGACAAATAATACTAATATATCTACTGCATATTCCTGAGAACAGGGGTATTACTTATCCTCACAATATATCAGAGATGTAAGGGAATCTAATTCTTCGGGAGAGGGAACTCTCAGCCCCTTTACCAAATAGCGGCTTTTGTCGTCAGTATAAAGATAATAGTCGTCCAGCTCTTTGTTTGCATGGATCTTTAGGATTAAGGAATCTCCATCTTTGTAGTGCAGAATTACCTTGTTTCCTTTGTATTCAAAAGTTCCTTCCTTAGCAATATAATTGCCATTTTTATCATAATCGTTGAATACAAATTCGCCATTCTGATTAAAACTAATGTTGACATCTGCACAATGTGGTGTTCCCCAAACATCAACGAGGAAGTCGGGAATCGTTATTCTTGCCTCATGTTTGGGCTTAACTATTGATTTATCAGATAGCGAATTGTTTGTATCTGATTTAGTGTTATTATGCATGCATGATGTAAACAACGCCAAAGCAATAATAAATGTTATTTTATTCATCTTTGTTTTTTTATGGATTTTTATTCGGCAAAAAATGTAGCCCAACAATCGGTTTGATTAGCGTCAAAAGCTATTAGTTTATTGTCGTATTTAACGAAGAATATCTCCAAGCATTGCCCAAGATTTTTGTTTTGATATGCTTTTTCAATCTGCTTGTCATCGTTTGTTTGGCAGAATAACTTTCTTGTAGAATCTTTTCTGAACCATGTAAAAGACGAGATATTTATAGGATAATCACTTTCTTTAAAATAGGCAATCAAATTATAATTGTCTATTAGATATTCTGGCATTTCTTCTGGAGAATTAACATTAAGATTGTTTATTCCGCCCCAATGATGTTTACCATAAAGCAACTCAACTTGTTCTAAAGTTAGTCCTCTTAATTGCAATTTCTCGATATCTGCATAATCTTCAGGAGAGACAACGTGTATTGAGTCTAAGGGTTTTGCCTCTTCCATCCACTTTTTTGCAGGAAAGTCGGAACAAGCGCATATACATAAAGACAAAAGCAGATATAATATTTTCTTCATTTCTTTAGGATTCTTGGGGTTATTCGGTTACATAGAACCGTCGTCAATTTTGTATAATGTCCATGTTCCGTTAGTGCGTTTAAACATGTATGTAACATGTATGCCGCAGTCATCGCCACTTATTAGTACGGTATTATTGTCAGCGTCAATACTTGTACTCACTTTTTCTTCGTAGCCGGGATTGAAGAGGTCGTCATGTCTCCAGTCGTTTCTTTCTATAAAGTATACAGAGTCTCTCTCGTTCATGCCCCCTTCGCAACATATTGTTATCTCAAGAGGAAACGAGATGTGGTTTATTTGGAAACATGAGTCTGAACAGAAATTCTTTACAAACTCCTCAAAGTTGGGTTCTTCCTGCTTGTTAACTCTTGTTGTTGTGGCTGTTTTTCCGCCGTTTCCGTTAGGATGCTTACATCCAACGAGCATCAAGATAAATAAAATAAAGATACTTTGCTTATTCATAATTTTAAGAAAATATTAACCTTCTCCCGACTACAGTTAGTCCTTTTATTTGGAAATTGTCCATATCTGTACAATTATTCGGCGGCACAGTTTTTATAGAATCTACGCATTTTGCCTCTTCCATCCACTTTTTTGCAGGAAAGTCGGAACATGCGCATATACATAAAAACAAAAGTAGATATAATATTTTCTTCATTTCTTTAGGATTTTGGGGGTTATTCGGTTACATCGAAGCGTCATCAATTTTGTATAATGTCCATGTTCTGTTAGTGCGTTTAAACATGTATGTAATATGGATGCCGCAGTCATAGCCAATTGTTACGACATTATTATTGTCTGCGTCAATACTTGTACAGACTTTTTCTTCGCAGCTGGGATTGAAGAGGTCGAAATATTTCCACATGTTCTTTTCTATATAGGATACAGAATCTTCTTCTTCGTCTATGTCATCTCCGCGCAATATCACCTCAAGAGGAAACGAGATGTGGTTTATTTGGAAACATGAGTCTGAACAGAAATTCTTTACAAACTCCTCAAAGTTGGGTTCTTCCAGCTTGTTAGCTCTTGTAGTTGTGGCTGTTTTTCCGCCGTTTCCGTTAGGATGCTTACATCCAACGAGCATCAAGAGAAATAAAATTAAGATACTTTGCTTATTCATAATTTTAAGAGAATATTAACCTTTTCCCGACTACATATCTTCGGGTGCTGGCTTTATAACAAAACTATTTTTAATGTTGTATTTTGCAACTGCAACGGGGACGGCAATTCTTTCAACCAGACAAGAGTCGGCGTCTTGCAGATTTTCCGAAGTGTTTGAAATTTTCCAGTATTTCCGTTTGTCTAATTCTGTAAATATGCAATGGACAGATGCTGAATTATAGCTGACTTTTGCTCCCGTTTTTAGAGTCAGAAACTTCGTTTCTTTTTTATTATCATATAAGTCGAAATAGAAATCGCCAATACAGTCGACGCTGTTTTTTGAAACTTCGTAATCTTTTTTGTCTTTATATACAAGTTCGAATGCCTCGTCGTGTGCTGCTGAAATGTACAGATTGCCTTTGCAGATGCTTTTTACAAAAGAATCTACACACTCGGTGTTGGTGAAAATCGTGTCGTTTAATGTTGCAACATTGAAGTATATCGGCCAGCTATGTTCGCCCGGAACGACAACTATCGAAATATAGTTGTATTTTCCGCCGAATAGTTTTGGCTGCGTTTCTGTACCCATAGAGCGACAGAACACAAAGCAAAAGACAAACAGTAGTAGTTTTTTCATTTTTTATGAGGTAAAAATCTGTTGTTTAAAGATGAAAGTTGTCTTGTCGTTAGCCTTGCCTTATCTAATTGTGAACTGATCTTCACAAGGAGAAATCAAAATTGGTTTGATATCGGTTGTATCTAAGCTGACATTCGGTTTTACATGCAGGTAAGAATACGAATAAGGCTTGTAGTCTAAGTCGTAGAAATTGCAAAGCTCTACGTCGAAATATTTGTATGTTCCAGTACTTATCGTTGTGCATTTTACTTTTTTCAAAAGGCTTTGTATCGAATCGACCTTTGTCTCTGTCCAGCCTAAATAAGCCAATACCTCCTTATATTCCTTTCCGCCTTTTTTAATTGAATAGCCACCGCGAATGTTTCTCTCTCCGTTTGTGTATCCGTCTATGGCAATTGAAATAGATTCGTTTTCTCTGCCAAGACAGAAAAATACTTTTTTCTCTTCTCTTATCTCCGAGGGTATTGAACTTTTAAAGAGATTCACCAAACTGTCTAAATCATATTTGTACAGTTCGAAATTCTCTAATGTTATGTTGTTTCCGCCCTCGCTGCACGATGCTAAGGTGCTGAGAGCCAAACAGATTAAGAGAAATGATGTAAGTTTGCGCATATTTTTGTTTGCCTTGTTCCTGTCTGCGCACGAACAGACAGAAAGTAAGACGCTAAATATTATTAAACATTGTTTCATTATTCTTTTTATTTCGTCGGGGGCATTATAGTAACGTTTTTGTTTTCTTTGGTCTCGCTGAAATTCCGAATTTTTGCATGACTACGGAGATTCTAATCCCATACAGCGCATGCTGATATTTTTTTTGCGAATATCCATTTTGCATCAAAGCAGATTCTTTTTCCGTCTGTACTGTTTGTAATGCAAACGCGTTTTTTACCATTATTATCTGAAATAGTCATACAGCAATTCATACCGTTTGTTATATTGAATTCAATAAATTCAATACTAATAAAAGCAATCCATATTTGAACGTTAGTAGCCTTTTGTATCAACCATTCAGATGGCATTTCCTGTGGCAATTCCGTGGTATCTACGCATATACGAATTTCTGCATCTTTTCCCGGAATTATTACCATCTTTTCAATTTCTACATTCTGCAAATCTGGCATCTTTTCTTTGTATATCTTAGAGATGCACTTTGCATCAACAAATAGAGAGTAATCCATAAGAATTTATTTTTATCTTTGAGACAGAGCCTAAGGTCATTAATTTTGTCCTGAAGTGTTATTAATATGTGCAGATATTTCATTTGCGAATATCCATTTTGCATCAAAGCAGATTCTTTTCCCATCTGTACTGTTTGTAATGCAAACGCGTTTTCTGCCATTATTATCGGAAATGGTAATATTGCAATTCATGCCATTTGTTAGAGTGAATTCAATAAATTCAATACTAATAAATGCAATCAAAAATTGAACGGTATTAACCTTTCGCATCAACCATTTAGATGGCATGTTCTGTGGCAATTCCGTAGTGTCTACACTCATGTAAATTACCGCATCTTCACCTGGTTCTATTTCCATTTTTACAATTTCTACATTCTGTAAATCTGGCATTTTATCTTTGTAAATCATAGAGATGCACTTAGCATCATCAAATAGAGAGTAATCCATATTATTTTATTTTTTTGAGAATTATATTCCGAATTCGGCAAAACAAACTTTGGGCGAATTTCTGCAAACAATCCTTCGGGATTCGTTCGGGATGCCTTCGGGTTTTACATGTTTTGTTTTGGCATAAAAATCTTATGAGAGTTCTTGTTGTGCGACTGCAAATCTGCACAAGCAAGGCTGACTAATTTTGATAGACTTTTACTCTTTTTAAACCGTTTTTCTTGTCACATATAACATCGGATGTGTACATCTCGACATTGCACGATAACATTATGTACAAGTAGAAAGCTGGCAAATCTCCGTCTGCTTGTTTTTCTATACGTGTAGAAAAATGCTTATAAGCTTCATATGTAGGGATAAATTTAGACATCACAGCAACTCTTATTGCCTTTCCCTTTATGCGATAAATCCATGCCCCGTAAGTGCGCGATTTGTCGGTGTAATAATATTCTTTGGGTAATT
>Ga0256407_10002234_pt1 | contig 37627 bp, 36 predicted proteins | sample RumenRJG_04DNA_FD_193489 | JGI IMG/M metagenome (GOLD analysis project Ga0256407, IMG submission 193489) | Bovine rumen microbial communities from Lethbridge, Alberta, Canada - RJG_04 | ecosystem: Host-associated > Mammals > Digestive system > Stomach > Rumen | place: Canada: Alberta... | reverse complement strand
ATGATTCATCAGTTACTGCTTCCTGATTAGGTCATGTCTATATTTACTATTCAAAAGCCCCTTGAGGGTTTGTTTGCCATGCCCTCTTTACGGTATCTAACCGCCTGCCTCTTTTTTCAAACTTTTACCCTCTGCGATTCCCATATCGTACACGATATCCGGTGTCTCCCAGCTCCAGAAAATCCCCGTCCGCAAGCTCCGCCGTTTCGTTGGCTGCCAGCATTCTCCCGTTGACCCTGGTCCCGTTGGTGGAATTGAGGTCGGTGACGCTGTACCGATCCTGTTCCAGGTCAATCCGGGCATGCATCCTGCTGACCGTCTCTTCCCGTACGCAGAAATCGGTAAGCTCCGGGTGTTTTCCGAGTACAAAGGGCGTGTACCCCACATGGATCGGTTCCAGAGACCGCTTCTCCGGCTCCAGGATAAGACCTGCCCCCTCACAGGTTCTTCCGAGAACAACCGTGCCCTCGGCAAAGCTCTGTTCCATCTGCCGCATTCTGCGCTCCTCTGTGCGCCGGGCCTCCTCCTTCGGCGTTACCGGCTGAATCTTCCAGTCTTCCTCCGGCACAGCGTATCTCCCGGCTCTCCCCGTTCTCCCGGAAGGACTTTCCCGGTATTCCGGCATACTTCCTCTGGATTTCAGAATGGTGAGTGCGGCAAAGCCCGCATAGAAAACCGGCGGCAGGAGTCCAAGGGGCATAAGGCCCCGGAGGCCCCGCAGATACCAGATAAGAATTTCTGCGGCAGTAAGAACAAGGGCACCCTTTGCCAGCACCTTCCGCAGACTCCTTCCGGCCGGCCTCTCTTTCCCTTTCTCCGGCGGAACCATCTCCCGCACCGGGGACTCCCCCGTCCGGTATCCCGGCTCATCCGGGGGCCGTTTCGGAAGAACCGGCTCATCCGCCTCCATCCCCTGCCATTCTTCCTCCGGCACCGCCGGGGAGGCCCGCGCCTCCTGCTGCTCAAGACACCGCGTAAGGTCCGCCATGCCGTAGTTTTCCCGGCGGCTCTCCTCATACAGATGATAGGCCGTCATAATACCGTCCGCGTCCTGATGGTCCGTCTTTTCCAGAAGGAACTTCAGGAACGCCGTGAGGTCTTCGCAGAAGTCTGCCTGGTATCCCGGTACCATGCAGAACTGCGCCTCCATGGTGTCCGGATCCGCATAGACACAGTCCGGCGACAGCAGAATTCCCCGTTCATCCAGAAGATAATCCTGCACGGTCCCGACAGTCCTGAGCAGTCCGCGGACGATCCTCCGGATATCCTCCCCCCGGAGCTTGCGGTTCATAAGAATCCGGGAGAGGGGCTGTCTTGAGGTGATCTCATAGCAGAATTCCACACTTGTCCCCGTCCTTCTGACACGGAAACGCAGAAGTCCCTCTATCTCGTTGTCTGCAAGCATCTGGCATTCAAATCCCGGTGCCGCCGAAATCTCCGGGCCCCGCAGGACCATATAATTGCTGCTTAATTCCCTCTGATAAACAATTTCCACCTCTGCCTCCCGTCCGCCTTCAGTCCCCGCTGCCGATAATATCCCGAATGGCTGTAAGCTTTCGAAGCGCGCCTTCCGGGTCATAGCACCGGACCGACATCTCCGTCTCCGACCGGTCTGTCACCTTTCCTCCGACCCGGAGAATCCCTTCTTCGTCCATGGAGAGAACGGCTCTGCCGCAGCCGAATACGCTGTGCAGTTTGGCTGTCTGCTCTCCTGCCAGGTCTTCGGGAAAACGCCCCCGTTCCTGCTCCGCTTCCGCCTCAAAAAACACATACTTCTCCAGCCCTTCCGCCAGAAGAAATCCCCCAGCCGTCCGGGCATGCATATCAAAAACACCCTGCAGAAGGGCTGCCATCACAAACAGGGTGACAGCCATCACCAGGGAGGCCTCCACCGTAAGGCTCCCTTTCCAGGCTCTCTCCATCGCCATTCCTCCTCTCCTCACCGAAGCAATCTTTCTGTCACCGGCCGCCGAAAGCGAGAAAAGCCCCGAAAACCGGAAGAAGAAAGGGAAGAAAGGGCACGCTGCAGTTCCTGTATCCATATCCCCGGAGAATACGCCCAACCATCAGCCCCCCGCAGAATATGCCGCAGATAAGAAGTCCGCCGAAGAACAGCCCGAACACTTCCCCGGGCCTAAGATACAGCGCCGCTGCAAGGAAAAACAGTCCGTCCCCGGTGCCCACCGCTCCTTTCGTAACTCCGGAGAGCCCGAGCATCAGAAGCCCCGGCAGAAATCCGGCAAGAAAGGGCAGAATTCCCTCTGCCGTCAGGGCCCCCAGGGCCCACGGCAGTCCGAGAAGCGCGCCGGCCAGAAGAAGCCGCCCGGAAATGGTCCGGCGCCGGATATCCTGTGCGGCGGCCGCCGCAAGAAAACAGCAGAACATAAACTTCGGAATCATCCTTTTCTAGCCTCCTCCGCAGTAGGAACAGGGGCCCAAATGCTCCACCTCCGACAGCGGAACCGCCCGCACATAATAGGACAGCGACGAGCAGTTCGCCTTCGTGTGGTAGGTCTCCCCCGACGGCAGCACAAAATATTCCGATGCATCCGCTCCTCCGCAGACCCGGCAGGGCCGGTAGCTGCTGCCGCTCTCATTCCTGAGCCCCGGAAGACTCCGGGCGGATACCCGGTGAATCTCATTGGAAATATAGTGGCAGGATGCCGAACAGTGATATCGGGTGCTGTCCCGACCGACGTAAACTGTCTTATCCTCCCGTCCTCCTGAGCTTCCGCCTCCCCCGGCCTTCTTATCCGAACCGGTCCATCCGTGCTTCCGGCTCCTTGCGGAAAAGGGTACCGCGGAGAGGGTAAATACCCGGAAGGGCAGGCGAATCCGGTATTCTGCCCGGAAATCAACCTCGTCCCCGTTCTCCCGGATCCCGCTGCGGGATACGGAAAGACCTTCGATCTTCGGCGCCCCGGCATCCTGCGCCTTTTTCAGGAGATACACCTGCACCCCCGCCGAAGTCAGAAGCTCCCTGCCAAGACCGGCCTTCTGCTCCTGATCCTCCGAAGGTGCCGCATCCTTCCGCAGAAGCACGGCAGCCTGTGCCGCCTCCCGGGCCGCTGCCTCAATGGTCATCTGGATCCGCCGCTGGGTATCCAGCATGTCTATGGGGATCGCGATGAGAATCACCGTAAAGATAAAGAGGCTCAGGGCAAGCGAGGCCTCTAGGGCAAGCGAGGCCGCAAAGTCCCTTTCCGGATGACCGGGCAGGGCGGAAGATCCTGTTTTTCTGCAGGGGCAAAGAACCGCTTGTACTTGGAGAGTCCACCTGGTTTTTTTTATGTCTGCAGTTTCCGTGAGTGAATTTCCGCCCTGGCCGCCCATCCGGACCTCCTTTCTAATATTCCTTCACCGATCTTCTGCGCAGGGGAATCAGCACCCCTTTTCCGGAAAACTCTGCCTCCATGCGGAAAAGGCACTCTCCCATCCGGAAATCCCCGTTCTGTTCCCTGAGGTTTTCCTGACACATATCCATCATCCGGTACCGCAGCGTCTTTTTATCCGTCAGCAGAAGGGCAAGCCGCATCCAGTCCCGGTAAGCCATGCCGCGTCCGGCCCCTTCTGTTCCTGCGGATACCGCATCTTTCCCCTGTTCCACAAGGCCGGACAGGGATATGGTCCAGTCCTCCGGTCCCTTCATCAGCGGCACCTTTCCACCGGACAGAAGACACCGCACGTCCGCAATCGCCTCCATCATCGCCCACACCGTGAGAATCAGATAATACAGCACCGACACCAGAGGTGCCAGCACCACCGTCGTCCCCGCAATGAGCGCCGCCAGAGCCTCTGCTTCGGCCTTTTTCTCCGCATCCTGCAGAATACTGAGCATATTCAGGGCCGTCCTGGCCAGTACCAGGCGGTTTGTAATCTCCTTCAGGCACTCTCTGTCCTCCGCCTTTCCCGCCAGGAGATATTCGGTCTCATAGTGAAGGCCGGCGGATGATGCCGTATCCACCGCCGACGGAAAATACCGGATCCCGTATTCGGCAAACAGCACCGGGTCCAATATGGCCGCAACCGGATTTTTACCCTGTCCCGGAAACTGAAGCCCGCCCGAAACGCCTGCTGTAACAGACGGGAAATCCTCCTGTGCCGTCGCCCGTCCGGACACGGTCATTCCGTCCGGAATGCAGAGGGTAAATATGGCTTCCGTCCCCATATTTCCCAGGTCCTCCAGCAGATGCATGGTCTTTTTGTTCTGCTCGCCCCTGACCGTGCTGACCTTATCCTCCCGGTGATACCCATCCGTGATGTTCAGCACCGTACGCCACAGCTGTATCTCATCCTCCTCGTCGTGCTCATCGTCCTCGTCATCATCCCAGGAATCGATGATTTCCTGCACTTCCTCCGCCCGTTCTTCTGCCCGCTCCGATATCCGGATGTTGTCTTCGGTATCTGTCCCTGCCTGTACAATCTGCTTCCTCCTTTCTCCGTTCCGGTCCACATAGGACTGGAAATCCGCCATCTCCTGCTCGGCCAGGGCCCACTGTCCCCCGCTCATGTTCTCCTGTTCCGGCGCAGCCTCCTCCCTGCTCCTGTTCAGCTGTTTCGCGAGCCGGTCCGCTTCCGCCTCATACTTTTTCACAAGGGCGGGCATCTTCCTGCATCTGTCCTGCAGCTCCCCCGTATACCGGGAAAAATCGCCGCCGTCCCCTTCCCGCAGGGCATCGTCTGCCTTCCGCATCGCTTCCGCCTGCTTTTCCATGTTTTCCCGGATATTTTCCGCAGCCTTCTCCAGACGCAGCACATCTCTCCCGTTGGTCCGATAGCTTCCGAGCACCTTTCCGAGGCTTCCGGCCTGGTGCAGGAGATTTCCCGCCTCCGCGGCATCCGCTGCCTCCGGCATTCCCTCAAATACGCCGAGCTTCATATACTCCACCGCTTCCTGTTCATAGAATTCTCCCTCCCGGTCCGTGAGGGACAGGATCTGCGTCGCCTCCACCCTGCTGTCCGCCAGCCGGTAGTAGGGTGTCTCTGCCATATAGTCCCGGAGATAGGGCTCCAGGGTTTCCTCCAGGCCTGCTTCCCCGTCGCACCAGAAACCGAAGATCCGGTATCGGTCCCACAGGGGCCTGAAGTAGCAGGCTGCGGCCGAATCCAGCGCCGAGTCCAGCGCCATCTGCATGTAAAAGCCGCAGCCTGCAGCCCTGGCGGATTCATAAAGCCCGCCGATAAGCGCCATGATACAGGTCAGCGTAAGACATAAGAATATCGTTATGGATCCGTTTGCTCCGTCTCTTTTCTGAGAAGCGCTCATCCTGCCTCCTTACGCCCCGCCGGGGCAAATACTGCTGTTTAATAGACCTGCTTTGCAGAACTGTTGATCTGCTTGAATATGCCCTCCAGGAGCGTATTGATGTTCTTCTTGAACACAATCACAAGCCCGATCAGAACCACCAGGATCAGCACCAGTTCGATGACGCCGACACCGTCCTCCTCCTGCAGAAATTCCATCCATTCATCCATCCATTCATATCCCATCGCCCGTCTCCTTTCTAGGTCCCTGTCTTTTCGTATGCCCTATGTCTTTTCTCCCCCGCATCCGCTACAGCCCGAAGGCCAGAAAAGCGGGAACGGACACCATAACCATCACTATCATCAGCATCAGCAGAAGGGGAAGAAGAAGCTTCGTGGATGCCTGCTCTCCCTGCCGCCTGGCCAGATTTTTCCGCTGTTCAAAGGCATTCTCCATCTCCAGTTCCAGCGCCTCCCGCAGCTTCTCCGAGCCGTTCCGGATGTTCTGGGAAAGGAGTCCCGCCAGCTTCCGGTAGGGCTGACTTCGGCAGGCCGCGGCAAAACTCTCATAGGCCTGGATCTCCGGAACACCGCGCCGCATCATATGGCAGGCCTTTGTCATCTCGTCATAGGCGAAATGACCGCCCTCCGTCTTTTCATACTCCGCCGCTATCTTTTCCCAGGCCTTCCGCACCGGAAGTCCCGCACCGGTGTATACCACCAGCCTTGATATAATCTCGGGATAGTCCTTCATCATCTGCAGGTCCCTGTCCCTCTTTTTTTCTTTTTCTCTCTGCCGGTCCAGAAGGGGCATAAGCGCCGCGGCCAACACCCCCAGCACCGGAAAGAGCTTCCAGTCCCCCGACACCTTCCGCCGGTAAGAAAGGGGTGTTCCGTCATGGTCTGCGGGAAGCCGCAGGTTTGCTGCGGTTGCCTGCGCTCTGTCCTCCCTGCGGATCTCCTCCGACAGTCCCCGCACAAACCGGCTCTGTGCATCCGTCTCCAGGGGATACACCCGCACCGGAAAGGAGTACTCCCGGACAAAGGCTTCCGTGCGCAGAAGGAGCTTCACCTCCGTGTCTCTCCCCTCCTCCGGCACCTCTTCCTGCAGGATACGGCCGCCGGAATCAATCAGCTCCGAATCCGCCGGCTGCCATTCCGCATAGATGCCCGGGCTGTCCGATGGGGCAAACACCAGCGGTTTTCTCACCTCCTGCAGGGAGGCATTCTCCCCGGCCAGGGACTCTCCCAGCCGGTCCGCTGCCCGGTCCATCTCCTGTACTGCCGCAGACTCTGTATACTGCCTCGCCCCGATGACAACCGGCAGTACTGCCTCTCCTTCCGGCCCCTGCGCCAGAATCTCCTCGGTTCTTGCTTCCTCTCCCGGTTCCGGCCGGACAAGAAGGTATCCTTCCTCCAGCTCCGCCTCCTGCATTCTTCCCCGGAAGGCCAGTGCCGCCAGTAAAACTCCGCAGAGTATACACAGCACCTGTCTTCTGTCCGGCAGGTATTTCTTCATCAGCTTTTTCACAGATATCCCTCCAGACGCCCTCAGACCTCAATCTGCAGAAAGCGCTCCGCCAAGAGGATGGATACGGCGTAGACCGCCAGACAGACTGTCATCACTATCCTCCCGACCGCTGTCGTGTACATACAGTCAAAAAAGCCCGGGGAGGTCATATCCACATAGATCACGATGAAAAAGGGGATCAGATTCATGATCCGCTGCTCAAACACCTTCTCCGCCGTCATGTTCAGGATTTCCTCCCGCACCTCGATCTTTCCGCTGATGACGCGGGTAACGTGGGAAATGACGGAGACCACTCCGCCCCGGCTCCGCTTCGATACGGCAAAGATCTCCGCAAAGTCTTCAATCTCCTCGACGCCGCTGCGCACGCCAAACCCCGAAAGCAGGGATTCCACGGTGCGGTTCATCCGGAGCTGCTGCACGATATAGGCAAACTCCCGGGTGATCATCCCGTCCTCCCCGTACATCTCCCGCAGGTCCTGAAGACTCGCCGCAAAGGCATTCTCGACGGAATACCCCGACTCCAGGGCCGAGGAAAGAGCGAGAATCCCCTCCCGGAACTGCAGCCGGAGCGCCTCCCGCCTCTTTCTTCCCAGCTTTTTCCGGAGCGTAAAAGGCCAGAGGACCGCTGCCGGAAGAAACAGCAGAAATACCGCAAAAGAACGGTAAAACACGTAAGCTGCTGCCGCTGCGGCACCCGCTGCAGATATAAAATACCTGAGCCATTCCGCAAAGGACAGGCGATACGTGCGGTAATCGCACAAATTCATAGGCCACCTCGCTGGTCCTGCTGCTGTGGTTATCAGTTTTTCGTTTTTTGTTTTGGGTTTTTCAAAATCCTTTTGAATTCCCGGTGAATGTCCGGTTGATTCCAGAAACTGCCGATTCCGAGGGCTGGACGCAGACTGCTTCCTGGAACCCTCCCGACAGTGTGCACTCATTATGCCGTACAGAAGGCAATATGTCAATCTTCTTTTTCAGATTTGGCGAATTGAACAAAAACAGATTCGCCGGGAACTGGATCGTCCCGGCGAATCGTAAGAATTTTTATTTAGTTTGCACGAAAATTATTTTCCCGGCTTCCGCTTCGGAAATGTACCCTCACCGATTCCCGCCGGAAAGCGAAAGGGGCAGCTCCAGGTGATGGGCTTCCAGAAGCGCTCTGTCCCTTAAAATCTCCTGTGCCGGTCCGTCGGCGATAACTGCCCCTCCCGAGAGCAGGATGACCCGGCTGCAGGTATCCAGAATCATATCCAGGTCATGGGAGGAGATCAGCTTTGTCTGGGGGAGCCGCCCTATCATGTTCATGATAAGTCTCCGGTTATACGGATCCAGCGCAGAGGTGGGCTCGTCCATCAGAATCATCTCCGGTTCCATGGCCAGGACCGTGGCAATGGCCGCCATCCGCTTTTCCCCGCCGGAAAGCCTGTGGTTATGCCGGTGCTTCAGTTCTTCAATTCCCAGCTCCCCAAGCACCCGGTCCACCCTCTTTTCGGCCTCTTCCCGGGGCACCATGTAATTGAGCGGGGCAAACATCATATCCTCGAACACGGTGGGCATAAACATCTGATTATCCGAATTCTGCAGCACAAACCCCGTCTGTTTCCGAATTTTAGCCAGGTTTTCCCTGCCGATGAGGAGGTCTCCGGAAAGGATTCTTCCCTCCCCCGAAAGAAGGCCCAGCGCCAGCTTCATGACCGTGGATTTTCCCGCCCCGTTGGCGCCGATAAGGCCCACGCACTCTCCCTTTTCTATCCGGAAAGAAACATCTTTCAGCACCGGATTCCCCTGCTCATAGGAAAAACTGACATTCTGAAATTCCAGCATTTTCTCACCCCGTAATCAGTCTCCCGAGCAGATATGCGATATCCACCCGGCGAAACAGAAGAAACAGAACAATACTCCCGAGAAGAAATACGAGATCCCATCTTCCGAAGGGCTTCTCCGGCGCATAGTGAAAGTGATGGTGATATCCCCGAAGGAGCATGCTGGCATAGAGTTCCTGTGCCCGGTCCATGCTCCGGAGAAGGAGCTGTCCGAGGAAGGATCCCCATGCCGAAATATGGATCCCCTTCTGTCCCGGCGCCCGGAGGGCGTAAGCCTCCGTCATCACCGCCAGCTCCCGCGTCATGACGCCCACATAGCGGTAGGTCAGAAGAAGAAGCGTCACCAGGGTTTTCGGCACATGCATTTTCCGGAGTGCCCCGCAGAGACTGTCGAAGGGCGTGGTGGCCACCAGCAGAAAGGAGGCCATAAGACACAGCACACCCTTGAGCATCAGGCAGAGCATGCTGATGGTGCCGCCGGAGATACCCGCGGAACCTATCCGCAGAACAATCTGCCGGTCAAACAGGGGGTTGAACAGCCCCACCGCCATCACCAGCGGCAGGACAAAGCGCATCCGGTAAAAACAGAGCCGGACAGGTATGCCGCTCAGCTGATAACAGAGGACCGGCCACAGAATAAACGGCACAAGACGGCTCAGGTCGTACTTTCCGAAGGAGAGCACGGTGACAATAAAGGCAATGGTGCTGATAAGCTTTGCCGCGGGATTTAACCTGTGAATCGGGGAATCCGCTTCCGAAAGGGTATCCATCTCTCCCAGTTCCCGGAGCGCCCGCTCCATTCTGTTCATGTGCCATCCCTCCTTTCTCACCCTGCCGGACGTTTAACAGGGGCGTCTTCTGACGCCCCTGTAGTATACATGAATTTCCATTTTCCTGAAGGAATTCCTCAGACCGTCTTCCTTCCGCGGAAGAAGCCGCCTCCCAGGCAGATCAGCACAGCTGCTCCCGCCACCATGATACACCCCACAATACCGGATACGCTGGTGCCCACAGGACTTTCGCTGTCCGCGAATGCATAATCCGGCAGGAAGGATGTCGCCTCCTGGATGCTGCCGGCGGTATCCGCCGCCCGGCTGGAGACCCCGAAATTCTCCTCATCAAGACCCATATTCCGGGAGTATCCCGCTTCTTCGTTGCCGAAGAGAGCCCATTCCAGTCCATCCGGATTTGCGCTGGCAAACAGGCTTAAGCCTCCGCCCACCACCAGCGCCGTTACCGCCAGCACCGCAATGGTTGACTTAAGAGAGCGCTTTCCGGATGCGCTGCTATCCTTCTCCACATCCTGCAGAAGCTCCGGTCTTGCGGAATATACAAAGCAGAGCACCGCAGAGGTGATGAGTCCTTCCACCAGGCCAATGGCCAGATGAATCGGCTGCATCAGCGCAAGAAATGTCCCGAAGGGGAGGTCGCTCACGCCGGAAAGGCTGGTTTCCAGCACAACGGAAAAGGCGCCCAGCTGCAGCGTCAGAACACATCCCAGAACCGAAGCCAGGATGATCCGTTTCCGCACGGCGGAAGTCCCCTCTCCGAACAGGCCGCTTCTCACAATGGGGCGCCAGATCAGGTAATACCCCACAAAACAGCCGTAAAAGGCCATATTCCAGATATTCGCTCCCAGCGCCATAAGCCCGCCGTCGGCGAAGAACAGGCACTGGATGGTGAGAATCACAATCATGGACAGAAAGCCGGCCTGGGGGCCGAGAAGTGCCGACAGCAGCATACCGCCGCACATATGCCCGGAAGATCCCGTCCCCGGAATCGTATAGTTGATCATCTGTCCCGCAAAAACAAGAGCTGCGGAAACCGCCATTGTCGGCAGCTTCTGCGGATCATCGTCCGATTTCAGCTGAAGGAGTGATGTGCCGGCCGCCGTACCGGATGCCGCATACATTGCAAGAGCTACCGTCGGCGCCAGAAGAGCGTCTGCCATATGCATAGAGTCTTCCTCCGAAGTTTTCATTCGTCTTTTCTATGCATCTATCATATATGGCAGATATCCCGGCGGCAAGCCCCCCAGGGGGATCCCGGCGGCGCATCAGAGGACGATTCCCGCCGTCTGAAGCTTCTCCCGGTGCACCAGTTCGCCCACTTTCCGGAGTGCTCCCTCGACCCGTTTTGTGTTCTGTCCTGCTGCCCCCGGCCGTTCCTCCGGCCCGCCTCCTTCGCCCGGCTTTTTCTCCTCAAACCGGTACAGAGAGCGAAGCTTTACCTCTCCCTCCTCATATCCCAGGACCTCCGCGATTTCCAGCACCCGGCGGCTCCTGTCCCGGAGACGCCCCAGATGCACTATGATATCCAGCCCCGAGGCAATCTGCATCCGCACCGCCGGCAGCGGCAGTTCCCCTCCGGCCATCAGCACCATGGTCTCCAGCCGGAGGAGCATGTCCTTTGCGCTGTTGGCGTGTCCTGTGGAGAGTGATCCGTCGTGCCCCGTATTCATCGCCTGCAGCATATCCAGGGCCTCTCCCCCGCGCACCTCGCCGACGATAATCCTGGTCGGCCGCATGCGGAGACTGGCCCGGATCAGGTCCGTCATGGTGACCGGGGATACGCCCTCATTGCTGCCTGCCCGGGTCTCCAGCCGCACCAGATTCGGGATATGCCGGATCTGCAGCTCCGCGGAGTCTTCGATGGTGATGATGCGCTCCCCGGCGGGAATAAACCCGGAAAGGGCATTCAGAAAGGTGGTTTTCCCCGAGCCCGTGCCGCCGCTGACAAAGATGTTGTATCCGGCCTTCACCAGCTTTTCCAGAAAATCGGCGGCCTCCTCCGTGATGCTTCCGCCAAAAATCAGCCGCTCCATATCGAAGGCCTCCGGGAATTTCCGGATGGTCAGGGTCGGTCCGTCCAGGGCTGCCGGCGGCAGCACCACATGGACGCGGGACCCGTCCTCCAGCCGGGCGTCTGCTATGGGCTGTGCGAAATTGACAGTCCGGTTCACCCGGCTTACCACCTGCTGAATCAGGTCTTCCAGCTGCTCCGTCGATGAGAAGGAGCGGTCCCACCGAATAAGCTTTCCCTGTTTTTCCACAAAGATCCGGTCTGTTCCGTTGACCATGATCTCCGTGACCTCCGGGTCATCCACCAGCTCCTGCAGGATGTCCAGCCGCCGGAAGGAGTCGTAGAGCTCTCTGCGGAGCCGGACCCGCTGCTCCAGGGGAAGGTACTCTGTCCCGCACTCCGCCCGGATCGCCTCGTCGATTCGTTCCAGCAGCTCTTCATCGTCTATCTGAAACTGTCCTTCCATCCCGGCACTGAGAGCGGCCCTGAGCCTCTCCCGGCGCTCCTGTCTGCGCTCTGGCATACGCCCTCCTTTCCGGCCCCCTGTCTAGGCCTCCTCCATCAGCAATCCGCGGACGAACCGTCCCATCTCGCCCCAGACCAGCTCGGAAAAGTAACTCCGGCTCATGGGATTGAGGTCCATCTTCGGCACCCGGATTTTCCGGATCCGGGCCAGGGTCTGTGCATTGCCGGAGCTCTCCATATAGCGCTCAAATTCCCCGAGCCTGGCCAGAGAGTAGAAGTCATCCCGCACCGGCATATAAATCACCGTGCACATGGACAGGATCTCCGGCGTGGATTTTCTGCTTTTGCCCACATCGATCACCATATTCCGGTAGGTGCTGTCCTGCGTGATCTTGTGAAGAAGCCCCGGCAGCTCCTCCCCCTTGGGCAGTTCCAGGTCCTCCGGATACCGCACCGGCGGAATATAGTCCAGTCCCTCCAGCGTATGCACGATGCCGGCCAGATGGGAGGCGCTGTAGCTTCCGCTGCAGTAATAGTACATCAGGTCCGAGAGGTCCCCCGTACCCGCGTCCCCGGTCATGGCACCCAGCCCGGAAAAATCCTCCAGATTCACCAGAAGCGTGGGCTTATCCTGGGCCAGCAGAATCCCCAGCGTCATGGCGATGGATGTTTTTCCGCACTTGCCGAGGGGTGAGAAGACCCCGTAAATCCGGCTGATGCCTCCATTTCCCGAAGAACCGGCTTTTCCGCCGGCCTCACTGTAGCGGGCCATCACCTCCCGCACCAGCCGGGCGCTGGACTGAAATTTGTATATGGCGCGGCAATCCGTCGTGCCCTCCCTGTAGCGCCCATCGGTCAGATATATCACCTGCCCGGCCCCCAGGGACCGCATCTCCCGGTGATCCGCCATATCATCGGCGAGAAGAATCTCGATGGGATGGTTCCTGGCAAACTCCCGCATCTCCTCGATGTTGTGAAATGCAACGCATTCAAAGGGCGTATTGCCCTTCCGGTTCACCACCTCGGAAAACCGTTCCGCATACTGTCCGTCCCCGTCATAAACCGCCATGACCCGCCGCATAAGTATTCCCCCTTTACTTTCTGCGAATCCGCTGCCATCCTAGAGCAGCTTTTCCAACAACGCCGGCAGTTCCCAAAACAGCTGCCGCTCCTGTGCCAGAAATCCCAGAAAAAAGAAGGGCACCAGGCAGAATTCCGCATCCCTTCCGGAAGAACTCCGGTAGGCCGGCGGCCTGCGTTTTGATGTCTCCTCCCCCAGCTTCCGGGAATCGGCATATTCCTTCAGTTCCCGAAGATATCCGGCAAAATACCGGAACCGCTCCGCAGCCAGTCCGGGTTTAAGCAGAAGAACCGCTGCCATAAGGGCCGCCGGAACGAGTCCGAACAGAAAAGCCCGCCCCGCCCGGAAGGGCCCTATCATCCCCGCCAGGAGCGCCGCTGTCTTCAGATCCCCCGCGCCTGCAAGACGAAACCGGAACAGTGGGAAGAGCAGCAGCAATGTCCCTGCTGTCCTCCCGAGAAACCGCAGAATCGCCTGGGGCGGCTGCCTGGACAGCAGGATCAGCAATACCGCCCACAGAAGAACCCAGAAGATGAGCCACCCATTCGGTATCTTCCGGTTCCGGATATCAAAAAGTGCGCTGCCGCCCAGAAAAATCACTGCTGCCATATCCAGCATACCCTGCTCCTTTCTCCTTCCTGCACTCCGCAGATTCCGGTTCTCGGATTTTTCGGTCACTGTGCGCCCATTATCTGACAGCAATTTTGGAAAGTCAATAATGCATTTTCTTTTCTGCATTTTTGACAAAAGCCATCTGTCTTTTGTCTCGAAAACCCGGCTGAACTGTAAGGATTTTCAGCAGATCGCACGAAAATTCTTACAATATAAAAAGAGACCATTTCTTCCGAAATGGTCTCCCGAAACAATACTCGTCTGTTCATCAGCCGTTCCACAGAAAATCCATGCCGCGGGGCAGCTGTTTTTCCCAGTCGGCCTCGCAGTGATGTCCCCCCGGCTGGCAGTACAGGTCCACGGCACACCCCTTCTGCAGGAGCAGTCCCTGCAGCAGATAATGATTCTGCGCTGTCCTCGTAAGAAGGGAATTTACGGATGTCCTTCTGCCGTACTTGGCCTCCTCTTCCCCCCAGGAGAGGTAAATGCGGGTATCCGGACTAAGGGCTGCCTCCCCGATATCTCCCAGCAGTTCCTTTATCCCCGGTCCCACGGCACTGGAAAGACATAGTGCCTTGGAAAATGTCTCATTATACATGCACACGCCGAAGAGTGCCATCAGTCCTCCCATGCTGGAGCCGCCGATGCCTGTGGCTTCCCGGAAGGAGTAGGTCCGGAATTGCCGGTCGATCTCCGGCTTCAGCTCTCTCGCCATATGCTCCAGGGTTGCTTTCCCCGTACCGTGAATATCTCCCCAGAATTTTCCCCGGTAATTGTAGGGGCAGTATTCCACCAGCCGCTCATTGCCCTCGTGGCTGCACTCCATCCCGACGATGATCATCGGGCGGTTCCAGCGGCTAAGAAACGCCGAAAGGCCCCAGCTCTTCCCGTAGGTTGCCTCCGCGTCCGAAAAGAGGTTATGCCCGTCAAAAAAGTACATGACCGGGTACCTCTCCTGTGTCTCATAATAGTTATCGGGCAGGCAGATGTGCAGTCTCCGGTTTGCCCCGGCCGGAGGGAAATAATGGTCCCTGATGATAATCATGCCCGCCTCCATAACAGCATATTTTCCTCAAATTCCGCAAGAATCCGTCCCGTATCCCGGTCATTGCCGCTGTCGATAAGATAAGCCCGGCCGCCCTCGGAAACCGCAAGCCCCATCTTTGCGGGACACTGGATATAATAGGCATGGTCCGATACCTGAATCAGCTCATACATTTCCCATTCCTCCCTCTTTCCCTGTCTGTGATTTCTGCTCCTGTTATCATAATACAGAATGAAGAAAAAGACAAAACACTCATACCTCGCTTTTCCCACAAATATCTGCGATACCATTGACCCACCACCGTGGTAAATGTTAGAATTATCTATATAATCAACGACTACATAAGGAGGATTTTCCGTGGATACAAGTGTTGAAAAGAAGACCCGATCTTCCAAATCGAATAAGCCCATGGGCATCGGAATCATCGGCGAGCTGGACCGCTACCTGTTCGGTGAAGGCCGGCATTATAAAATCTACAACAAGCTGGGCGCGCACCCGACCATTTACCGGGGCCAGGCCGGCTATCACTTCGCTGTCTGGGCGCCGCACGCGGCGGCTGTTCATCTTGTAGGCGATTTCAACGGCTGGAATACGGAAGCCACGCCCATGACGCTGCTGGCCGACAGCGGTATCTACGAAGTCTTCGTTCCCGGCCTGCAGGCGGGACAGCTCTATAAATACGCCATCACCACAAAGGCCGGTGAGATTCTCTACAAGGCCGACCCCTACGGCTATTCTGCCGAATACCGTCCGGGCACCGCGTCCAAAACCGCGGACATCTCCGGATTTGCCTGGGGCGATGACAAGTGGATGAGCGCGCGGGCAAAGAACGACATTATAAAGTCCCCCATGGCCATCTATGAATGCCACATCGGTTCCTGGCGCAAGAAGATGCGCGAAGAGAAGGACGGCTACTATAATTATATGGAAGCTGCCCACGAGCTGGCCGACTATGTCCTGGAGATGGGCTACACCCACGTGGAGCTCATGGGCATTGCCGAGCATCCCTTTGACGGATCCTGGGGTTATCAGGTAACCGGCTACTATGCCCCCACCTCCCGCTACGGCAGCCCGAAGGAATTCATGTATTTTGTCAACTATCTGCACAAGAAGGGCATCGGCGTCATTCTGGACTGGGTTCCGGCCCACTTCCCGAGAGATGCCCACGGCCTTGCGGATTTTGACGGACAGCCTCTGTATGAGCACCCGGACACCCGCAAGGGAGAACACCCGGACTGGGGCACCAAGATCTTCAATTATGAGATGAATGAGGTGGCCAATTTCCTCCGGGCCAATGCCCTCTACTGGCTGGATGAATATCACATCGACGGCCTGCGCGTGGACGCTGTCGCTTCCATGCTGTACCTGGATTACGGCCGCCGGGACGGCCAGTGGGTCGCCAACAAGTACGGCGGCAATGAAAACCTCGAGGCCATCGAGTTCTTCAAGCATCTGAACTCCCTTATCCGCGGAAGAAAGGACGGCACCTTCATCATCGCCGAGGAATCCACGGCATGGCCGAAGATCACCGCCGCACCGGAGGATGACGGACTGGGCTTCACCTTCAAGTGGAACATGGGCTGGATGCACGACTTCCTGGAATACATGAAGTTAGATCCCTATTTCCGCAAGTTCAACCACAATAAGATGACCTTCAGCATCTCCTATATGACCAGCGAAAACTACATTCTGGTGCTCTCCCACGATGAGGTGGTTCACCTGAAGTGTTCGATGATCAACAAGATGCCGGGCATCTATGAGGACAAGTTCGCCAACCTGAAGGCAGGATACGCCTTCATGCTGGGACATCCGGGCAAGAAGCTTCTCTTCATGGGCCAGGATTTCGCCCAGTGGCATGAGTGGGATGAGAAGGTATCTCTGGACTGGCATCTGACCGATGAGCCGCTCCACAAGGATCTCCAGAACTTCGTTTCCGGCCTCCTGCATCTCTACCAGAAGTATCCCTGCCTCTACCGCCTGGACAATGACTACCGGGGCTTTGAGTGGATCAATCCGGATGACGCCGACCGCAGCATCTTCTCCTTCATCCGCCGCGATGAAACCGGCAAGAAGAATCTGCTCTTCGTCATCAACTTCACGCCCATGGATCGTCCGGACTATAAGGTAGGCGTACCGAAGAAGGGTACCTACAGCCTGGTGCTGGATTCCCAGCACGGACTCTATAAGAGAGGCGATGCTGCCCCGACCTATAAGTCCTACAAGGGCGAGTGCGATAAGCAGCCCTACAATGTTTCCTACCCGCTGCCGCCCTACGGCGTTGCGGTGTTCCGCTTCAATTAACAGAATCACACTTTATACAATCCAAAAATAAAATCAGACCTGCCATATGCATCAAAACCGTCCGAAGCCACCTGTTTTCGGGCGGTTTTCCCTGTTCAGCCCGCGGAAAATGACCTGGAAGCGAAATTTTTTGTTTTCATTTGCCATTTCATGTGTTATAGTTATAGAAATATGTGAATGTATAACTTTAATGTGTGAAATTTGTGATTTCTGAAAGCTGTACGGCACACAGGGGAATAAGGAGGTAAAAGTTAGTTATGGAAGGATTTTCGAATTTTGTTGATTTCCTGAACGGAATCGCGTGGGGTCCCTGGATGCTGATCCTGCTTGTCGGCACCGGCATTTTCCTCAGCTCCCGCATGGGCTTCATCCAGTTTACCCGTTTTGGCTATGCCATGAAAAACACCCTGGGAAAGGTGTTCAAGAAGCAGGATGCAGGACACGGTGAGGTCACCCCGTTCCAGGCGGTAACCACAGCCCTTGCTGCAACCGTCGGTACCGGCAACATCGCCGGCGTCACCGGCGCCATCGCCGCAGGCGGCCCCGGCGCAGTCTTCTGGATGTGGGTCTCCGCTCTCTTCGGCATGGCCACCAAATATTCCGAGGTTGTCCTGGCGGTGAATTACCGCGAGAGAAATGACAAGGGCGACTGGGTCGGCGGCCCGATGTACTACATCAAGAACGGCCTCGGACAGAGCTGGGCGTGGCTTGGCGCCATCTTCTGCGTCTTCGGTTTCCTCGCTTCCTTCGGTATCGGAAACATGACCCAGGTCAATACCATAGCTTCCTCCATCAACACCGCCATTGACGCCTTCGGCGGCAACGTGGAGGCCAATTCCGTGCAGATGTTCGGCCAGACCGTACCGGTCTCCAGCATTATCATCGGTGTTATCGTCGCTGTGATCGTCGCCCTGGTGCTTCTGGGCGGCATCAAGAGAATCGGCTCCGTCACAGAAAAGCTGGTTCCCTTCATGGCTGTCATCTATATTGTAGCTGCCCTCATCGTTATCATCGCCAACATCGGAAGCCTCGGCACCGTGTTCGGCATGATCTTCAAGGGCGCCTTCAGCGCGGACGCTGCCCTCGGCGGCGCTACCGGCATCATGATCAAGACCACCATCCAGAAGGGTGTGGCCCGCGGCGTCTTCTCCAACGAAGCAGGTCTCGGTTCCGCCCCGATGGCACACGCGGCATCCTCCGAGTCGGATCCGGTCAAGCAGGGTCTTTACGGTATCTTTGAAGTGTTCATGGACACCATCGTCATCTGCTCCCTGACCTCTCTGGCGCTCCTCTGCGGCAGCATCGGCGCAGGACAGGAACTGGACTGGGGCGGCAGCGCCGGAACAGCCAATGTCGCCGTTGCCTTCAGCAGCGTCTTCGGAAACCAGCTCGGTTCTCTCATCATCGCGGTGGGCATCACCCTGTTTGCCCTTTCCACCGTGCTTTCCTGGTCCCTCTACGGCACCCGCTGCTTTGAGTATCTCTTCGGCCTGAAGGCGGTAAAGATCTACCAGGTGGCTTTCATCATCATCGTTGTCATCGGTTCCACCCTGGAGCTCTCTCTGGTATGGAACATCGCCGATACCCTGAATGGCTTCATGGCCATCCCGAACCTGATTGCTCTTCTCGGTCTCTCCGGCGTGGTGATAAAACTCACAAAGGAACACTTCTCCGACCCGGCCAAGATGGCCCACGACGAGGAATAAACCGCTGCGCACACCGCAGCTGCATAAAAAATGAGGTCTGTCCCGTGACAGACCTCATTTTTTTTATCCGTTTTATTCTTCCAGCAGCGCGGCGTATACCTCCCGCTTCGATATCCCGCGGTCCTTCGCCACCCGCTTCATGGCTTCCTTTTTCTCTGTCCCCTGCTGCAGATAGTACTCCATATGCTCCGGGATATTCATGCTCTCCCAGACCGCGGCGGCTTCCTGCCGGACCTCCTCGATGCTTTTTCCCGCAATCACCAGAACATACTCGCCCCGCGGCTCGTTCTCCCGGTAATACTGCAGCGCTTCCCCGAGCGTCGTCTGCATCACCGTCTCATGCAGCTTGGTCAGCTCCCGGCAGAAGGAAATCTTCCGGTCTCCCAGTGCACCATACAGGTCCTCCAGGGTCTTTTTCAGGTGGTGGGGCGCCTCATAGAGGACGATGGTTCTCGTCTCCCTTGCGAGTTCTTCAAGAATCCTTGCCCGCTCCGCCCGGTCCGCCTTCTCGGCGGGCAGAAATGCCTCAAAGCAGAACCTTCTGGTCGGCAGTCCCGACATGGTAAGCGCCGTGATGCAGGCTGCCGGACCCGGCAGGGAGGTCACCTCGATGCCGGCCTCATAGCACTGTCTCACCAGCTCTTCCCCGGGGTCCGAGATGCCCGGCGTTCCCGCATCCGTCACCAGGGCGATATTTGTGCCTTCCCGCATCTTATCCACAAGGACGCGGGCTTTATCCACCTTATTGTACTCATGATAGCTGGTCATGGGCGTCTTAATCTCAAAATGATTCAACAGGCCCAGCGTATGCCGGGTATCCTCCGCCGCAATCAGATCCGCTTCCTTAAGCGTCCGGAGCACCCGGTACGTGATGTCCTCCAGATTGCCGATGGGCGTCGCACAAAGAAACAGTTTTCCCGCCATGTCATTCTCCCCTTTAGTATCCGTAGATATCATAAATCTCGTCCGTATAAACTCCCGGCTCCTTATACACGATGATGGGCTTTTCCAGCTTCACCATCGGCTTTCCGCCCCGGACCGCCTCGATGAGCACCATATTGGCCTCCCGGTCGATATAGGGGTGGACAAACTTCATCCGCTTCGGCTCCAGCTTATGGGCCGTGAGGGCCGTGATAATCTCCGTCAGCCGGTGGGGCCGGTGCACCATATAGAACCGCCCGCCGGGCCGAAGACACGATGCCGCCTCCCGCACCACGTCCTCCAGCGTGCAGCACACCTCATGGCGGGCGATGGCCTTCCGCATATCCGGGTTCTTCAGTCCATGGCTGTCGTTCATGTAGGGCGGATTGGAGGTCACGACATCAAAGGAGGCCGCGCCGAATAACCGGCTCGCCTCCTTCAGATCTCCGCAGACGATGTTCACTTTTTCCTCCAGGTGATTGAGGCGGACACTCCGGTCTGCCATCTCTGCCATCTCTTCCTGGATCTCCAGTCCGGTGAAATGCTCTCCCTCTGTCTTTGCCTCCATCAGGATGGGAATAATGCCTGTCCCCGTTCCCAGGTCCAGAACTTTCTCCCCCGCATCGGCCCGGGCAAATCCCGACAGCAGCACTGCATCCATCCCGAAGCAGAATCCCTTCTTCTTCTGGATGATCCGGTAGCCGTTCCGCTGCAGGTCATCGACCCGCTCATCGTCCTTAATTATCATTGAGTTTGGACTTTCCTTCTCTTTTCTCCAGGGCCTCCAGATGCCGGAGCTCCGGATCCCCGTCCTTGTGACGGTCCCTCTTCCGGCGCGGCTTGAACTTCAGCTGGGAAATCTTATATTCCCGGATCTCCTTCTCGTCGTCATCGGTATTTACCAGAATCTTGACCATCTGACGGAGCACGCTCACGCTGTGGACCTGACCCTTGGTACCGTCCTCCGCCGTCACGAAGTCGCCCACATTCGGCAGCTTGCTGTTCAGGTACTCATAGGTGTCCTCTTCATTCTTCAGGCAGCACATGAGTCTTCCGCAGACGCCGGAAATCTTGCTGGGATTTAAGGACAGGTTCTGCTCCTTGGCCATCTTGATGGATACCGGAACAAACTCGGTCAGGTAGGAATGGCAGCACAGGGGTCGTCCGCAGGAACCGATGCCGCCCAGGATCTTGGTCTCGTCCCGGACGCCGATCTGCCGAAGCTCGATTCGGGTCTTGAACACGCCGGCCAGGTCCTTCACCAGCTCGCGGAAATCCACGCGGCCGTCCGCCGTGAAATAGAACAGGATCTTGTTGTTGTCGAAGGTATACTCCACGTCGATGAGCTTCATCTCCAGCTCATGCTTCGCGATCTTCTCCTGGCAGATCCGGTAGGCCTCCTTCGCCTTCTCCCGGTTCTTCTTCTGAATCTCCTCATCCGCCGGCGTCGCCATGCGGATGACCTGCTTCAGCGGGGGAATCACCTTCTCTTCCTCCACCTCCCGGTTTCCGAGCACCACCTTGCCGTACTCGATGCCCCGGGCGGTCTCCACAATCACCCGGTCCCCGGTCTTAATCTCCAGCTCCCCCGGCGAGAAATAGTAAATCTTTCCCGCACTGCGGAACCGGACTCCGATTACCTTTATCATTGAATCAGTTCTCCTTCATTTCTGCCCTCGATCAAAGATCGAGGGAGCCCGTCGCGGCTTAGAGCGACTTCAGGGGAATCCTTCAGGATTCCTTCATTGTCATTAACATCAGCTCAAGCGTAAGCTCCTTGTTGACATTGGCCATCAGGCGCACCTTCGCCTTGTCGATGGCCTCCAGGACCTGCTCAAGTCCCTGGTAGGACGACTGGGAGCCGATCCGGCTGACCGCCGAGTATTCACTCTTGAAGGTCAGGCCGTTCATATCCTTCGTCACCTTGAACATCAGGACATCCCGGTACCAGAGCTGCATCAGGTCCAGAACCTCCTGCAGGTTCGGATAATCACTCACCAGGTGCCGGACACAGTCCAGCATCTGCCCCGTATCCATCTGGTGGATTTCCTTCAGGATATTCAGGATATCCCGGATCATATCGCCGAAGGCGTCCGAGGCCGCAATATCCAGGGCCCGCCCCAGAATTCCCCGGGAAAAGGCCGCGTACACGTCCGCCCTGTCCTGGGCCACGCCGAACTTGCGCACCAGATAGTCGCTGACCAGCTGATCCTGCAGCGGCCACAGCTTCAGCTGAATGCACCGGGACAGGATGGTGGGCAGAAACAGCTCCTGGTTTGTGGTCAGCAGCATGATAATCGCGTATTCCGGCGGTTCCTCGATGGTCTTTAAGAGGGCGTTCTGCGCCTGGACCGTCATCTTCTCCGCCTCGTCAATAATATAGAGCTTCCATGCACTGCTGTATGGTTTAATGCCGATGGTATTGTTCACCTGTTCCCGGATATCGTCCACACCGATGGAGGCGGGCTTCTCATGGGTCACCCAGATGACGTCCGGATGATTCTCCGAGAGCAGCTGCTTGCAGGCGTGACATTCCATGCAGGGATTCTCGCCGCCCTTCTCGCAGAACAGCGTCATGGCAAATGCTCTCGCCATGGTCTTCTTGCCGATTCCCCGCTCTCCCGACAGAATATAAGCGTGGGAAATTCTCCGGTACCGGATTGCCTTCTGGAGATGGTCTCTGACCAGCTCATGTCCGAGAATGTCCTGAAATCCTGCCATAGAGTCTCCTTTCAGAATGCCGTAGTTTAAGTATCTTTAAATTATACCATATCTGACGGTATTTTCCAATGCGGCCAGACAATCTTCAAGGTTCTCATTGCGGTATCGGCGGGCAATTCCCGCCTCCGCCAGCTTCGCCTCGGAGAAATCCTCTTCATCGGCGAGAAACCGTCTGCAGACCTCCGCATAGCGGGGATGCTCCTGCTTCCGCTCCCTTTTCAGGGACCGCTCCAGCCGGTCGCCGTCATCGGCCTCCACATAGAGGGGAATCAGCCGGTCGCTGCCGAAGTAGGTCCGCAGGGCCAGATAGGACTCCAGCGTACCGATCATGAGAAGATTCTCCTCCCGGTCCATGCTGCCGTCATCCACCGTCGCATAGGTCCAGGGACCGGCCACCGTCTCGTAGGTGCGGGATTCGATCACCTTTCCGGCGGCCGCAAAGTCTGCCAACTCAGCCTCGTCGGTAAAATGATACTCCCGGCCCTCCTGCTCTCCCTCCCGCATGGGGCGGGTGGTATAGAGCACCACGGTCTTAAGCTCCGGGCAGTCCGCAAGAAGCCGTTTGTAGAGGGTATCCTTCCCCACGGCACTTTTTCCCATCAGATAAAATATCTTTCCCATCTTTTTCTTCCTTTACCTGTCTGTCTTTTTGCGGATGGGCCTTATCGCTCAAGAACCGGCAGAAGGATGTTCTCCTTCTCCTGCCGGACCCCTTCCAGACCAAGGCCCAGCTTCGCATTTTCCAGGAGGCTCTCTGCGTGGGCTTTCTTTATCCGGTCTCCCGGAAGAAGCATCGGCACCCCCGGCGGGTACAGCATCACAAAATCTCCGCAGATCCGTCCTGCTGCCCGGTCCGCAGGGATATACTCCTTCGGCATATTCCAGGCACGGGCAGGCTCCATGGCATGCTCATTCTCCGACACGGCCGGCACCTGCACCGGCGCCCTTCTTCCATCCTCCGATACTGCGCAAAGTCCTGCGTCGATCTCAACGAGCGCTTCCGCAAGGCGGTGCATGCCCTCCTCCGTGTCCATCAGGGTGGTCATGGCGATGAGATAATCCCGGGCGGCCATCTCTGTCTCAAGATAATACCGCGACCGCAGCAGGTCCGCAAGACCCTTTCCGGTCAACCCGGTGCGCTTATCCGGAAACAGCACCAGTTTGGAGGGATCTTGACCCTCGCCGGAAAAAAGACGGATGTGCGTAAGCTCCCCCAGTCTCCCCCGGAGCGCACCAAGATTCTTTTCATACGCCTCCATGGCCTTCTTTCCTTCGCCGCTTCCCATAAAGCGGATGCAGGCGTCAATGGAGGCCATCAGAATATAGGAAGGGCTGGAGGACTCATACACTTTAAGCCACCGCGTAAGCGTCTCCGGCGAAAAATACTTCTCCCCGCCCCGCCCCAGATGGAGCACCGCCGTCTGGGTGAGGGACGGCAGCGTCTTGTGCACGCTCTGCACCGCGATATCCGCGCCGCAGGCTATGGCACTCTCTCCGAATCCTGTTCCGAAGGGCAGATGGGCCCCGTGGGCCTCATCCACAAGCAGAGGGATCCCATGGCTGTGTGAAATCTCCGCAATCCGGCGAATATCCGACAGCACCCCCTCATAGGTGGGAGAGGTCAGATACACGGCCCGGATTTTTCTTCCTTCCCTGCCGGCGTCCTCCGAAAGGATTCTCTCCACATCCTCCGGACAGACCCTGCCGGCAATCCCGTATTCCGGAAGCAGGGGTACGGGCAGAAACACCGGGGAAAGCCCCCGCAGCGCCAGTCCGTGAAAGGCGGACCGGTGACTGTTTTCCGCCATGAGAATCCGCTCCCCCGGGAGGGCCGCCGCCGAGATGGCCGCAAGAATTCCGGCGGTGGAGCCATTTACCAGAAACCAGGTTCGCTCCGCGCCGTAAATCTCTGCCGCATTCTCCATGGCATCCCGCAGAATTCCCTCCGCGTGATGGAGATTGTCAAATCCCTCGATTTCCGTAATATCCACAGAAAATGGGCTGGAAAAACCTTCCGCCCATTTTCCGTTTCTCTTATGACCGGGCATATGAAAGGGGTACATGCCGCTTTCTGCGTATGCCCGCAGTTCTTCCTGCAAAGATTGTTTATTCTTCATAAATTCAGCGCACCATATAGCGCCACAGCATATAGAATACGGCCGCGATCAGGAGGAGGCTGAGCAGTGCCAGAAGTACCCGGATTCCCATCGCCGCGTAATTGTACCATGACATCTTTTCCGCCGCATGGCGGTCACTGTACAGACCCGTACGGTTCTCCACCCGGATCCATACGCCGGCAGCCCGCTCCTCCGCCAGCTTTACCGGGTCTCCGATCATCGGCGCCTTCTCCGGCACTTCGCCAAGCCGTTTTTCCAGGGCCTTCTGCACCTCTGCCTCCATCATGGCATCCAGCATCTCTTCCTCCAGAGGAAGATCATGAACATGCCGGTAGAGGGCGGTGTAGACATCCGCCAGAACCGCCTCGCTCTCCTCGTCGGGAAGGCCGTAAAGCCGTATCTTTCCGTAGGTATTGTCCACCGTCAGGATGTAGAAGTCCTCATATCCGTCGCCGCTTCCGGTTTTGGCCAGTTCCACGGTTTTCTTCAGCAGTCCGTTCATTATCCGTGCCTTTCTGTCCTTATCGGAGCACCTGGTCCCCGAAGGCCGTCACCAGGTGACGCTTTACACCGAGTCCGTCCAGCATCCAGCAGAGGGCCTGGGCGCCGAGATCCGAACTGTTCCAGATAAACGGAGCCGTGGGCCAGAGACAGATTTCCGGGGATGCCGCCGAATATACCGCCCATCCCGCATTGTCGTTGCCGTTGCCGTGGTGGGACAGCTGCAGAATATCCGCCTTCAGCGCCTCTGTTCCCGCCTGGGCAATCAGGTTATTGCCGGCTTCGACGCCCATATCGCCCAGAAACAGCATTCTCTTTCCGCCCACATCGATGCGGTACGCCACGGAACTGTTATTAAAGGTTGCCCTGTCGCAGTAGAAGGGCTCATTGAGGACGGTCACCACCGCATCCCCCGCCGCAAACTGCTGTCCGGCATAAAGCGGCGTCATAAGGCTTGTGGGCACGGCATTGGTCAGGGCTGCCTGGAAGTTTGTCAGGTCACTCATCCGGTTCTGATGCTCCCCCATCGCGTACATCTCATTGGGCAGGAAGGAGTAGGCGATCCGGTCAATCTGCACCGGACAGGGCTGGGTATTCAGAATCTCCGTCAGCGCTCCCACATGGTCATCGTGGGGATGGGTTACAAGCCACAGGGATACATGATTTCCATACTCTCCCAGAACCTCCAGCAGATGGTCCTTATCCCATGCTCTTCCGCCGTCCACTACGATCACGTCGCCCGAGACGGTTCTTATCACCGCCGTCATCATCGAGCTTCCTTCCTTTCCGGCAAGAAGTCTCAGCTCAGCGCCGCCGAGAATGGGAGCCGACTCCGCGCCCGGACCTTCGGCCACCGGGCCGGCAAAGGCCGTCATATGTCCCGCCGGGAACATGGTAAGGCAGGCGGCAAAAAGCAGGGCAGAAACAGCACAGGTTATTCTTTTCCGTAATCTCAAATCAAAAACCTCCGGTCAGCAATGTATGCAGAATTCTCCGATTATTACCGGAACATCATAACATACAACACTGCCGGAAGTCCTGTCAGAAACCCTTACTGTTTTCTTTAATATTTATAAATGGCATTACGTTTCTGCAAGGAAGCCGGACCGCTTCTCTACAGTCGGTTCATCCGATATCCGATCCCCACATGGGTCTGGAAGTATTTCCCTGCGCTGCCCTTTTTCTCGATTTTTTTCCGCAGGGAAGCCATAAATACCCGGAGGGAGGCCACGTCGCTCTCCAGACTGTTCCCCCATATTTTATCCGTGATATAGGTGTGTGTCAGAACCTTTCCCACATGACGGGCAAAAAGACAGAGGAGCTTATATTCCCCCGCGGTGAGGACAATCTCCTCCCCGGCAAGTGATACCGTCCCCGCGCCAAAATCAATCAGCAGATCCCCATTCTCAAACACCGGGGAAATGCTCTGCGTTTTTTCCCTCAGAATACGGCGCTTCGCAACCCGGAGCCGGGCCAGCAGCTCATCCACGGAGAAAGGCTTCGTCAGATAATCGTCAGCCCCTGCGTCCAGGGCCTCAATCTTGTCTGCATCCTCGCTCCGGGCACTGATAACGATAATCGGCATGTCGCTCCAGCTGCGCACCCGCCGTATCACCTCGATGCCATCCAGATCCGGAAGCCCCAGATCCAGAAGGATCATGTCCGGATTCCGTGATGCCGCGGCCAGGATAGCGCTCTCTCCTCCTGCCGCAGACAGATACCCGTAATCGCGGGCGCGGAGTGTTATTTCCATCAGATTGCGGATAGCAGCGTCATCCTCCACCACCAGAACGGTCATTTTATTCATGTACATCCACCTCACTCAGCGGAAGGGTAAAGGTAAACGCCGCCCCGGAGGGGATATTGTCCCGAAGAAGAATCTCCCCGCCGTGGGCCTGCACGATGGCCCGGCAGAGGGAGAGTCCCATTCCGACGCTCCGGCGGTTCTCCGGCCCGTTTCCCGAACCGCTGTAAAACATCTCAAACACCCGCTCTTTCTCCCCGTCCGGGATGCCGGGTCCGTTATCCGCCACGGTAATACTGGCCTCATGCAGACCGGTGTCTGCCGAAATCCGGATCTCCGTTCCCTTCGGGGTATAGGCGATGGCATTATTGACAAGGTTAATCAGCACCTGCGCCACAAGGCGGGCGTCCGCCATCAGCAGCACCGGCTTCTCCGGGAGATCCACCAGCAGCCTGTGTTCACTGCGGTGCCTGTCCGTATGGAGCAGCGCTTCATCCACAATATCCTCCAAAAGCTCCACCTGATAATTCATCGGGATCGACTCATCCTCCACCCGGCTCAGAGAGAGAAGATTCTCCACCAGATTGGTGAGCCACACCGCATCATCATAAATATCCGAATACAGCCGGGTGCGGGTAGCTTCATCAAATTCCGGTCCATTGGACAGGAGATTGCTGGCGTTGCCGGAAATCGAAGTGAGCGGCGTGCGCAGGTCATGAGAAATCGAGCGAAGAAGATTCGACCGGAACTGTTCGTTCCTTATCCGGATGGCAGCCTCTTCTTTCTCCCGGCGGATCCTAATATTTTCCAGCGTCAGGGCGTACTCTGACAGGATGGAGTCCATAAGGCTTAAGACAAACGTATCAGGCGCCGGGTCTTTTATCCGTATCAGCAGTGTCCCGTACTCTGTTTCACCCAGAACGATCTTCCTTGTCTCGTACTCTCTTCCCGGCGGAATCTGTCGGCCGGGGGGCACAAGAATAACGTCCCGCTCCAGAAGCCGGCGGAGCTGCCGCTCGGTGCTCTCCCGCACCTCGTCTTCTGTTTCGCCCAGGTACAGCAGCCGTGAGCTCTCAAGAAGAATCCTCGTGCCGTCCAGTGTCCGGGAATACTCACGCGCCGTCCTTTTGAGACGCTCCGCCAGCGAACATGCCACGAGGGAGACGAGAAACATCACCGCAAAGGTCACGGGATCGTCCTGCCCATAGGCTAAAAGAGTGTACTTCGGTTCCGTGAAGAAAAAATTAAAGGTGACCACGCTGGCAAGACACACCAGAAATCCGCTGATCCGGCTGGTTGTCACCGCCGCCATAAGCACCGCAAGAATATAGACGGAGATGATGGTCGATACGGAAAAACCCAGCTGGTTAAACAGGTTTCCCACTGCGGTCGCTGCGAGGATCATGCCGAAACCTGCTGCAAAATCCCGGAGCAGAGAACCCTGCTTCTCCTCTGCTGTTAACCTGTTCACAGACTTCCTCCTCTCCGCGCCGCGCTACCGCAGAATCATCTGTACGTCTTTATCTCTCCCGATCACCAGCAGTGTCAGATCCCCGGTGAGCGGTGCATCCGGATTGATATCCGAAAGGATCCTTCCGCCCTGTTTCAGTGCCACCACGTTGATCTGATATCTCCGCCGGATATTCAGCTGCGCGACGGACCGACCCACCCAGCGTTCCGGAACGGCAATCTCATACAGGGAGAAATCCTCCCCCACCGCAATATAATCCAGAATATAGTTCGAGCTGTAGCAGATAGCCGCCCATTCCGCCAGCTGTTTCTCCGGGTAGACCACCTCATCAGCACCGTTGTGCAGCAAAAGCTTCTCCTGCACGTCCCTGGATGCCCGGGAAACAATAAACTTCGCCCCGCATTCCCTGAGCAGGGCCGTCGTCTCCAGTGAACTCTGAAAATCATCCCCGATGGCCACCACGCACACATCAAAGGTCTCCACGCCCAGTGTCTGCAGAAACTCCTGGTTTGTGCTGTCGCCGATGAGCGCGCCCGTCACATAAGGAAGCACCGCATTTACGCACTGTTCCTCCCTGTCAATGGCCATCACCTGATGACCCAGCTCCCGGAGCTTCCTGGCTGCATGCCGCCCAAACCGTCCCAGACCTATCAGCAGAATTGTTTTCATTTCCGCAGCCTCTCTTTTCATCCCATGATTACTGCTATCCTACATTGACCGATTCCTCCGGATAACGGGCATATTCCACGCCGACGGAAGGGATCGCCGCGTACACCAGAGTCAGGCCGCCCACACGGCCGAAAATCATCAGAAACACCAGAAGCATCCTGGAAAATGTCCCCAGCCCCGGCGTGATTCCCAGGGACAGTCCCACCGTACCGATGGCCGACGCCGCCTCAAACATACATGGAAGCAGGCTCAGGTGTTCCGCCCGGCAGATAAGAGCTGCCGTCAGGAGAAACACCGCGCCGTACACAGCCAGGATCGCGGCCGCATTCCGCACTGCGGACACGGGGATTCGCCTTCCGAAAGCAACGTCCGTATCCCGCCGCCGGAACACGGATACCGCGGAGACTGCGAGAACCGCCACGGTCGTCGTCTTTATGCCCCCGGCCGTGGATCCCGGTGCCCCGCCGGTAATCATCAGAAGAATCACCAGAAGCTGCGCCGGCTCACTCATTTTTCCAAAATCCATGGTATTAAAACCTGCCGTCCTGGTCGTCACCGACTGAAACAGAGATGCCAGAAGCCGCGGAGCAGCCGGAAGGCCTTCATACTCAAAAAACCAGAAGAGAACTGCCGGGATAAAAATCAGCAGGCCGCCTGCTGCCAGAATCATCTTGCTCTGCAGACTGTACCGGCTTATATGAAACCGGTGCTCTCCCATCTCTTCCATCGTATGAAAACCGATACCGCCGGCAATAATCAGTCCCATGATGGTAAGGTTTACCGGAACACTGTCTGCATACCATGTGAGAGAAGAGAAGGCCGCCCTCTCCCCCATCAGGTCAAAACCCGCGTTGCAGAATGCAGACACCGAATGGAAAACCGCCATCCCCGCGCCCTTTGCCGGACCGAACTCCCCGGCAAATACCGGAAACATACATAAAGCTCCGACGGTCTCCGCCCCCAGGGTCACAAGGAGCATAAACCGGGTAAACCGAATAATTCCCCCCGTCTGAAAAGCGGAAACCGAGTCCTTCAGGATGCTTTTCTGCCGGAGACTCACCGGCCTGCCAGCCAGGACCGTCAGGAGCGTAGCCATCGTTACGACCCCGAGGCCGCCTGTCTGAATCAGAAGAAGAATCACCGATTTACCGAAAGGGGACCAGAAGGTCGCGGTATCCCGAACCACCAACCCTGTCACACACACTGCAGAGGCTGCCGTAAACAGTGCCTCGGAAAACAAAGCCGCCTGACCGCTGGCAGAAGCGGCAGGCAGCATGAGCAGTCCTGTTCCTGCAAGAATCACGGCAAGAAAACCGCCGAGAATCCATTGAAAAGACGAAATCCGGAATTTGTCAGGCCATTTCCACATGATACTCATCTCCTTGTATAGAGTTTATATCTCGCAGCATAAAATGGGTATAAGTGTCATTCTTCCGGTATTAAGACTGTATAAAGACGTTCAATTATCCGAATAATTTATGTATATCCTCGTTTCTGCCCATAAGCAGAAGCGTCATATCCTGCGACAGGACAGAATCCGGAGACAGTTCTGCATGAACCTCTCCCTCTTTTTTTACACCGATCAGCCGCAGGCGGTGCCGGCCGGGAATATCCAGTTCCCCGATGGTCTTCTCCATCCAGTCTGCCGGGATTCTCACTTCATACAGGGCGCAGTCAATTCCCAGGGCGGTATAATTCAGGATCTGTTCGGATGTATAACAGACGGCGGCCCACTCCGCCAGCTGTCCCTCCGGATATACCACCCGGTCGGCCCCGATACTCAGAAGAAGCTTTTTCTGAATATCCCTCGCGGCTCTTGATATAATAAATTTTGCGCCTTTCTCCCGAAGGAGTGCGGTTGTCTCCATAACACTCTGAAAATCATCACTGATGGCCACAAAGCAGCAGTCAAAGCCCGGCACCTCCAGGGTGTCGAGGAATTCCGGCGACGTGCTGTCCCCGATCTGGATGTCTGTCACATAAGGCAGCGCCGCGTGCGCCCTCTCTTCCTGCCGGTCCACCGCTAGCACGTCATATCCCATCTCCCGCAGCTTTTTTGCGATTCCCAGACCAAACCGTCCAAGGCCGACCACCAGTACATTTTTCATAGAGACTCCTTTTTCCCAAGCCGGCTGCGGAAATCCTCATAGCCGAATTCCCTGAGACAGCGGCATGTTCCGTCCTGCCTGCGAAGGAAAATTGCCGGCAGGGGCATACCGTTGAAGGTGTTGTTCTTACATGTAGTATAAATGGCCATATCCCCGAACACCAGCAGATCTCCCTCGGACAGCGGACGGTCAAACCCGAAATCCCCAATCACATCCCCGGACAGACAGGTGGGACCGCCCAGCCGGTATGAAAAGGGTGCCTTTTCCGGGTCCTGTTCTCCCCACAGGGGCGGGTGATAGGGCATCTCCAGCACGTCCGGCATGTGGCAGGCGGCGCTGGTATCGAGAATGGCGTTTTTTATCCCGCCGTTCTCCGTAACGTCCAGAACTCTCGCCGCAAGAAATCCCGCATTCAGCGCACAGGCCTCCCCGGGCTCCAGGTAAACCTGCAGCTTCCAGGTGTCCGATGCGTACCGTATGCATCTCTCCAGCCGCGGAATATCATAGCCCGGCCGGGTGATATGGTGTCCCCCGCCCATGTTGAGCCATTTCATTCCCGGCAGCACATCCCCGAACTTCTCCTCCACCGCCGAAAGGGTCTTCTCCAGATCGTCGGAATCCTGCTCGCACAGGGTATGGAAGTGAAGACCGTCCAGAAGGCTGAGAAGTTCCCGGGTCATTCCGGCATCCCACTGGGCTCTGGTCACGCCAAGCCTGCTTCCCGGGGCGCAGGGGTCATAGATTTCATGCCCCTCCTGGGTGGAACACTCGGGATTTATACGCAGTCCCACACTCTTTCCGGCAGTCTTCGCCCGGGCTCCGAACTTCTGCAGCTGTCCCACGGAGTTGAACACAATATGGTCCGCGTACGTAAGCAGCTCTGCAAACTCTTCCTCCCGGTAGGCCGCACAGAACACATGGACCTCCCCGCCCGGCATCTCCTCTTTTCCCAGTCTGGCCTCATAGAGACCGCTGGCCTCGGTACCGGCCAGATACGGCGAAAGCACAGGATAAAGATCATAATTGGAAAATGCTTTCTGCGCCAGAAGAATCCGGCAGCCGGTTGCATTCTCCACCTTGGCGAGTATCTCCCCGTTTCTTTTAAGCTGCCCCTCGTCCAGGATATAACAGGGCGTCGGGAGAGCGCCGAAAACCTCCTCCGGCGTTTTTCCAAAGAGCGCCCCGAAGGGCGCTCTCAATTCGATGATTCGTTCCGTCATTTCTAAAACCTCGATATCCGCACTTTACCATGTTATCCACATAAAGCGCGGCGTTTTCCACATTTTCGCGCAGCTTACTCCACCAGCGCCGGGGTCTCACAGATGCTTCTCGGAAGTCCGTATCTGTCCAGAGCGTCCAGGAAGGGATCCGGATCAAATTCTTCCACGGTGTGAACGCCCTTCTTATCCCATTTGCCAGTAAGGAGCATCAGGGCGCCGCACATGGCCGGAACGCCGGTGGTATAGCTGATGGCCTGGCTGCCGACCTCCCGGAAGCACTCCTCGTGGTCGCAGACATTGTAGATATACCAGGTCTTGTCCTTCCCGTCCTTTTTGCCGGTGAAGATGCAGCCGATGTTGGTCTTGCCCTTTGTCCGGGGACCAAGACTTGCCGGGTCCGGAAGAAGGGCCTTCAGGAACTTGATGGGCACAATCTCATGGCCCTCAAACAGCACCGGTGTGGTAGACAGCATGCCCACATTCTCCAGACACTTCATATGGGTCAGATAGCTCTGGCCGAAGGTCATGAAGAAGCGGATTCTCTTTACGCCGGGGATATTCTCCGCCAGGGACTCGATCTCCTCGTGGTGCAGAAGATACATGTCCTTTTCGCCCACCTGGTCAAAGTCATACTCCCGTTTAATGCTCATGGCCGGGATCTCCACCCAGTGTCCGTCCTCCCAGTAGCTGCCCGGAGCGGAAACCTCCCGGAGATTGACCTCCGGATTGAAGTTGGTGGCAAAGGGATAGCCGTGGTCGCCGCCGTTGCAGTCCAGGATATCGATGGTCTTAATCTCGTCGAACTCATGCTTTGCGGCATAAGCACAGTAAGCCTGGGTTACGCCCGGGTCAAAGCCGCACCCGAGAAGAGCCGTGAGGCCTGCCTTCTCAAACTTCTCCCGGTAGGCCCACTGCCAGCTGTAGTCAAAATAGGCGGAAAATCCCTTCTCCTCGCAGCGCTTTTCATAGATGGCGCGCCACTCCGGATCATCTGTATCCTCCGGCTCATAGTTGGCCGTATCCATATAATTGACACCGCAGGCCAGGCAGGCGTCCATGATGGTCAGATCCTGATAGGGCAGGGCGATATTCATGACCAGATCCGGCTTATAATCATTGATCAGGTCAATCACCTGCTGCACCTGGTCCGCATCCACCTGCGCCGTGGTAATCTTTGTGGAAGTCTTCTCCCGGAGCTTCTCCGCCAGCGCATCGCACTTTTCCTTCGTCCGGCTGGCGATACAGAGCTCTGTAAACACCTCGCTCACCTGGCAGCACTTGGAGATTGCCACCGAAGCCACACCGCCGCATCCAATCACTAAAACTCTGCTCATGTACTTTCCTCCGTTCATTCTATGCTTACTCTGCTTATTTATTTCCCAGAATTGCCAGCAAAAGCTCCCGCAGTACCTTGCAGGCCGTCGCGGTAGAAACCCCGCTCACATCCAGCATGGGAGCCAGCTCATTCACATCTGCCCCCACCAGATTCGGAAGCGCAGACACGGTCAGAATGGCAGACAGCAGTTCCTTAAAGGTTACGCCTCCGGCCTCCGGGGTTCCCGTGCCGGGAAATGCCGACGGGTCCAGGCAGTCCAGATCAATGGTCAGATACACCGGGACACCGCTTTTTTTCAGACGCTCCACGGTCTCCGAAAGCCCCTCAAATCCGAAGGGATGCATCTCGGTATGGTCCTTTGCAAAGGCAAATTCTTCCCGGTCACCGCTGCGGATGCAGAACTGATGGATATGTCCATCCCCCAGGATATCATGACAGCGGCGCAGCACACAGGCATGGCTGAGCTTCGCTCCCAAATAGTCATCCCGGAGGTCCGCATGGGCATCAAAGTGGATGATATGAAGGTCCGGATGCCGTTTTGCACAAGCTCTCACCGCCCCCAGGGTCACCAGATGCTCCCCGCCCAGAAGGAGCGGAAACTTTCCGGCAGAGAGAATCTCCTCCGCCCGGGCCTCGATATCATGAAGCGCCGCCTCCGCACTGCCGAAGCAGAGCTCCAGATCACCGCTGTCAAAGACTTTATAATCCGTCAGATCCCGGTTCTGATAGGGACTCCAGGTCTCCAGGCCAAAGCTCTCATGGCGCATGGCCGAGGGGCCGAACCGGGCTCCCGGCCGAAAGCTGGTGGTGGAATCAAAGGGGGCGCCGAACAGCACCAGGTCCGCCTCCGCAAAGTCCGCATCACAGCCGATAAAGGTCTCGATATTAGCCTGCATTCTTCTCCACCTCCCTCACAATCTCCTCCAGGAATGCCGGCAGATAGAAGCATCCCACATGAAGCCTCGTGGTATAATACCGGGTCTTCAGATGGAGAGACAGCCAGTCCGCCGCCTTCAGATCATCGATGGGATGATACTTCTTGCTGGCAAAGCCGAACAGCCAGTATCCCGCCGCATAGCTGGGAATGTGGGCCTGGTAAATGCGGCTGACCGGGAAGGTGCTGACGATCCTCTGGTGGCTCCGCTTCATGGCCTCCACGTCATGCTTATAGAAGGGACTTCCCTGCTGGTTGACCATGATGCCGTCATCCCGCAGCGCATTGTAGCAGCTCCCGTAGAATTCCCTGGAAAATACTCCCTCCAGCGGCCCGAAGGGATCCATGGAGTCCACGATCACCAGGTCATAATCCGCATGGCACCGCCTGAGAAACCGAAGCACATTGTCATAATGAATATGGACTCTCGCATCGTCCAGCCGGCAGGCATTCTCCGGCAGATAGGTCCGGCAGGCCTCCACAACCTTCGGATCCATCTCCACCAGGTCAATCTTCTCCACCCGTTCATAGCGGGTAAGCTCCTTCACCACCCCGCCGTCGCCGGCGCCGATCACTAGGATATCCTTAATCCCTCCGTGCACCGCCATGGGCACATGGGTGATCATCTCATCGTAGATAAACTCATCCCGCTCCGTCAGCATGACGCTGCCGTCCAGAGCCAGCACCCGGCCGAATTCCGGGGTATCAAAGATATCGATCTGCTGATAATCCGACTTCTCCGAATACAGATGCCGGTCCACCCGGATGCTGTGCTTCACATCCGGCGCATGAAATTCACTGAACCAAAGTTCCATATGTTTCCTCCCGTCTCGTGATGTCATCCGGCATCAGTAAAGCACATTGATCTGCTTTATCTCCGGGTCCTCCGGTCCCGTCAGAGAGCAGCCCTTATCCTTCGCGTAGGCGATATAATCCAGAACATCCCGGGTGATCCGCTCTCCCGGTGCCAGAACCGGAATTCCCGGCGGATAGCACATGACAAACTCACTGCAGACCAGGCCTTCGCTCTCCCCGATGGGCACACTCTTCTTTTCCGCATAGAAGGCTTCCTGGGGCGTAGCCACCACCACAGGGTCGATATACTCCTGTCCCATAAGGCCGCTGCTGTCCCGCTGATACCGTCTCCGAATCTCCGCCAGGGCGCTGACTAAGCGCTCAATCTCCTGGAACCGGTCGCCGATGGAAAGGTAAGCCAGGATATTGCCCAGATCACCGAACTCAATCTGAATATCATACTCATCCCGCAGGATGTCATATACCTCAATGCCTGCGAGGCCGATTTCCCTGGTATGAATGCTGAGCTTTGTGGCATCAAAATCAAAGACCGCGTTTCCGTCCACCAGCTCTTTTCCGAAGGCATAGTAGCCGCCGACGGCATTGACCTCATCCCGGGCATACACCGCCATCTGCGTCACCCGGCGGAACACATCCCGTCCCTTCAGGGCCAGGTTTCTCCGGCTGATATCCAGACTGGACATCAGAAGATAGCTGCCGGAGGTGGTCTGGGTCAGGTTGATGATCTGCCGCACATGGCCCTGGGATACATTCGGGCCAATCAGTAAAAGACTGGACTGGGTCAGGCTTCCGCCGCTCTTGTGCATGGATACCGCCGCCATATCGGCGCCGGCCGCCATGGCGGAAACCGGCATATTCTCCCCGAAATAGAAATGGGTTCCGTGGGCCTCGTCCGCAAGACACAGCATTCCGGCGGCGTGGGCCATCTTCACAATCTCCCGGAGATCGCTGCAGATTCCGTAGTAGGTGGGGTTATTGACCAGAACGGCAACAGCGTTCGGATGCTCCTTTATGGCCTTCTCCACCTGTTCCCTGCGCATTCCCAGGGAAATTCCCAGCCGGTCCTCCACCTCCGGATTCACGTACACCGGTACGGCGCCGCAGAGAACCAGGGCATTAATCACGCTCCGATGAACATTTCTCGGCAGAATGATCTCATCCCCCCGCTTGCAGCTGGAAAGCACCATACTCTGCACGGAACTGGTGGTGCCGCCCACCATCAGGAACGCGTGGGCCGCGCCGAAGGCGTCCGCTGCCAGGTCCTCCGCCTCCCGGATCACCGAGATCGGATGGCACAGGTTATCCAGGGGCTTCATGCTGTTTACATCCACGCCCACACATCGCTCTCCCAGAAATGCGGTGAGCTCCGGATTGCCGCGCCCGTGCTTATGCCCCGGCACATCAAAGGGAACCACCCGCATCTCGCGGAACCGCTCCAGTGCCTCATAGATTGGTGCTCTGTACTGATTCATGTCCATAGCATTTCCTGTCCTTTTTGTCAGATTCTCTGCAATCAATAAAAGTGAAAAGACGCAGGCTGCATTACACAGCTTGCGTCTTTTACGTTCATTTTCTTATGAGTCTATATAGCATTCGTATACTTTTAACACTCTTATTGACCGTTTCACAAGTCTGCGCATTCAACGCATTTCGGTTATGAAGTAACCAACTTTTGAAATTTGAGCTTTTAACTCAATCAATAAGGCGCTGCCAAAAGTATCCGCCTTTTGTTATAGATATGCACCTTTCGGAGACACTATAACAGAAGGGGGGTAGTATGTCAAGAAGACAATGAATACAAATAAAAACGCCGGAATCAGATGATTCCGGCGTCTGAGTTGCGGGGGCAGGATTTGAACCTGCGACCTCCGGGTTATGAGCCCGACGAGCTTCCAGACTGCTCTACCCCGCGATATTATTTAATTTTAAATGGGCGGAGGTGGATTCGAACCACCGAAGCTATCAGCAGCAGATTTACAGTCTGTCCCCTTTGGCCACTCGGGAATCCGCCCATATAAGCCGATGATCGGACTCGAACCGATAACCTGCTGATTACAAATCAGCTGCTCTGCCAATTGAGCCACATCGGCAAGATGTTATTCTCGCCAATTCAATTGTACCACTTAATCAAAGAAATGGGGCCTACAGGGCTCGAACCTGTGACCCTCTGCTTGTAAGGCAGATGCTCTCCCAGCTGAGCTAAGACCCCAAAATCTTAGAAAAGCGACCCGAAGGGGACTCGAACCCCTGGCCTCCGCCGTGACAGGGCGGCGCTCTAACCAACTGAGCCACCGGGCCATTTTCAAACATACCTTGAAAACTGCACGCTAAATCGATATTAAATCATCCTCATGAACCGTCTGGATAAGCCCTCGACCTATTAGTAACAGTCAGCTGCGTACATTACTGCACTTCCACCTCTGCCCTATCAACCTCGTACTCTCCAAGGGGTCTTACTT
>Ga0256407_10002231_pt1 | contig 37651 bp, 35 predicted proteins | sample RumenRJG_04DNA_FD_193489 | JGI IMG/M metagenome (GOLD analysis project Ga0256407, IMG submission 193489) | Bovine rumen microbial communities from Lethbridge, Alberta, Canada - RJG_04 | ecosystem: Host-associated > Mammals > Digestive system > Stomach > Rumen | place: Canada: Alberta... | reverse complement strand
ATCAGAGCAAACCGTTTTCAGTCGCAACCGCAGGCGGCTGACAACAAAAAACAGTCGATAATTATTAACCCGTCAACTGAATCCAGTCGCAGGACACAAAAGTGACAACCTAAATCAGCAAATCACATTGGGTGCCGCAGGCAGGGGAACCGAAACCAGCGTACACGGGCGTCGAAACCATCAGGTACGCACATCGAAACCAGTGCGTGCGTGCACCGAAAACAGCTAATAAATGACAGTATTCTAAAACTATAAATAATAACCTTTACGAATGGAGAGTGGTCAGGAAAACGGAAAAGAAAAACGGACATGGTGGCGGCGGTTGTGGCGTTGCGTATGGATCGTATTGTTGTCGATACTCGTCTTGCTCATACTGCAGGTGGTGATATACAAGTGGGTCAACCCACCGCTGACACCTCTGATGGTCCATCGGTTTTTCCAGCAGGTCGGCGACAAGGAGAGGAACGTGAACTTTGAGCGCGACTATGTGCGTATCGAGGACATCTCGCCCAACCTCGTGACGGCCGTCATAGCATCGGAAGACGGGCGCTTCATGCGCCACAAGGGATTCGACGTAGGGCAGCTGAAGCAGACCTATCGCGAGAACAAACGAGGGCGTCGCGTGCGCGGTGGCAGCACAATAAGCATGCAGACTGCCAAGAATGCCTTTTTGCCACATAGCCGCAAATACTGGCGCAAGGCCGCCGAGGCCGGATATACGATGGTGATTGAACGGCTGTGGGGAAAGGAACGCATCATGGAGGTGTATCTGAACATCATCGAGTTCGGTGACGGCATTTACGGCTGTGAGGCAGCATCGCAGCACTATTTCGGCCATTCGGCAAAGACCCTCAGCCGCAACGAGGCAGCGCAACTGGCAGTCACGTTGCCGTCGCCCCTGAAGCGCAATCCTGCCCATGCCACCCCCTATTTCCGTCGCCAGACGGGTGTCGTGCAGGCAAGAATGGGCAAATATGGACGTATAGACCTGAGCAAGGGGCGCAAAGGGAAGACGAAAGAGGACGACGAGACGCTGTGGGACTTCCTACGATGGGTGAGGAAGAACTGAAAGCGGAGAACTGAGAACTGAGAACTGAGAACTGAGAACTGAGAACTGAGAACAAAAAAAAGAATACAGTAATAACGTAATACAGTAATTCCGAAAAAAGAAAAACCCTCAAACCCTCCAACCCTCAAATGAACATAGTCGATTCTGTAACAGACCCTGATTGGCGGCGCGCCATGCGCGGCTTCCGCACCTACCTGACGCTCGAACGGCAGTTGTCGGGCAACTCGGTCGATGCCTATTTGCACGATGTGGCACAGTTGGCCCTGTTGGGGCAGGAGAGGGGCAAGAAACCGGACGAGATAGAGCTCTCCGACCTGCGTGAACTGGTGGCGCGATTGCACGGGTTGGATGTCGCCTTGGCAACGCAATGCCGCATTGTCAGTGGCCTGCGGACATTCTACAGGATGATGGTGATAGAGGACGCCGTCAAGTCGAATCCCGTCGAACTCCTCGAGATGCCCCGAGGTTCGCGCCATCTGCCGGATGTGCTGACAAATGATGAGGTCGATGCCATCATCGCCACTTTCGATCTCAGTATGCCCGACCAAGCCCGCAATCGCGTGATTGTAGAAGTCCTCTACGGCTGCGGTCTGCGCGTGTCGGAGCTCGTCAATCTGCACCTCTCAAACATCTATGTCGACGACGAGTGCCTGCTCGTGACCGGCAAAGGCGACAAGCAGCGATGGGTGCCCATCAACAGCACCGCGTTGCACCTTATGCTCCAGTATGTCGAAACGATACGGTCGCATCAGAAAATCAGGAATGGCGAAGAGAACTATGTGTTCATCAACAGATTGGGTACGCATCTCTCGCGCAACTATGTCTTCATGTTCCTCAAGGAGGCCGTGCGCAAAGCGGGTATCAAAAAGACTATTTCGCCACATAGTCTGCGTCATAGTTTTGCTACGGAGCTGGTCACCAACGGAGCCGACTTGCGTGCCGTGCAGGAAATGCTCGGACACGAGAAAATCAGCACCACAGAGATTTACACTCACCTTTCGCACCAATATCTGCGCGATACCATCACGACATACCATCCGCATTACAGGAAAAAATAGCCCTGACTTTGCAAGCAATAGGCCAGCTGTACGAAAACGGCAATGCATGACAGCCACACGCATAGCTGCCATAAAATAAGTAAATATATATCCGTGCCAGTATTGCCGCCGTAGGCGGAATAAATCTACAAGATCTACAAGATTTGACTTCGTCTACGCTGCGTCATCTCGGTATAGCCTACGCAAGCGCGGCTATACTCTCGATTTCCGCAGATCCCTGCCGCGATCGCGGCAAGGAGATTTTCAACGTGAATTGCACGAGTGTGCCCGGATTGCTTGAGTCTTTTTAGGGATGCGCTCCGCGCAGAAATTTTTCAAAAACCAGATTCAAATTTTTCAAATTAGTTTTAAACAAGATTAATTTTTTTAGTCGTAATGAACGAGAATGTATTAAGACACGGAGGCGCAAGCAACATCATAATTCCGCGTCGCGGAAAAAATCTACAAGATCTACAAGATTTCTGCCGCGATCGCGGCAAGGAGATTAAGAACGTGAATTGCCGTAAATGCCCGTGAATTGCCATAAATTATTATTTTTCATCGCTTGATAACTACATGCATATCTGCCATAAAATCAAATAAAATCCTACCGTACCAGTATTGCCGCCGTTAGCGGCAAGGATGATTAGAACGTGAGAAAACGGGGAATGAAAAAATCAAGGGAAAATTTTTTTCATACCCTTGTAGATTTTCGCACCAAAAAATTCCTATATTATAATAGAAGCGGTTCTATTTTTTGCGAAAATGTGTGAAATAACGTAATTATGCGAAAAATATGTAGACGGATAATGATGTCGGAAAAGTGCGAAAAGTAAATTGCAGACAATTTATAAGTATTTCAATAAAGAGAAGCGAAAGTTGAAAGCAGTGAGGAACTCGCTCCTTATGCCGAGACGAAGCGACTAACGTGGAACGAAACGATTCTGGATGACAACAAACGAACGGCAGAGATATGAGCATTTCTATAGTCTGGTCGAGCGGCACAAGTCACTCATTGAGAGTATGTGCATGCGTCGCTCGTCGGGCGACAGCCGTTTTTGTTCCGAGTTGCGCCAAGAATGTTATATCACGATATGGAAACACGAGAAAAGAATTGGTACCGATATTCTGCCCCTTCAGGAGACCCTCTGGGTCTACTGGCTCTGCCGCAGTGCCTTCTCGCGTCTGCGTTTCCTGGATCGTACCCATCTTTACATACCTCTCGACGAGATTATGGCCGACACCATTGCTGCCCCCGACGAAAGCAATCTCGGCGAATACATCGAGTCTGTCACTTCCGTTCTCAACCCACACGAACGCCGGGCAGTGGAACTGATGGCGGAAGGCTACACTCCCGACGAGATGGCTCACGTGCTTGGCATCAAGCCCCGCAGTGCCGTCCAGCTCCGCTATCGCATCATCGCCAAACTTCGGCAACACTACCGTTCTGACAACAATAAATAAAAAACGAAAAATGAAAAAAAGTCAATCCACGCCCATCAGATTACAGCCGCTCACCCCAGCCGACCTTGTCTATATCGCCGACCTTGCTGCCGAGCATTCCGTCGGTCTCGAGGAGCGTTGCGCCCGCTACCGCCGCCGTGCCAGCATCCGCCGCACCGTCGTGGCAGCCTGTTTCCTGGCCATCTTCGCCATCGGTGCCGATACAGCCTATGCCGACCATCCCAACTATACCGAAAAGGCCATCTTCGGCGACATCACCCCCACACAGGCCTCCGACATCGTCAACAAAATGCTTGGACAGATATGAGTATCCCGAAGAAAAAACGACGTTTTTGGATGTGGGTGGGCATCATCCTGCTCGTCGAAGTGACCGCCATTACCCTATGGAAGCGGTGGTACTGGTTCTTTCCTTCCCATACCGTCAGCGAGGTCTACACACGCTATGCCGGCACCGAAGGTCTCAATGTCGCGTTCTTAAAGGATTTCAAAATAAATGATTCCGTGTTCGTCGACGTCACTCTCCTCGAAGCAAAAACGGATACTGTATGGACCCGCATAGGAAACGATTTCAATCTCGCCTCCATTCCAGATGAAATACTTTCTATGTACCCAACAGAATTCGTCAGTTTTCGCTACGCACCCAAAAAAAACTATTCGCTCCCCATGGATTCATGCCTGACCAACAATGATGTTCTTGTAATCTCGTACCAGACGAGGACCATTGCCGCTTTCCACATTGAATCAGAAGAACAAATAATGTCTATTATCAAAAATCAAATTTCAAAAAATAAAGCCTTAAACAATGAGAACGAATAAAAACATACTAAAAATCACACTCTTCATCGTGCTGGCAATGCGCCTCGGGCTCGGCACACAAACACTTAAACTCATAGTCCGATGACACACCGGGCAATATATCTGTCGGCAGACCTCTTGGACTTGCTGCTGGCATCAGCGTGTACCCGTACCGGCAACACCGACGGGACGCATTACACACCAGGCAAAACAGAAGCAACACAGGCATCAGCCTGCAGCACCGTCGCACAGCGCACCCTCGACACGATGGTGCGCGCCATCCGCGGCAGTGCATTTCGCATCACCACACAAGGGCTGAGGCCTTCGGCCTCGGCCCGGACGGTGAAGCACCCCGCCGCCGGCGAGACGGTCACGACTCTCTACCACTACCTGCGCCCAACGGAGCGCCAGTACTCCAAAATCCCGCACAACAATGTCCAGTACAGCTATAACGCCTACGGGCAACTCTCTGTCGTACAGGACGGATGCGGAAGAAGTGTTTTTTATTACGACGCTATGGGCAATGTTTCGAAAAATGTTCGTACCCGTTGTGGCGGATCTGAGATCCGACGCTTATTAATATAAGGATTTGCAATCCGCATCACAATAAAACACTTGCAACAGCGTTAGTGTTGGCGGATTGAAAATCCTGATACTAAGCTGTATCGGATTGCAAATCCGATACAACACACGAAAAAAAATAGAACATCTGCCGTGTCGGGTCCGCCGCAACGGGAACATCCGCCGCAACGGGTATCCACAAACGCTATAAAACGAAGATTTTCAAATAATTGCAACCCACCAAATCGATACAAAGATGGGGAAAAAGTTAAATAAACACAAATTCCTACGCATTGTAGTTGTCTCGCTGTCTCTATTCATGGTTTGTTGTTTTTTCCATATGAATTATATTAAGAAAAATATATATGGGGATTGGAAACTATCTGGCAAGTCCGGAAAGGTACCTGACTTTCTATATATTGAAGAGACCCAGGGGACATTTTATTCGAGAGGATTTTTATACCTAGAAGAATCAAAATATGCGATTCCATTGTTGTGTACAGATGATAACCTTATTATTTTCCATTTACATAATAAAAGTATTGGTAGGTATTCTCGCAAATGACCTTCCCAAAGATATTTATACGAACCCCAATGTGATGGATAAATCTCTATCGCATATATTGTTGGGAAGTGTAATTATTTGACTCTTATTCTAAGATTAAGTGATATTCCCCCCCCGTCGCGACGGATGTTCCCTCCGTTGCGTCGGATCTGTGTTGTCGGACGAGCCGACGCCACGGCACCGACGCTGCTTGATATAAGGATTTTCAATCCGCAAACACGAATCAATTATATTCTTCAATCCGATGGTTAAAATCCCGTCGCAACAGGCTGCCAGCATATTTCGCAATAAAACCACCACTTTTGCATTAACTCCGTAAAGGGCACCTCTAATAATTACTTTTTAAACGGCGTGGTATGCCTGCGAATACCTAATGAGTAAAGAAAATGCAATGAGCAATTAAACGAATTGAACGAATTAATATGTTACCATTAAGGAATTTGTTTTGCAAGCAAAACGCGAATTAAACGATTTACGGGCATTCACGTTCAAAAAAATTTCCTGCTCGCAGGCGAGCGAGATCTCGTAGATCTTGTGGATTTTTTTCTCCTGCTCGGCGGGTCGTGGGACGGCACCAGCGGGGGGCGCCCGTGTCCGCAGGGGACATACGTCTGGCAGACGGAATACAGAACGGAACGCAATTCTGAGATCGGGAGAACCCGCATTGGAACGGTGACGCTGTTGCGGTGAGGTGCCGCCATAAGGTGCGCTTCTATCAAAAGTGAAGGTTAATGGGGCTGCCATGCACAAGACTCCTCCACGGCTGGCACTTGTGACAACTCGTTTGTCCCAAAACGTTGCCATGTCAAAAAAAAATACTATTTTTGCAGATACATCAAAAACTGTTTGTTCTGAAATGGAAGATAACGAAAAAGATATAATACAGGAAGTTACTAACGAAGAGTATAAGTGGGGCTTCACGACAAATATAGAAACCGACACCATCGGGAAGGGTCTGAACGAGGATGTGGTGCGCCAGATTTCGATGAAAAAAGGCGAGCCGGAATGGTTGCTTGAGTTCCGCCTCAACGCTTTTCGCCGCTGGCAGACGATGACCGAACCCGATTGGGCTCACTTGGAATATGAGAAGCCTAAGTATCAGGAGATTATTTATTATGCTGCTCCGAAACAGGAGAAGAAGAAGAGCATGGACGAGGTGGACCCTGAACTGCTGGCCACTTTCGACAAACTCGGCATACCACTGCGCGAACGCGAGGCATTGGCAGGGGTGGCCTACGATGCCATCATGGACTCGGTGAGCGTCAAGACCACAAGCCAGAAAGCCCTTGAAGAGAAGGGCATTATATTCATGCCTATCAGCGAGGCGGTTCAAAAACACCCTGACCTTGTCAGACAGTATTTGGGCAGCGTCGTGCCGAGCAGCGACAACTTCTTTGCCGCATTGAACAGTGCCGTATTCAGCGACGGCTCGTTTTGCTATATTCCCAAAGGTGTGCGTTGCCCGATGGAACTTTCCAGCTATTTCCGCATCAATGCCCGCGGCACGGGGCAATTTGAGCGTACACTTATCGTGGCCGACGAGGGGGCATACGTGAGCTATATGGAAGGTTGCACGGCACCGCAACGCGACGAGAACCAGCTCCATGCTGCCATTGTCGAAATCGTCGTGATGAAGGATGCCGAGGTGAAGTACAGCACTGTACAGAACTGGTATCCTGGCGACAAGGACGGCAAAGGCGGTATATACAATTTCGTCACGAAGCGTGGCATCTGCAAGGGGTCGCACAGCAAGCTCAGTTGGACGCAGGTGGAGACGGGGTCGGCAGTGACATGGAAGTACCCCTCCTGCATACTGCAAGGCGACAACAGCACGGCCGAGTTCTACAGCGTCGCTGTCACCAACAACTACCAGCAGGCCGATACGGGCACAAAGATGATTCATGTCGGCAAAAACACGCACAGCACAATCATGAGCAAGGGTATTTCGGCAGGGCACAGCCACAATTCCTATCGCGGACTTGTCCAGATAGGCAAGGGGGCTGACAATGCGCGCAACTATTCGCAGTGCGACTCGCTGCTGCTCGGCGACCAATGCGGTGCGCACACGTGGCCTTACATCAAGGCCGACAACCACACCGCCATATTGGAGCACGAGGCAACGACGAGCAAGATTAGTGAAGACCAACTCTTCTACTGCCAGCAGCGCGGCATCAGTCCCGAAAGCGCGGTGGGCCTCATCGTCAATGGCTACGCCAAGGATGTGCTGAAGAAGCTTCCGATGGAGTTTGCTGTCGAGGCCCAGAAACTGCTCAGCGTATCGCTCGAAGGCAGTGTGGGATGAGGTATGAGCGATGCAAGGAAACTGCATTAGACCAATCGATTATCATATAAAACCAAAAGTAGACAGCATTGAAAAAACTGACCATCGAAGAGATGCACCGCCTGACGGTCGAGGAGTTTCATAACAGCGAGAAACTGCCGCTTACGGTCGTTCTCGACAACGTGCGCTCGCAAAACAATATCGGCTCTGTGTTCCGGACAGCCGATGCGTTCCGTGTCGAGCACATAGCGCTGTGCGGCATCTGCTCCACGCCTCCTCACCGCGAGATCCACAAGACGGCGCTCGGAGCCGAGGACAGTGTGGCTTGGAGCTATCATGAGGACACTGCCGAATGCGTGAGCGACCTCAAAGCCAGGGGCTACAGGGTTTTTGCTGTCGAGCAGGTGGACGACAGCATCAAGCTGGGAATGGACGATTTGCCGGCCGGTGTGTCGAAAGTGGCGTTGGTTTTCGGGAACGAGGTCGAGGGGGTGCAGGAAAGCATTCTGCCACTCTGCGACGGGTCGATAGAGATACCACAGTATGGCACAAAACACAGTCTCAATGTCAGTTGTGCCGCCGCCATCGCAATTTGGGAAATGTGGAAGGAACTGGCGAAGGGGGTCGGAAGTCTGTGAGACGCTGCTTAGGAAGTGGATTTGTGAAACATGGATTTGAAGTCTCCTAAAGCCATACCAGAATTTTAAAAAACTGGAGTAAAAATGGAAAAGCAAGAAAGAATAGAAAAAGCCCGTGCGCTCCACAAACAGGGGTGCAACTGCTGCCAGTCGGTAGTGATGGCCTACGCTGACCGGCTACCAATCGGAGCACAGGATGCAATGAATCTGGCGGCCCCCTTCGGGCGTGGGCTGTCGGGCTGTCGTGAGGTTTGCGGATGCGTGAGCGCCATGGCGATGGTATGCGGTCTGACGGGCCATACAGCCGATGTGCGCCAACTGATTGAGAAGTTCCGTTCGGAAGAGGGCGACATCGTCTGCGGACGTCTGTTGCAGATGGGCAAGAAACCGTGTCCCGAACTCGTGGCCGATGCAGCGGGCATCCTCCATGATGTTGTGGAGTAGACCTGTCGGACTAAAAAAACATATTTTAAACCGCTATGCGTAAAATTCTTATATATATTGCTTTACTTCTGCCGCTGGCAGCCGGGGCGCAAAGCCAAATCCTGTCGCGTCAGGTCAATCGCGTGCGCCTCAGTGTACTGAGGCAACTGTCATATAAATACGATTTGCATTCATGTTCGTCCAGTGGACTGCTCGTTGTCGATGCCGACAACCGTTACGGTATCGTCAACCTTGCCGGACAAGTCATTCTGCCATTGGAGTTTGACAGCATTTCGGAGACTGAATCCGGCCTGTATATGCTTCATAAGGATTCGCACGTCGGATTTGCCGACCCTGCGGGACGGATTGTTGCGCCGTGTGTCTACAAGGACTATACTGCCTTGTGCGGACGATACGGTGTGGTGCTGCTCGACGATGGACAGCGTGGCGTTGTCGACAGCAACGGCATCATGCTGTTCTGCGGGCCGTACAGCACTGTCAGCTGTTTCGGTACGGATGTTTTCAAAGTCACCACACTCACTCCGTCGGCAACAGAAAAGCCGATAGAGGGGTTTGTTGACATATACGGGCAAACATCGTTCACGCAAATGCAACTTGACACAATCAAGCGCTGGTTTGCGTTGAATGATAGTTCTTTGGGCGTGTCGGACGGTTTTTCTAACCCGTTGACCTCAGAATTGGAATCTGCAGAAACGGAGTCGGACGAAACCATTTTCCTCTTTGTGGAGCAGCTGCCCACCCCTCAGGGAGGCGACAAGGCTCTTGGGGAATATCTGTCGAAAAACCTTGACTATCCTGCCGAAGCTGTCGACAAGAATATAGAAGGGGTTGTCTATGTGCGTTTTATTGTCGAAAAGGACGGTACGATCAGCAATGTCCGACTTGTGCACGATATCGGTGGCGGATGCGGACGCGCTGCGGTCGAGGCTGTTGAGAATATGCCGCCGTGGAGTCCTGGCCTGAAAAACGGCAAACCCGTCAGGGTGGAGTTCACGCTGCCAATCCTATTCGAAAACAATAATCCACAGCAATGACATACATTTCAGCCGATGAAGCCGTGATGCTTGTCCGTCCGGGCGACCATATACACTGGCCATGCGTCAGTGGAGCTCCTGAACATTTGATTCAGGCTTTGGTGCGCCGCGCCGACCGCGAATTGGAGGAGGGGAGGACGGACAACGCTCTGCACGATGTGACGATAAGCCACTTCTATACAGAAGGCTATGCCGACTATACATTGCCAAAGTACAACGGTATTTTCCGCCTCGACTCGTTTTTTGTCGGCAGCAACGTCCGCGAGGCTACGCAGATCGGTCGCGCCGACTACATTCCCTGTTCGCTAAGCGAGACTCCTAGGATGGTCAGCAGTGGTGCTGTGGGTTGCGATGTTGTGTTCCTTATGGTCAGCGAACCCGATGCCGAAGGCTACGTGTCGCTCGGAACCTCGGTCGACTATATGCCGGAGGCAATCGCACGTGCCCGTGTCGTAGTAGCGCAGGTGAATAGTTGTGTGCCATATACTTACGGTGATAGTCGTATCCCAGAGTCGCGCATTACGGCATTTGTCCGGCACGACAGTACCCTAAAGCCGGCGGCACCGTCGCCGCTCAGCGACACGGATATTGCTATCGGCCGCCATTGTGCTGCCATCATTCCTGATGGGGCTACACTGCAGATTGGGATCGGCAACATTCCGACGGCAGTCCTCGACCAGCTTGGCGATCATCGCCATCTGGGTATACATTCCGAAATGTTTTCCGACAGTGTTATTCCTCTGATAGAGAAAGGTGTTATCGACGGCAGCCATAAGCATACCGACCCCGGCAAGCACGTGGCTATGTTCCTTAAAGGTTCGCAGCGGCTCTACGACTTCGTCGACCACAACAGCGATGTCCTTATGCGCGACGTGGGTTATACCAACAATCCGGCGGTGATAGCCTCCAATCCGCGTGTCGTAGCCCTCAATTCAGCCATACAGATCGACCTTAGCGGCCAGGTCTGCTCCGACTCCATCGGACCGCGCATCTTCAGCGGCAGTGGCGGACAGCTCGACTTTATTCTCGGTGCAACATACAGCGATGGGGGAGTGCCCATTATTGCTATGCCATCCATTACGTCGAAAGGGGTGAGCAAGATTGTTCCCACCCTTACGCCAGGTGCCGGCGTCGTAACCCCGCGCACCCTGGTGCAGTGGGTCGTCACCGAACAGGGTGCTGTCAACCTCTATGGGCTCAGTCTCCGTCAGCGTGCCAAAGCTCTCATAAGCATCGCCCACCCATCGGTCCGCGACCAACTGGAGGCATCGATGTGAAACGTGGCCAATTACTGTCAGAATCCGCAAGGCACTTCTATTCATTAATGCTCGCCGGCGAACCGCACAGGCCTCCAGAACAGACAAAAGGTTAAAGTTTTTCAATTTACAATTCTAATGACCAACAAACGCAAGATAATAAACGACCCCGTATACGGTTTCCTCTCTATAGAGGACGACATTGTCTTCGATGTCATCTCTCATCCTCTATTCCAGCGTCAGCGCAATATCAAGCAATTGGGATTCACATACCTTGTTTATCCTGGTGCCACCCACAGCAGGTTCAGCCACATGCTCGGCGCGCTCAACCTGATGAAACGTGCAATCTCCGTGCTTCGCTCCAAAGGAGTCGAAATTAGCGATGCAGAATCGCTTGGCGTCCAGCTTGCTATCCTGCTTCACGATGTCGGACACGGTCCTTTTTCCCACACCTCCGAACGGGCGTTGTGCAATGTGCATCACGAGACGCTGACGTTGCTGTTCATGCAACGTCTCAACAGCGAGTTCGGCGGCCAGCTCGATACGGCAATTTCCATATTCAATGACTCGTATCCACGTCATTTTCTTCATCAGTTGGTCTCTTCGCAGCTCGATATGGATCGTCTCGACTACCTCGGGCGCGACTCGTTCTTCACCGGTGTCAGCGAAGGTATTGTAGGTACGGAGCGTATTATCAATATGCTCAACGTCAAAGACGATGTTCTTGTCGTCGACGAGAAAGGCATATACTCTATCGAGAAGTTTATCATTTCGCGTCGCCTCATGTATTGGCAGGTCTATCTTCATAAGACTGTTATCGCTGCAGACAACCTGTTCTATAGTATTTTAAAGCGTGCCCGCCAACTTATCTCATCCGGCGTTGCGCTTGAGGGCTATGCTCCGCTGATTCATCTTCTTTCCAACCAGTATTCGGCTTCCGACTTTATGCCGCAAACGGTTGCAGCAGACGATCTTCTGAGTCTCTTTGCCTCGATCGACGACTCGGATGTCATGTCTACCATCAAGGTGTGGATGCACTCTGACGATGCGGTGCTGCGCACCTTATGCGAGCATCTGGTCGAGAGACGTCTGCCCGCGATAAAGGTGAGCGATACCCCCTTTGGCGAAGAGTATGTGGCATCCTTACGTGGACTTGCATCACAGCAATACGGGTTCACGGACGACGAATCGGCACTCTTCGTGAATTCAGGCCAGCTGGTCAACCATGCCTATACCTTCGACGATAGCCAGATTAAAATCCTGTACAAGTCAGGACGTTGTGTTGATATCAGTCAGGCAAGCGACCAACTGGACCGTCCATTCCTCGAGAAAACCGTCACCAAGTACTTTGTTTGCTATCCTAAATCGTTGCATATAAACTCCTGCTCATGAGCGAGAACTATCTCTGCGGGACAATTAATCTCCTTGCCGCTGACGCGGCAGAAATCTTGTAGATCTTGTAGATTTATTCCGCTGACGCGGAATTATAATGTTGCTTGCGCCTCCGTGTCATGATATTGCTTGTGCCTTAATGCCATAATCCATTAGTGTTCAAAATAATTTGAAAAATTTGAATTTGATTTTTGGAAAATTTCTGCGCGGAGCGCATCCCCAAAAGAATCGAGCAATCTAGGCATTTACGGTAATTCACGTTCTTAATCTCCTTGCCGCTGACGCGGCAGAAATCTTGTAGATCTTGTAGATTAGTTCCGCCTACGGCGGCAATGCTGGAGCGGGTGGGAATTTGCTTTGATTTTATGGCAACTATGTGTGTGGCTATCAATCTTAAAAAATAATAATTTACGGCAATTCATGGGCATTTACGGTCATTCACGTTCTTAATCTCCTAGCCGCTGACGCGGCAGAAATCTTGTAGATCTTGTAGATTTATTCCGCTGACGCGGAATTATGATGTTGCTTGTGCCTCCGTGTCATGATGTTGCTTTCGCCTTAATGCCATAATCCATTAGTGTTCAAAATAATTTGAAAAATTTGAATTTGATTTTTGGAAAATTTCTGCGCGGAGCGCATCCCCAAAAGACTCAAGCAATCCAGGCATTTACGGTCATTCGCGTTTTAAATCTCCTAGCCGCTGACGCGGCAGAAATCTTGTAGATCTTGTAGATTAGTTCCGCCTACGGCGGCAATGCTGGAGCGGGTGGGAATTTGCTTTGATTTTATGGCAACTATGTGTGTGGCTATCAATCTTAAAAAATAATAATTTACGGCAATTCATGGGCATTTACGGTCATTCACGTTCTTAATCTCCTAGCCGCTGACGCGGCAGAAATCTTGTAGATCTTGTAGATTTATTCCGCTGACGCGGAATTATGATGTTGCTTGTGCCTCCGTGTCATGATGTTGCTTTCGCCTTAATGCCATAATCCATTAGTGTTCAAAATAATTTGAAAAATTTGAATTTGATTTTTGGAAAATTTCTGCGCGGAGCGCATCCCTAAAAGACTCGAGCAATCCAGGCATTTACAGTCATTCGCGTTTTAAATCTCCTTGCCGCTGACGCGGCAGAAATCTTGTAGATCTTGTAGATTTATTCCGCTGACGCGGAATTATGATGTTGCTTGTGCCTTAATGCCATAATCCTTTGTTGTTCAAAATAATTTGAAAAATTTGAATTTGATTTTTGGAAAATTTCTGCGCGGAGCGCATCCCCAAAAGAATCGAGCAATCCAGGCATTTACGGCAATTCGCGTTTTAAATCTCCTAGCCGCTGATGCGGCAGAAATCTTGTAGATCTTGTATATTTATTCCGCTGACGCGGAATTATGATGTTGCTTACGCCTCCGTGTCATGATGTTGTTTGCGCCTCCGTGTCATAATCCTTTGTTGTTCAAAATAATTTGAAAAATTTGAATTTGATTTTTGAAAAATTTCTGCGCGGAGCGCATCCCCAAAAGACTCGAGCAATCCAGGCTCATTCGTGCAAATTGTGTTTGAAAGCATTTCTTCGGGGCGAAATATTCGTTTCATTCGTGTGATTCGTGTTTAAAATAATGGAATTATAGAGGCTCCATGAAAATTATTCTTCAAAAAAGACGAAAAAAACAATTTGTGCGTTATCTGAATATATTAATTGACATTATCGATTCTCTAATCAATTCCGTAAAATGCAATCCGCTGAAGATAACCAAAATAACCAACAGCCAACCTTTACCGAATCCATTATGGAAGCCGTCGATTCGCATGTCGACAAGGCTGCAACTCCATTGTTGGAACATGAGAAAATCATCGACGAAGAGCCTGCACGTATCAACCTCACCGCCGTCGTATGTACAGCCATTGTAGCCGTCTGCGCAACAATCGTCCTCTGTGTCGCAAAGCCGTGGAGTAACTCGTCCGATGTCGCGTCTGTCGCCATCGAGCAGGAGCAGCAGGCCGATCCTGCGCCCGTTGCCAAAGCCGACAGCGTGCGGATAAAGGAAGAGCAGCAACGCATAGCCGCCGAAGAAAAACGTAGAGCCGAAGAGCAGCGCATAGCCGCCGAGAAAGCCGCTGCCGAGAAAGCCGCCGAACAAAAACGTCGGGAGGCGGCCACTGCAACACAGTTGTCGGCAACCAATATCTACCGCAACTGCAGACTCATCGATGCCTCTTCGCGCAAGCTCACCAAGAGCGACGTCGAGGGTCTGTCAAAAAACGAACTCGCCCTTGCGCGCAATTCCATCTATGCCCGTCACGGCTACCAATTCAAGGAACCCAATCTGAAGGAATATTTCGCCACGCAGAGTTGGTTTAAGGCCAAAGATATAGAGATTGGAAACGTTGAGATGACTGAAACTGAAGTGTACAACGTCAACCTTATCAAGGCTCAAGAGAACAAACAGTAGTCTTCAATTCTCAATCTCCAATTCTCATGTCAGGACGTCTAATCCTTTTTCCCGTGCCCATCGGAGCCGACGACATCGCCTTCTCACTTCCTTCGGCGAACAGCGAATTGCTGAACAGTTGCCACACCTTCATCGTTGAAGAGTTGCGTACTGCCAGACGGTTCCTCAAGAAGGCCGGGTATGTCCATCCCATCGACGACACAGAGTTCCATATACTCAACGAACATACACATTCTGAAGAGATAACCCATTTTCTTGACCCCGTGCAGAAAGGAGCTGACGTGGGATTGCTTAGCGAGGCTGGCCTGCCTTGTGTTGCCGACCCCGGCGCGCTTGTCACTCGGATGGCGCAGAGCAAAGGCATTGAGATACTGCCGTTGGTCGGCCCCTCGTCGCTTATGCTTGCACTTATGGCGTCGGGGCTCAACGGACAATCGTTTGCTTTCAACGGATACCTGCCCGTCAAGCCGCACGAGCGCACCGCGGCCATCCGCCAACTGGAGCAGCTGACCCTGCGCAGCGGACAGACCCAAATATTCATCGAAGCCCCGTATCGCAACAACCAGATGCTCGAGAGCCTGAGCGAGACCCTGCACCCCGAAACCCTTGTCTGCGTGGCGTGCGACATCACCCTTCCCACACAGACCATCCGCACCCTTACGGCGTCACGATGGCGCAAGGAGCGCGCAGGCATCAACCTGCACAAGCGCAACACGGTATTCCTTATAGGCGCATGACGAGCCTGTGCGTCCGGCGCCGTCAGAATTTCTTTTGTAAAAAAAACTGTTCGCAACCTGTTTGCAGTTATTTTGACCATTGGGTTAGAAATCAAATTTTTTATGTACATTTGCAAAACTAATAAAAAAGTAATTTTTAGTATATATAAATATAAAATAAATAGTTATGCAGAAATTTGATCCCGCAACAGCAATCCAGCGTCTCGACGGACGCGATGCTAACCGTGGTGTGAATCCCGCAATCAGCGACAGCGCCACTTTCACTTTCCCCGAAGCACATCTTATGACCGAAACCTTCCACGGCGAGACTGAAGGCTATTTCCTCTACAGCCGTCACTGGAATCCTTCGAACCTTGCTCTCTGCCAGGCTCTTGCAGCTATGGAAGGCACTGAGGCAGCATGGTGCACCGGCTCGGGTCTTGCAGCTATCACCTGCGCACTGCTCCATGAAGTCAAGAGCGGCGACCATATCGTCTCTTCGATGACCACCTATGGCGGTACATTCGCTTTCATGGCAAACTATATGAAGAAATTCAATGTCGAAACCACTTTCGTCAATTTCCAGGACCTCGAGGCCGTCAAGAAGGCTATCCGCCCCAATACCAAGGTGCTCTACACCGAGACCATGAACAATCCTCTGCTCCGTATAGCCAATATTCCTGAACTCAGCAAGATAGCTCATGCACACGGTGCAAAACTTATCGTTGACAACACTTTCACTCCTATGATTTTCAGCCCCTACCGTTTGGGTGCAGACGTCGTTGTCTACTCTATGACCAAGTTCATCAACGGTAAGAACGACTGTGTTGCCGGCGCCATCTGCGGCAGTGCCGAATACATTGGCAGCCTCATCGATGTCAACAACGGTACCTGCATGCTCCTCGGTCCCGTACTGGATCCTATGCGCAGCAGCAGCATCCTCAAGAATCTCCACACCCTCCATATCCGTATGCAGAAGCACGGCGAAAACGCCATGTACCTTGCAAAACGCTTCAAAGAGGTCGGTTTCAAATACAACTACCCCGGTCTGCCCGAGCATCCTGACTATAAGCTCTTCTGCAGCATGATGAACCCCGGTTACGGTTTTGGCGGTATGATCAGCATCGATATGGGAACCGCCGAGGCAGCCAGCCGCATCATGGAAATCATGCAGAAAAAGGGTGTAGGCTATCTGGCCGTGTCGTTGGGCTACTTCAAGACCCTCTTCAGCAACAGCGGCAAGTCCACTTCGAGCGAGGTGCCTGAAGATATCCAGAAGGAAATGGGTATGAGCGAAGGCCTTATCCGCTTCTCGATGGGTCTCGACAACGATATCGAGGCTACGTTCCAGCTCATCAAAGAGTCGGTCGACGAATATAACGCAGGCAAATAATTTTTAACATAAACCGAAACCGAAGACGAAAACGGAAACAGGCGACAGCCCTAATCTCGTTTTCGTCTTCGTTTTCGTAATCATCTACTCTGAAAATGAAAAAGATAGCAGTAATACTTTCAGGTTGTGGCAATCGTGACGGCAGCGAGCTGCAGGAGTCGTTGGGCCTTCTGCTTGCTATCGACCGTCGCGGATGGCAGTACCAGTGTTTCGCCCCCGAAGGCTATTTCGAGGTTGTGCCTCATGTCGATGTCGTCGACGATGAGGAGGACGAGGGCAAAGTGGTCGACATCGAGCAGCGTGACATCTTTGTCGAAAGTGCCCGTATTGCCCGAGGCAACATCAAGCCCCTCGACGAATTCAGAATAGCCGACTTCGATGCCCTTGCATTCCCAGGCGGCATGGGTGCTGCACGCAATCTCAGTACATACGCCTTCGACGGCCCTCAAATGACCGTCATCGACGGTGTCACTGACGCCATCCTCGAGACCTACAGGGCCAAGAAGCCTATCATGGCCATGTGCATCGCCCCGATAGTGGTTGCCAAAGTGCTTGGCAAATACGGTGTTGGCCTGACGCTTGGCACGGACGACAATACTGCTGCAAAAGTCGCTAAGGGTTTCGGATGTCGCATCGAAGCCTGCAAGCCTACCGAGGTGTGTGTCGACGACATCAACAGGGTGGTCACTACACCGGCCTATATGGTTGCAACCCACATCAGCGAAATCTTTGACGGCGCCGAGAATATGGTCGCCGCATTCGAGAAACTGCAGTCGGTCGAATCCATTTGATTGTCTCCAAGAGTTGTTTGCACGAAAGTGCAAAACTTAAAAGTTGTCGCTTTTTGTGACAACTTTTTTTGTCTGTTTTATAGACTTTTGTTATTTTTGTAAATTGTTGTATTGTGCTTATGTAGGTGCAATATATTGTTATTTAGTGTAATAAATATATAGTATTAATATAAAATGGCTAATTTTCTAAGCAAACTCTTTGGAAGCAAATCGCAACGCGACCTTAAGGAGGTTCAACCCTTCCTCGATGCGACACTCAAAATCTACCCTACCATCAAGGAACTTGACAACGACCAGCTCCGTGCAAAAACAATAGAATTCAAACAACGTATCCAGAACGAGATTCAGGCAGAGGAAGACGAGCTGGCAACGCTGCGCAAACGCATCGAAGACGAGTACGATATGCCCGTCGACGAAAAAGAGCAGCTCTACAAGCGCATCGACGACCTCGAAAAGACATCATACGACAAGACTCAGAAGATACTCAACGACATACTCCCCGAAGCCTTTGCTGTGGTCAAGGAAACAGCACGACGCTTCGCAGAAAACGACGAGGTGGTGGTCACTGCCAACGACCATGACCGCGACCTCTCGGCACGCCGCGAGAGCGTCAATATCGACGACTCGGGAAAAGCCCACTACAAAAACAGCTGGATGGCCGGCGGCAACATGATAAAATGGGACATGGTCCATTACGACGTGCAGCTTATCGGTGGCGTTGTGCTCCATAGCGGCAAGATTGCGGAGATGGCTACCGGTGAAGGTAAGACGCTTGTCGCCACGCTGCCTGTCTACCTTAATGCCCTGCCGGGCAAGGGCGTCCATGTGGTCACTGTCAACGACTACCTCGCCAAGCGTGACTCGGAGTGGATGGGCATGCTTTTCGAGTTCCACGGCCTTACGGTCGACTGCATCGACAAGTGGGAACCGCACAGCGACGAACGTAAACGCGCCTACAACAGCGACATCACTTACGGAACCAACAACGAGTTCGGTTTCGACTATCTGCGCGACAATATGAGCCGCAATCCCGACGAGCTGGTGCAGCGCGGCCACAACTACGCCATTGTCGACGAGGTCGACTCGGTGCTCATCGACGATGCCCGTACACCTCTTATCATCAGCGGTCCCACGGCGAAAGGCGAAGACCAGGAGTTCGACCGCTTCAAACCGACTATCGAAAGACTGTATGAAAAACAGCGCGCCTTGGTTACCACCATCCTTGCCGACGCAAAACGCGAACTCAAGGAAAACCTTGACCAAAAGCCGGACCAAGCCGGTGCCATGGCACTTCTGCGCGCCTATCGCGGTCTCCCGAAAAACAAGGCCCTCATAAAGTTCCTCAGTGAGACTGGCGTCAAAAGCCTGCTCCAGAAGACCGAGAACTTCTACATGCAGGAGCAGAACAAATATATGCACATTATCGACGACGAACTCTTCTTCGTTGTCGACGAGAAACAGCGCACCGTCGAACTCACCGACAAAGGTATGGACTACCTTGCCGAAATGGGTGAGGACCGCCGTTTCTACCAGCTGCCCGATGTGGGAGCCGAAATCGCTGAACTGGAAAAAGAGGACCTGACACCAGAAGAGAAAAACAAGAAAAAAGACGAGATATACGCCAACTTCGCAGTCCAAAGCGACCGTGTCCATACTGTCGACCAACTGCTTAAAGCATACACATTGTTCGAAAAGGATGTCGACTACGTGCTGACCGAAGACCGTCAGGTGAAAATTGTCGACGAACAGACGGGCCGTATAATGGAGGGCCGCCGTTGGAGCGACGGTCTGCATCAGGCTGTCGAAGCCAAGGAGAACGCCAAGGTCGAAGCCGCCACTCAGACATACGCCACCATCACGCTGCAGAACTATTTCCGTATGTACAAGAAACTGGCCGGTATGACGGGTACTGCCGAGACCGAGGCCGGCGAGTTCTGGAACATTTACAAACTGGATGTGGTTGTTATCCCGACCAACAAACCTATCGCCCGTGTCGATATGGACGATATGATTTACAAGACCAAGCGCGAGAAGTATAAAGCAGTCATCGAAGAGATTGAGCGTCTGCGCGGCGAGGGCCGTCCTGTGCTGGTGGGTACTACTTCGGTCGAGACATCGGAACTCCTCAGCAAGATGCTGACGATGAAGGGTATCAAGCATAACGTCCTCAATGCCAAGTTGCACAAGAAAGAGGCCGACATCGTCGCCGAGGCCGGCGAGCCCGGTCGCGTGACCATTGCCACCAATATGGCAGGTCGTGGTACCGACATCAAGCTCAAGGGCGATGTGCGCGAGCGTGGTGGTCTGGCCATCATCGGTACCGAGCGCCACGAAAGCCGCCGCGTTGACCGCCAGCTGCGTGGTCGTGCCGGTCGTCAGGGCGACCCGGGAAGTTCGCTCTTCTTTGTATCGCTCGAGGATGACCTGATGCGTATTTTCGGCTCGGAACGCATTGCCTCGCTCATGGACCGTATGGGTCTGCAGGAAGGTGAGGTCATTCAGAGTTCGATGATTACGAAGCAGATAGAACGTGCCCAGAAGAAGGTCGAAGAAAACAATTTTGGTATGCGTAAGCGTCTGCTCGAGTACGACGACGTGATGAACAACCAGCGTACCGTTATCTATAACAAGCGTCGCAACGCCCTCTATGGCGACCGCCTCAGCATCGACATCAGCAACATGTTCTACGATACTTGTGAACTTATATATAATGATGCCGATCAGAACCACGACTACGAGGGTTTCAAGATGGAGATGATCCGTGTTTTCGCTCTCGATGTACCGTTTAGCGAACGCGAACTCTTCAATGCCCGTGGCAACGAGATGGTCGAAAAACTCTATGAGTTGACCTACAATTCATACAAGGAACGTATGCAGCGCCTTGCAGAGCTGGCTTATCCCTTTATCAAGAACATTCACGAAAACACGCGTTATCAGAATGTGGTCTTCCCGATTACCGATGGCGTGAAAACGATGAACGTCGTATGCCCTGTTCAGAAAGCATACGAGAACGGCGGGCGTGAGGTTCAGCTCAATATCGAGAAAAATATCACCCTGGCAATTATCGACGACATGTGGAAGGAACACCTCCGCGAGCTCGACGACTTGAAGACTTCGGTCCAGAATGCTTCCTACGAGCAGAAAGACCCGTTGCTCATCTACAAGTTCGAGTCGTTCAACCTCTTCGAGAAAATGTTGCTCGACATCAACCGTCAGATTGCTTCTTTCCTCAGCCGCGCCAGCCTTCCGGTGAAGGACGACAGCGAGATGAAGGAGGGCCGTCAGCCTACCAGCAACCAGCGCAATCTGCGCACCAGCCGCAACGATGCCCCTGAAGCCCAGCGTACCGCGCCGCGCGAAAAACCGCAGCCTGTACACGTCGAGAAGAAGGTTGGACGCAACGATCCGTGTCCTTGCGGCAGCGGCAAGAAATACAAGAACTGCCATGGTCGCGATTTGGAATAAGACAGTCAATACACTTTAATAACCATTTTAAATCCTTATAATTATGAAGAAATATTTGTTTTTTATCGCATTTTTGGCAACAATGCTGATACCGGCACGGGCACAACTCTTGCAGATGGGTCTCAAACTACAGTATTCCACTGCGTCGATCGACGAGATGGTAAGCAGTGTGAAGGATGAATACCAGAATTTTTCGACCGATTTTTTAAGAGGTTGCGAGGCAGGGTTGCTGCTGCGTATCAACGTCGGACGATGGATTACCATACAGCCTGAGGCCAACTTCTCGATAGGGTCGGTCTGGGACACGGTCGATGCGCAAACCGACTTTATCAGTGCAGCCATGAGCGCGTTTGAAAATGTGCAGACTGTCAACCTGTCGATACCTGTTCTGGCAGCAGTACGGCTTGTGGAACTTGAGAAGCTGCTCAGCGTTCGCTTGTTTGCTGGCCCTGAGTTCTATACGAATATCAAGAACGTGAGTTCTGAAGGCGTTGACTTCGCAAAGTACTCATTGGTTTTCGGTGCCGGTATCGATTTGCTCGGTGCCATATATGTCGATGGTAGAGTTACCAAACCGTCGGGTGGCGACATGACGTATAGTTTGGGTGTCGGTTTGATATTCTGATAATCATTTAAAAACTTTAGACTGCAGAAGGTTATGATTCAACGAGGATACAATGCGGAACGGGAGAGGAGGGAAAAGACAATCATAACCTTATGCAGGATGCTTTTCCTTGTCGCGTTTGTGTGCGCGTCGTCGTCTGCGCTGTCGCAGGTGACGGGCCGCGTTGTCGATTCCGGTAGCGGCGAACCCCTTGTGGGTGTCGGTCTGCAGTGGGAGGGAACTTCCGCCGGTACGATGAGTTCTGCGGAGGGCCATTTCAGTCTGCCGCGGCACGAACGTTCGCACCGTCTGGTGGTTCGCTATGCTGGCTATCAGAGCGACACGATAATAATCCACAGCGACACATCGTTTGTGCTGAATCTCCATAGTCAGGCGCAGCGACTGAAAAAGGTTGCGGTGCGCGGGCGTCGCAAACTGTCTTTCAACAAGATGACGTCGCTCGAGCAGACTGAGGTGATTACAACCGAAGGGTTGCGCGGACTTGCATGTTGCAATCTGGGCGAAAGTTTCCAAAATTCGACAACGGTCGATGTCGGATACAGCGATGCCGTTTCTGGAAGCAAGCAAATACAGCTGCTGGGACTTACGGGTGTGTACTCGCAAATGTTGCTCGAGAACACTCCGTTCCTGCGCGGTCTTTCGGCACCGTTTGGACTTGGCTATGTGCCGGGGCAATGGATGGAGAGTATCTCGGTGAGCAAAGGTGTGGCAACGGTCAAGAATGGTTATGAGGCTATTACGGGAACAATTAACCTTGAGTACGAAAAACCGAACAAGGGCGACAGATTCTCGCTCAACCTTTACGAGAACAGTGATTTGAAATCAGAAGTCACAGCCAGAGTCAACCATCGCTTCAACGAACATCTTGCCACGGGATTATTGCTGTATGGGGCTTATGACACCAAGCGGACTGACCATATCGGTCACGATGGTTTTATGGACTATCCGCTTCAGCGTCAGTTTAATGCCATCAACCGTTGGCACTATGAGAATGGCAAAGGCTTCGTCTCGCAGACGCTTGTCAACTACACTCACGAAGAGCGTTTGGGCGGCGATATGCGTTTCGAGAAACCGATGCGAGGCAACGACAGCATATATGGCTTCGGAGGAACGACAGACAGAATACATTTCTTTACCAAGAATGGGTTCCGATTGTCGAATACGGCTTCGTTCGGTTCGCAGGTGGCGGGCACATGGTTCCGGCAGGATGCCTTCTATGGCCTTTCGGACTATCATGGCGAAGAGAAAGACTTGTATGTCAACCTGCTTGTTAACGCGGAGGTAAGTGGCGGACATATTGTCGATTACGGCCTTTCGTTCCGCTACAGCGATGTCAGTGAGGATTTGTACTATATCCCGTATCTTGGTTATGCCGGTCAAGTCAGCTTTGCTGATGGCGACAACTACTCGTATCGCGAGGTTCTTCCTGGCATATTTGGGCAATTCACTTTCCGCTATGGCGATGATTTCAATGCCACGCTTGGCTTGCGCTATGACTATAGGGTGCCGCCGTCAAAAAGATTCCAGACAATGTTTGCATACTATGCCAATGACGATTTCGAAAGCCACGCCTTGACGCCCCGGTTCCACTTCCGCTGGAACGTGTGGCACGACTGGATTCTGCGCGGCTCTGTCGGACGCGGATTCCGCACGCCGAACCTTATTGCCGAGAATTTCGGTGTCTTGGCTTCGGGACGCAAGATTGTCCAAAGCGAGTGGATAGGGCGCGAAGAGGCTTGGAACGGCGGACTGAATATGTCGAAACGCTTCAAGATGAGTGACGACCGCGAGGCTACGCTGACGATTGACTATTACCATACGCGTTTCGTAAACCAGGCTGTTGTCGACTTCGATGTGGCCCCCGACGAGGTCCATTTCGGCAATCTTGACGGCGAGAGCTATTCGAGTGTCTTGCAGGCCGATTTCAGCATTGAGCCCTATGAAGGTTTCACGGCCTCTGTTGCCGGAAAAATCAGCGATGTGCGCTGCATGTATCACGGAATCCTCATGCGAAAACCTTATACATCGTTCTGGAAGGGACTGCTGGTGCTAAGTTATCATACGCGTTTCGACAAATGGCGCTTCGACCTTACCACACAGCTCAACGGGCCGCAGCGTCTGCCGCTCAACAAGGGAGCCGTGCAGGGCGAGACCTCGCCGTATGTCTATATGCTCGGGCAGATAACACGCAAATTCAAGCATTTCGAACTCTATGCAGGTGTAGAGAATATAACGGGATACGTTCAGAAACACCCAGTTGTTGGCTACGATGCACCCTTCTCGCAGGCTTTCGACGCGAGCATCGTCTACGCACCACTTATGGGACGCCTGTACTACATTGGATTAAGGTTCAATATCCTCTGATTTGTACATATTGTATTAATGAGAATAATATTTTATGCCTTTCGGCGTTATCCAAACAAATACTATAACTATGAAAAAAGCACTTATACTTCTGATTGTCGCTTGCTTCTGCACGACAGCCTTTGCCCAAAGCAAAAAGAACACTAAATCGACTGATATTTCAATTCCTGGATATTGCTGCAAGGGATTGAATGCCACTATCGAAAATACGCTGGCCTATGAAAGGGGCGTTGTGGAATGGACTTTGCACCAGGACAAGAAATCGGTGACGGTTGTCTACAAGGAGGGCAAAACGACTCCTGAAAAAATCGAGAAGGCGTTGGCCGCCAATGGTGTACGCACTGCCAACGAGAAGCCCAATCCCCGTGCCATCGAAAAACTGCCCAAGTGCTGCCAACCTGCCGCCCGCGGCGAAGCTTCGTGCGGCAAAATGTAATAGCCAGACACTCTGATGAATATAGTAGACCATATACGCGAAACTCGTGATATAACTCGCGACGAGCTTGAACATATTCTTGCGACCGAAGATAAGGAAAGTGTTGAATATCTGCGTAATTCGGCACGTGAAGTGGCGACGTCTGTTTATGGGAACAAGATATTCATGCGCGGACTCATCGAGCTTTCGAGCCATTGCAAGAACGACTGCCTCTACTGTGGCTTGCGCCGCAGCAATGGTGAAGCAGTCCGATACCGCCTGACCGACGAGCAGATTTACGATTGCTGCGAGCAGGGCTACAAACTTGGTTTTCGCACGTTCGTGATGCAGGGTGGGGAAGACGGCTGGTTCGACGACAAGCGTATGTGCCGTATCGTGAGTACGGTGCGCGAGCGTTTTCCGGATTGTGCGATAACCCTGTCGTTGGGCGAACGTAGCCGCGAGAGTTATCAGGCTCTTTTCGATGCCGGTGCCAACCGCTATTTGCTGCGCCACGAGACGGCCTCGCCAGAGCACTATGCAAAGCTGCATCCGAGCGAGATGTCGTTCCAGAACAGGATGGATTGCCTCTATGCATTGAAAGAGATTGGCTATCAGGTAGGTTGCGGCTTCATGGTCGGCTCGCCATACCAGACTATCGACACGCTCTATGCCGACCTTCAATTCATACGTACACTTCAGCCGCAAATGGTTGGAATAGGGCCTTTTGTCTCGACACAGAACACTCCGTTTGCCGGATGGCCGAACGGGAAAGTGAGCGACACGTTGCGGCTGCTGGCAATCATAAGGCTTCTGCATCCGCATGTGCTCCTCCCTGCAACGACGGCACTCGGCACTCTACATCCTCAGGGACGTGAACTCGGAATCCAGTTTGGCGCAAATGTCATTATGCCAAACCTTTCGCCGCGCGACCATCGCAAGGATTATGCCATATACGACAACAAGATTTGTACGGGCGAGGAGGCTGCCGAATGCCGAGCATGCACCGAACAGCGCGTGAAACGCATCGGTTACGAAACGGTGGTAGACCGTGGAGACTTCAAAGGCGAAAAGTAAAGAGACCGTGGTAACAGTATAAGAGCACCTCTAATAATTATTTAAAACGGCGTGGTATGCCTGCGAATACATAATGAATAAAGAAAATGCAATGAGCAATTGTACGAATTAAACGAATTGATATTTATAAATTTGTTTTGCAAACAAAACGCGAACGTTTCGTAAAGCGAGAGAAAAGAAAACTTGTTTGTTTTTCCGAGCCAAAGAAATGTCAACGAAGATAATTAAACGAATTTTAGAGGTTACCATAAAACAGCAGGAGGCAATCGTAAGACTGCCTCCTGTCGTTTTGGTATGGATTTTGATTTTAGTTGGCTTGTTGACGATAGCGGTTGACGTCATTTTCGGATTCTTGCACGGCTTTGTTGGCTTCGTCGACTTTCTCCTGGGCTCCTGATTGTTTGCCTTTGTTCTTCTCGATGTTGGCGTTGAGCTTTTCGATATCTTTGTTGAGGTCCTCAATTTTGCTCTGCAGTTTTGCGATTTCGGCCTGCTTTTTCTCTATTTTTTTCTGGTCTGAAGCAATGTCTTTCTCAAGTGCGGCTGCTGCGGCAACAGCTTTCTCTTGGTTCTTCTGGGCTTTCTTCAGGTTTTTCTCTTCGGCACCGAGTTTCTGCTGGGCCTCGTATTTACCGATGTAGGACTGGAAGTTTTCGGCGAAGCGGCGGACGTTGACGTTGAGCTCGTTCTGGCTGATTGTCAGGTTCGGTGATTTGGCAAAGAAGGTGACGACGGTGACGCGGTCTTTTTTCTTGCCTTGTTCTTCGACTTTGGCGTAGAAATCTACAGGCTGGGCGTAGATTTCGGCAAAGGTCTGATTCAGGACAGCGATGTATCCGCTTGTCTTGGTTGTTTTTACGGCTGCATCTTTGAGACGCTGAATGACGGCGTTGCTGACGAGGTCTTCATCTTGCTGCAGGGTGACAGCGTATGCGGGTACGGTAAAGTCGCCATATTGGACGGTGGTTTCTTCGACTTGAGCGCGAAGTCCTGCATACATAAGGACTGCGGCAGCAAAAAGCATAAGTTTTTTCATGATGGTAAAATATTGTTATTGATTTGAATATGCTATTGATGTTTGTTTCAGTTGCTTAAGGAATAGGTCTGTTCGAAAATCTCTTTTACGCCGTCCGAGAGGTCGCTCTTGCGTATTTCTTCGATGAAAAGCTTGCTGAATTCGGCGGATTGTTGTGGATTTGAGTATTTTTTGTCGTATTTGTTCATCAAGACTTCCAACTGCTCGTAGCATTTGTTGAATTCCTCGGTGTTGTTCTCTTCAAGGAAGTTGTCGGAAATGAGCGAAAAACATTTTTCGGTTTTGTGCGAAAGTCTTTTTACATCGCGGCGCATATTGCTTGTGCAGGAACCAAGTATAACAGAAGCTGTCAAGACGGAAACAAGGAGTATGTGCTTTTTCATAAAGTGTGTGTTTTTTGATCGGGTGGGGGAGAAGCCCCGTTGAAAAATCATTTTGTTCTGAGTGATTGTCTGAAAAATATTTTGCAAAAATACTACAAATAAACAATCTGACAAAAGAATACATCTAAAAAATCATTTTTTGAACACGAATTTCACGAATAATACGGATAAGTTGCTAAAACCCAACGATTTTTTTGCAAGCAAAACACGAATTACACGAAATTTAGAGGTTTCCAAAATTTTATTTGATGTTGTCCGTTTCTGAATAAGAATCAAACCTTTTTAGAATTATGAAACATCATACATACTATACTCAGGGCACGTGTTCTGTTCAGATTGATTTTGACATAGATGAGACGGGATGTCTGCACAATGTAGTCTTCTTGGGCGGCTGCAATGGTAACCTGCAGGGCATCGGACGGTTGGTCGAGGGCATGCCGGCCAGCGAGGTGCTCGGCAAACTGGAGGGTGTCCGTTGCGGACTGAACGAAACAAGTTGCCCTGACCAATTGGCCAGGGCAATAAGGGATTACAACTCGATTTCGTCAATGAATTTGTAGTCGGTCTGGAAATTCATGATGCGCATGTTCTTCCATTTCTTTGCGAAGAATCCTTTGCGCTGTCCAACGAGGACTTGATAGGTCACTTTGTTCTTGATTTGCAAGGCGTAGAGTTCTTTTACCTTGTAGTTGGGGTGCGTCTCGTTGACTTTTTCGATGATTTTGTGAGGATAGTATTTCTCATCGATATACCAGCGGGTTTCAGTGCCTTTGGGTGAGAAACGGTAGGCTGTGCGGGTACCGCTTTCGTTGGTGTAGTTAGCGTCGTAGACAAGTGTGTCGACAAGGCGCCAGTCGACAGATTTTACATCGGAGACCATACGGTGGAAGTCTTTCACGTAGCGTTCTGGAACATCTTTTTCGGAAACTGATTTGCCGCTCTGAGCAAACACCATGGTTTGCATTAGCAAAATAGTTGCTGCGAATAATAATATCTTTTTCATTGTTAGTATTTTAAATTGTTATTGTTTTTCTTTTGGAACTTACAAAGATACAAAAAAATTGTTGATGTTGGTATAAAATGAAAGAATTTATGTAAATTTGCATGTTTTATTTTGGTAACAATGCACGTGCGAACATGAAGGTCTATACTGATAATCAGCACTTCGAGAAAAAGAAACGGGCTCACAAACTGGGCGAGGACGGAGAGCAGGCTGCTACCCGCTATCTTGACGAGCATGGATATTTGATTTTGGAACGCAACTACCGTTGTGGACATTTGGAAGTGGATATCATTGCATTGGATCAGGATGAACTGGTTTTTGTCGAGGTCAAGACGCGTACTGACGATAGTGTCCTTTCGCCGATAGAGGCTGTGGATCGAAGAAAGCGTAAGAACATAATCATGGCGGCCGACGCATACATCAGGTCGAACAACAGGCCTGAAACAGTGCGCTTTGACATCATCGCCATCGTAAAACATGATGGTGAGACTGATATAAACCACATAAAAAATGCTTTTGATGTGATGAATTACTAAGATTTTACACACTTATTAACAATTAAATATTCAAGTAGATATGAAAGACATTATGCCTATTGGTGGCCAATTTGCCATGCCGGTTTTATCGTATGAGTCGCTGAACGACGTGATTAGCAAAGAAACCCTTTCGTTCCACTACGGCAAGCATCTGAAAGCATACGTGGACAACCTCAACAAGCTGCTGCCCGGCAGTGGCCTCGAAGGACTCTCGCTGCAGGATGTTGTGCGCCGCAGCGAAGGTGGCATCTTCAATAACGCCGGCCAGGTGCTGAATCATACGCTCTACTTCGAGCAGTTCAAACCTGCGTCACATGCTATGAGCGAACGGATGCATTCACTTTTGGAGCGCGACTTCGGCAGTGTCGAGGCCTTCAAAAAAGAATTTGAGCAAAAGGGAGCAACTCTGTTTGGCAGCGGCTGGGTGTGGCTCAGCGCAGACAAGGATGGCAAACTTGTCATCACTCAGCAGAAGAACGCCGAAAATCCTGTAACCGCGGGTCTTACGCCCCTGCTCACCTTCGACGTGTGGGAGCATGCCTACTACCTCGACTACCAGAACCGCCGTGCCGACTATCTCGCTTCCCTCTGGAAGATCGTGGATTGGCCTGTGGTTGAGGAGCGTCTGTAATCGTTTTGCACATATTTCCTGACGGATGATGTTGTGTAACTGCGGGCGTCGGCCTGCGGCTGTACGTCATATCCTTTCAGGTAATCTCTATGTGTCGTTTTGTTTGCATGCTTTTTTTTAATCAATTAGTATTAGTTCCTGACGCTGGTAAGAGATGAGCAACTTTTGTTTGACAAGCACCTCGCACCCAAAGAGACCATCTATGCCTTTGCTCTCTTTTAGGTGAGACACGTCGGAGAAAGCGGTTTGCTGTTTCTTGAACGTGCGATTGCCGAGCGTAAGAGTGGTCTTGCCCTTTGTCACCGATGCCCGTCCATCGCCATAGCCCGTGAGGTGGTCTTTCTTGAGGCCCTTGACTGAGGACGGATGCTGTTGGGGCCAATCGCTGGCGAGCAGGTTGGTCTGTGCCCCACTGTCGAAGGCCAGCACTACGGGCACGCCACCCACTTGGCAGTCGAAGGTAAGCAGATGGCCTTTCTTCACGCCTTTCACCGTCTGGCAGCGGTAGCCCTCGTTCAGCAGCCATTGGTATGTGGTGTCCGGGCTTAGCAGCACTATCTCGCCAGCCTCGAAGTCGAACAGCACGTCAAAGTCTTTGTAGTAGCTCTGTCCTAAGATGCCATGCACCGCAACGCCAACGGTCTCTAGATTACTCAAGTCTGATGTCATGATGTCCGTCTCGTTGAGCGTAACGCCGCCCATGTCCATCGATTTCACATGGTGTACACCGCTGACCGAACCAGTGCCGACGACACCCTGTCCTCCACTTCCCATCACTTGCCCTTCAATGTTGTGGTCGAAATGCTTGCTGTTGAGAACAACGATAGGGGAACCTGCATCAAAGAACATATTGCACGGCTGGCCGTCGATAATGACAGTTACGATGGGCAACCCGTCGTGGAGATGTACGGGGACGCGCACTGTTTTCACTTTGGGTTGCACCTTGGCTGTGGGATTGGCTTTTAGAAGCGAGACATTACTCGACAGCAAATTGGCCTCGAGCACCAAGTTGTCGGCCGTGAAAAGGATTGTTGCCTCCGAGGTGGTGCTGTCGGGCTTCGTTATGATATAGTGCAACGTCAGCCCCGTGCTGTCCTGTTCGGTGCCCGCCAGTTCCCAACCCGTCATGGCGGGCATTTGGGCAATAATCTGTTTCAGCACTTTGGCAGCCGTCGGCTGTTTGATTTTGTTATAATGAAAGTCGGATGCCAGCAATTCATCAATTCCATCAGGGGTATGGTTTTGTGCGGCAGTCAGAATGCGCTCGGCTATCGGTTTGCATTTGTTCACGTCTTGGCCATGTGCCGTCACTACGACGATGAATAACAGTGCTGTGATGATTAGATTGCTTTTCATATAGTTGAATTTTGAGAGTGCAAAGATAGTACCATATATCGAGAAAGCCCCGTTGCGGCGGACCCGACACGGCGGATGTTCTATTTTTTGCGTATGTTGTATCGGATTTGCAATACGATACTGCTTAGTATCAGGATTTTCAATCCGCCAACATTAACGCTGTTGCAGGTGTTTTATTGTGATGCGGATTGCAAATCCTTATATTAATGAGCGTCGGATCTCAGATCCGCCGCAACGAGACTCTCGTGCTGTAATTTTATATATACAGTTGTTTAAGTGAGATTTAGTTTGTGTAGTCGGTATGTTATGCTGCCGCGATTACGGCCAAATTGTGCCATCAGTTCATTAACGTTTTTCCCTTCTAAATAGAGTTGCTTCAGAAGCGAGTCGTCTGCTTCGTTCCATCGCGCGTATGCATTGGCGTGTTTTGCCTTCTCCTGCTGGATGTGGTTATTCTTCGGGATACGGGATTCGATGGATTCTATCAGTTGATCTGCTTTTACTGCTTCATTTATAATGTCGGTTGCTGATAGGTTTTCTCTGATGGGAATGAGGTACAAAAAGTATGGATCGGAGGGTAATCCGTCTATTCCAAGTAACAGAAATACAGGCAGTTTATTTTTCTTGGCGTATTTCTCGAAAAGTGCAACCCTGTCTGGAGGCAACAGTTCTTTGCTGATGTCTTTTGGCAGGTGGCTGCGCCATTTGCACTCGATGGCGAAGTGGTGGCCGTTGTATTCGAACACCAGATCGGGGTTGCTGTTGCCCTCGGGGTAGATGCCGGGCAGGCTCTTGTCGCCGCGCCATTCCTTGAGGGTCAGCTTGTCGTTACCTTCTACGCCCAGATGCTCCAGCACGTAGTCTTCGAACTCGCGCCCCTTGAGAACCTCGTCGTTCATAGTCAGTGACTTGACGTGCCGGTAGACGGAACTGTAAGGGCGGCCGATGGCCTTATGGATGGCGTGGATGCCCATGTCTTCGTAGAACATCCGCAGCAGCCGCTTGTCCTCGGAGACTGTCCAGCGGTAGGGTTTCTCTGTGGCCTCGGCGGCTTTCAGGTCGGTCTTGTCGAGCAGGTAAGAGACATCGTTGCGTCCTGCAATCAGACCGAAGATGCTGCCTTTGGGGTTGATGTATCCGCAGACGATATGTTGCACCTGACGGATAACCCACCAGTTGCGAAGACGGGCGATATACCCTCTGCCGTCGCTCTCCTCGCGTTGCAGCACGAGGACAAGCAGGCGGTTCTCTTTCAGTGCTTGCTCAATCTGGACATTGTATGTGTCATTAAATGAGCCCGTAACCACCAGCACTGTCGGCACGTGGCACACCAGCAGCGCCTTCAGCACCTCCTCTTCCAGCTCCGACGTGTTGAAGCACACCGCGCACTGCTCCCTGTCGAACTCCTCCACCCACCGGAATACATTCTCATAGCACCCCACCGGCGCCATCCGCGACGTCAAGAAAAGCGTCTTCTCCCGCTCCCAAAGTTCCTTGTTGCCAATGGTTCTTGCAATGCGCATAAGACTATTTTTTCAGCAATTCGGAAAGCAGCTGTAATCCCTTCTCCGTCAGGTAATATGCTTGGTCTGGACGACTATCTGAATCTGGATACAGTTTACTGACATAACCAGCTTCAATGGATGGATATAGGTAACGTTTACGGAAATTGTCAGCTCCTTTTAGCTGCATAGCCGTCATTATTTCACGAGTTGAAACGGTATTTCCGCGAATTGCTAAAATAACCCTAGTGATATTTTTATCAACATTACCTGCTACTTTACCTGTTACTTTACCTGCTACTTTACCTGCTACTTGCACTTCTGGTCTCCATAAAACAGCTCTAAAATCTTCATCTTGATGAAATTCAGGCTTGCGAAGTCCATATGATAGGCAGTGGTCTATAATATCAGTCGTTCCCGTCCCCATCTGCTCAATATAGCCCGCAAGATATACAGGATTGGCAAGTACGGGGTTGACAGGATTGGAGGTATGCTCTTTGTTCAACTTGGCAATGGTCATTCCCTGAGGCAACTTGCCGGGGTTCCAAACCTCCAGGCGGTCTTTGAATAGCATCACCTGAACGCTACCGTTGCTTGTATAGCTGCGATGTACCACTGCATTAACAATGGCCTCTGTTACGGCCTGTGCCGGCAGTTCGGGTGTGACATCCACCTGTGCGGAACGTGTGCGTTCTCCCACACGTTGGTCTATACGGCTCATCACGAAACCTACCGCCAGATCCACCATTTCAAAAACACTTCCTCCGTAAATCTGTTGTGACGCTATTGGTTTCTGTATTTTGGTTCCGTAGAAATGTGCACACTTGATTGTGGCAGATGTAAACCATTTCTGAACGTCTTTTGCGAATAGCAGAAGCGCCGCATTCTTGAGTTGGTTGTTGTCCGTCATCAGGTGCAGGCTGAGCAGAATCTGACGTATGTTTGCCTCGGAATACTGCAATGGGAACTGCCTCTTTTCACGCGCCAGTCCTACAAACCAGCGTATTTTGTCTTTATCCAAATCTTCGATGCCGGCATCGGGATGGATAGAAGCATCGAAGGGGGCGTTGTGGAGTATCTGATGTGACGTCATATACTCTATCAGCGACGCATAGACACCACTCTGCAGTTCTTCGTATGATGTAAAGGTGTTGCGGATAACAGCTTTGTCAATCTTTTGTTTGAAGTCTTCTTCTTTAGATTCTTGATGTTCTGTTTCCTTGATAAAAGCCAAGCGATAAGCGTGGTTTGAAGTCGCCATAAGGTATTCCCGCTCAGTTGGAGACACTCCTTCTTGATCTTCGTACCCATACTTCTCGCCCATCAATAACAGGTAAACGTCAGCATTGGCGGCTTGTTCAAGATAAGCTGTTTGGGCAGACCTATCTTGAGCGGGTAGCTCTTCGAACAGAAATGGTTCAAAGTACATCGAGAACAAAGCATCCTGCCGAATGTAATCGGCCAGAAGTTTACGTTCCTTGGCAAACTCGCTTTGAACACTGCTGATGAAAACCATTCTACGACTCATAATATCCTTTTTTCAAATAACGCGATTATTCCGGTTTTCGTATGTGCGCTTGTAATTTAGGAATTGCTGGAGGCATTGGGAGTATTTGAATTCGATAGCAACCTCTATTGTTTTCTTTGCATCTTCTAGGTAATTGGATAAAGATTATTGTATTTCGGAGTGCAAAGCCTTATAACATTTTGCTCCCGTTGCGGCGGGCCCGACACGGCGGATGTTCTATTTTTTGCGTATGTTGTATCGGATTTGCAATCCGATACTGCTTAGTATCAGGATTTTCAATCCGCCAACATTAACGCTTTTGCAAGTGTTTTATTGTGATGCGGATTGCAAATCCTTATATTAATAAGCGTCGGATCTCAGATCCGCCGCAACGAGTCTCAGATCCGCCGCGACGGGTTTTGCAATGGTGCGAGGCGAAATTGCACAGAAACCGCAAATTTCCGCCGCCCTGCGGGCAATAAAATCCGCAATGTGGCGTTTGTTTCAGTGATTAACTTTTAATGGTTTAGAATATGAAGAAAATATTTTTGGCACTATTCGTGCTGTGCGGCATCGGTTTCGGTGCCGCGGCGCAGAGCACAAACAGCCTTGTGGGCAAATGGGAGTTCGTGAGCTGGACGCAAGTTCGCTATTGCCCCGACCACCCTGATGAAAAATACGAGGATTGGGTCATTACAGACGACACAGAACTCCGCGACATCGAATTCCGTTCCGACGGCACATGCTCGATAGAACTTCTCTGCATAGGCAAGCGTGGCAATTGCCCGTATGAGGCAACGTGGAGCGCCACCGACAGCACCGTCACCATCGTGCACGACACATCGACGATGGTATTCCAGCTGAAGGAGCTGACAACCGACAGCATGGCTATCGTTCAACTTCACAGGGGCCCCATACAAATTGCACGCAACTGTGTGTTCGGCTACATCGATTCGGTTTATGCTTATCGTCGCAAAAACAACTAACGACTAAAGGAATCCTCCGCATAGATGTAGGGTGATTATTTACAAGCAGAAAGCCGAGGCCTTTGCTGGCCTCGGCTTTCGTCGTTTTAGTGTGTCGATGCAGGATTACATCTCCGAGAGTTTCTTGTAGCCCTCATAGCGCAGCTTGGCGTTGCGCTCCGTGGCGACGAAGAGTTCTTCGGCCTCCTGGGGGAAGGTCTTCATCAGGGAGTTGTAGCGGACCTCGCCCATAATGAAGTCGCGGAACTTGCTCCAGTCGGGCTCTTTCGAGTCAAGGTGGAAGCCGTTCTTGCCCTCATCCTCTTCGGCGGGGTTGAAGTGCCAGAGGTGCCAGTAGCCGCACTCGACGGCTTTCTTCTCCTCGTTCTGCGTGCGGCCCATACCGATCTTGATGCCGTGGTTGCTCACTTCATTTGATTTTGATTTAAGCGGTGTTCGCGGCCTTACGGCTGATTGCAGGGGCGTAGCATACGAGCAGGTCCAGTGGACCTGTGAGCCGAGCCCCGAGAAATTCCCATTTCTCGGATTAAGGCGAAGTGAGAGCGACGGGCCGTGGTATGTGAAGAAAGTCCAGTGGACTTTCGATAGTGACCGAAAGGAACGGAGAACAAAAGCCTCCTTGATGACGTTGCTCACTTCATTTGATTTTGATTTCAGCGGTGTTCGCAGCCTTCGGCAGAAGTACTGGGCCTGGCTGGCGCCCATAGCCACCTGGGCGACATAGACGTAGCCGTAGCTCTTGGCAATCATACCGAGGTCTTTCTTGCGGATCTTCTTACCGGAGGTGGCGAACTTGGCGACGGCGCCGGCCGGGCAGAACGTCCACTGGAAGTTCTGCTCATTCGAGCTCTGTCCGCCGGTGTTGGAGTACACCTCGGTGTCGACGACGACGACATTGACATCCTCGCCGCTGGCCAGGACGTGGTCCAGACCGCCGAATCCGATGTCATAGCCCCAACCGTCGCCACCGAAGATCCACTGGCTCTTCTTGACGAGGCTGTGACGGAGTTCGAGGAGCTGCTTGCAGATGTCGCAGCCGCAGGCTTCCATCAGCGGGATGAGCTTGTCGGCGATTTCCTTGGTCTTGAGGGTGCATTCGCGGTTGGCGATCCACTCGGTGAAGAGGGCCTTGATCTCGGCCGAGCAGCAGTCGCACTGGAGGCCTTCCTTCATAATGCGCTCCACGCGGTCGCGCATCTGGCGGGTGGCGGTGGCCATACCGAGGCCGAACTCAGCGTTGTCCTCAAACAGCGAGTTGGCCCAGGCGGGACCGAAGCCGCTGCGGTAGTTGCGGCAGTAGGGGGTGGCAGGAGCCGAGCCGCCGTAGATGGAGGAGCAGCCCGTGGCGTTGGCCACCATCATCTGCTCGCCGAAGAGCTGGGTGATGCACTTGAGGTACGGGGTCTCGCCGCAGCCGGCGCAGGCGCCGCTGAACTCGAACAGGGGCTGTGCGAACTGGCTGTTCTTGACGTTGGCTTTCTTGTCGATGAGGTTGTCCTTGTAGGTGACGCACTTCTGGGCGTAATCCCAGTTGGCGGCCTCGTGGAGCTGGCTCTCGAAGGGTTTCATCACGAGGGCTTTCTCCTTGGCGGGGCAGACGTCGGCGCAGTTGCCGCAGCCGGTGCAGTCCATAGCGCTGACCTGCATACGGAAGTGCATACCAGCGAGCTCCTTGGGCATCTTCACGTCGATGGCCTTCATCGAGGCGGGGGCGTTCTTTTCGCTTTCGCGAAAATGGATACCTCCGCGAAGCCTAACATCGCGTATTGAATGCCTTTTATATGCCGTGGCGACCGTCATTTTCATCTCAATTTGCGACTGCAAAAATACAACTTTTCCCCGATATTGCCAAACTTTTCTTCCCTCGTCGATAATACCCACATTATTAGCCCATAGTGGCCTTTAGGTTTTACTCCCCCTTTACTCAAATTCTAATCAAATACTGCGGTGCTCCAACGAAACAACGCAATAAAAAGCCTGTTCCAACGTTGATGGTCATATACAGCAACTACAGGCATTATGGCAAAAGTCAAACCCTCCCTCGTTCAGTACTCCGGTGCCGTCGGCCGCGAGATACACTACACCCGCTTCGGCCGCACCTATTCGCGCCAGCTTCCCGCGGAATACAACGACCGCAAGTCCGAAGCCCAACTGCGGCAGCGGGCACTCTTCAAGGCGCGGCAAGCCACCTCCGCCCTCTTCGGCTCCATCCTGCAACGCGGACTCACCAAGGAAGCTCACGAAAACGGTATGACCGAGGCCAACTACTTCTCGCGCCTCAACAAAGACCATTTCGTGTACGCAGACGGCACTGTCCATGTCAACTATCCCGCCCTGCTCCTCGCCCGTGGCCCACTGCCCGTGGTGGAGTTCACCGGCTGCCGTGTCGACGGTCTGCATGGCGAACTCGCCTTCCGCCCCTGCCTCGATGCCCCCAAAGCCCGCCCCGACGATGTCGTCCATATCTACGTCGTCTCTCCACAGGTGGAAATCTGTATGCTGATGACCAGCGTCTGGCGGCAGGACGGCCAGGCCGTCTTCGACCTCCCCGACCTCAACGAGGAAACCTCCGCCCCCGTCACCTACTATCTCTACGCCATCGTCGAGTCCGCCACCACTGCTGGCACACCCACCCTCTCCGCCGCCGAAAAGCAGACCAACAAGCAGCACCGCAACATCAACCGCCGCGTCTCCCTCTCGGTTTTTGTCAAAGAATTATTTCTTAATTTTCAACATGATAGAAAAGGAATGCCTAAGTTCCATTAAGAAACGCAACTTTTGAGGATAAAAAAGTGCGTAAAAACAATTTTTTTTCCAACAAAGGGAGGGAAAAATTCCCTCACCTTTGTGTGGATGGAAAAAAGTTGTTATTTTTG
>Ga0256407_10002230_pt1 | contig 37652 bp, 28 predicted proteins | sample RumenRJG_04DNA_FD_193489 | JGI IMG/M metagenome (GOLD analysis project Ga0256407, IMG submission 193489) | Bovine rumen microbial communities from Lethbridge, Alberta, Canada - RJG_04 | ecosystem: Host-associated > Mammals > Digestive system > Stomach > Rumen | place: Canada: Alberta... | reverse complement strand
CTGCTGGAGGTCAACCCAAATCCTATCGGAAAAGTAAAATCTGTGGTACCCCTAAAACCGCCTCAAAAAAAATCGCCTCCTGAGAAACAGGGAGTTACGTAGCTAAAAGCTGCAATGTGGGTTAATAGTGGAATAATGTTTTATGCTGGAAGAGTCACCGTCTAAAGCATTCCCATACAACAGACAATAATCAATCCCACTCATATCACCTCCATCTATCATTTCCCTACTCACGTAAATTCCTCTGACTTCGTGTCCTTCTGTACAACCAGATAGTACTACGAAAAAGAGAAAAAGCAAATAAACAATGGCTTTCATATTATTTTATTTACCTCCTATAACTGCCATTTTCCCATACCAAGTACGATAATTGAACGGGTTATTTCCCTGCCGCCCTCTTTTCTCTTTTACACGTGAAGTCTTTGTTCTATTCATAATTCCAACTAAGACATCCCACATAGCATTTGAATTATCTTGTTTCTTGTTGATGGTAACACAGCCAAAAGATTGGATACCTAAATGTAACCTAAATCCATTTCTACCAGTTATGTCATCCATGTCATTAAATTTTGAATTATCATCTCTATCTAAGCGATACCACGAATAATGATTAGGATTAGTATCTGAAGATAATTGCCTTCATCACGTTTGTTTCGCAAATATACATAATATTTTAAAATGCAAGAACACTTTTAACTAATTATTTCTTGACTTAACCCATCTTTTACATTTAATGTACTTGACTGTCACTCTCCAGTTTCTGAATGTGTCTTACTATTTGCATGGTGAAACTGTTCTTTGCCACATAATAAAAGTTTAGTCAATTATTTACAGCCAAAGAAACAATTATTAATAGAAGACTGTTATTACTCTTTGTCTCAATTGTAATAACTTTTGCTGTCAAAGCACAGACAACTTATTCCCTGTCATTCAACGTGGGTGACTATTCACTCAGAACCTCAGGCGGACTGCTGTCCGTATTATCATCAAAGACAGACGAGCGTGCGGTGGGAGGCGAACATGCTCCGGACCTTCCATACTATCCGTTACGCGTTCTCCTTCCTGCGGGCAGGTCATGCTCACGGAAAAGACCCGAGAGGATGGTTTCACCATTAACACCACCGGCTGGAAGAGAGGAGCGTATGTATTGCGCGTAAGATGGTTAATTCTACAAATGGTAAAAAATATTAAATCCAAGTTGCTCTGTGCAGTATAATCGCTTTTTTCTTATCTATACAAGTAAATAAAAGTTATACTTGTATATTCACTAAACAGTAACTGTATGAGAAGGATTGTACTTATGCTGTTGTCCTCTTTCTTGGTCTATGCGGCGTTAGCCCAAGATAGCGAGCCGAAGACGATTTCATTGACTGACGCCGAACGTGCACTTGTCGGACAGAATAGTGACTTTGCCTTTAACTTGTTCCGTAAGACACGCGACACGGAAAATCACGTCATTTCGCCCTTGAGCATCACCTATGCTCATCTGACAGTGTACAAACGGCCAAGATTCTCGTGAGGTAAGCCTGTCCCATGCTAATGAGAACGTTTTTGTTAAGCCAAATGTACAGAGCTAAGCTTGCTTGAGCTCTGCCATTGCGAGAAAAGATAGGATGAAATCCAACAACCCCCCAGGGCTGTCTCCCAACAGTCACTTGTCCTTTGTGCGCCGTTTCTCAACTTTCTCCTAGCCTCAACAGCATTCTGGTCCAGCATGGTCACGGTGTCCTCCATGGGCTCCTCAACATGGTACCATCAGAATAAAAGAAGGGATGATATACGTGAAAAGATCGCGTCAACTTAGCCTTATGGTATAGAGTAACACACAGAAACAAGAATCAAGACGAAATGAAGAACAAAAAACGAGATATCACTTTTGACATTGCAAGAAGCCTGTGCATTTTGTGGATAGTGGGGGTGTGGCACCTGAAAGACTACGTGTGCCTTGACGGTGTCAGCGAAGATATAATGCGTGCGGGAGATGTCATCACGACTGCAGTGCTGGGCGCGTTCACATTCATGTCAGGTTTCTTCCTGAAAAGACATAAGATGAGAACAGTGTCCGATGCCCTGCTTTTCTACAGGAAAAGACTTCTTAGGTTCTGGGTTCTGTATTTTGCGGCCTCGGCAAGCATATACTTGGCCAGCATAGCTGGCGGGTCCCCCTGGTTCGCAAGTCCTTTAAGTTTCGTACTGTCGCTGCTCGGGTTTTCCGTTTTCTTTCCCCCTCTCCCAAGCACCTTCTGGTATATCAGCATGCTGATGCTCTTCTACCTGCTGACACCCCTGTTGCTGGTCCCACGGAAACGTACGGGGAAGACGATGCTTTCAGTGGAGGCGGCCTTCGCCATCCTCTGGCTGGCTGGTGTCACAGAGGATCAGTGCATGGTGTTCTTCCCCATGTATGCCCTGGGGATGCTCGTCAGTGATAGGGACGTGACCAAGGTGAAATCCAGACGATGGTGGGTCATCGTATGTGTGCCCGCACTCTTAATCCTATCGCTGCAGATGGACCACAGACACATCGCATTGCTCTGCTGGCAATTGCTGGCCCTGCCCCTATTGGTCGTAATGTCGGACCTCCTCGCAAGAAACAGAATAGCGTGTGCCGCAGGACGGAAGGTCAGCTATGCCTCGATGAACATGTACCTCTTCCACAGGCATGTTTTCCTCCTCTCAGTCCTGGTGTTGAACGCCGACTCACTGCATAACATCCGCGAGGCGGTGATGCCGATATGGCTCGCTGTTCTCATCGTGGTGCCTGCCATTACGGTGTTCTCCTATTACCTGCAGAAAGTGTATGATCGCACGCTCTCCAAAACCCTGCACTGATGGAATAGTCATGCACTTGCCGACGAGGAGTGATGGTATAATCGTTACCGCCTTTGATGGGAGGACATCCTGCAAGGAGTAAAATTTCAGTGTACTACAAAAAGAGCCCGCACACGGTCAGTGACAGCTATATAGGTATACGTACAACGTGGACAGTTTAAGAGACACTTGTGAAAAAAAACATAAAATCTTGCCACATGTGGCAAGATTTTATTATTTTCGCAGCATAAAACTGAAAAACATCTGACATTATGAAAACTGCCTACACTTTACGAACCCTTCTAATCCCCATAGCCCTTCTGTGCGCCAACCTATACCTGCTGGGCCAGAACCCATTGGAGCCCAGTATGAAATTCGGCAAGCCCTCCGATGCGGAACTCAACATGACCGTGTATGAACCAGACCCTGAGGCCGACGCCGTGGTGCTCTACAAAAGCACCGATGTGCACTACGATGTGTCGTCGGGGTCGTTCAAGACCGTCACAAGTGTGAAATGCCGCATCAAGATACTGAAAGAAGACGGCAAAGAATACGCCAATGTGGAAGTGCCCTACTATGAGATGGAGAACGCCAACGCCAACAAGGAAATCATCTCCGGCGTGAAAGCCACCGCCTACAATATGGAAGGAGGCAAGGTGGTGAAGACAAAAATGGAGAACAGCGCCATCTTCAAAGAGCGGATTGACCCCAGCTACATGCTCCTCAAATTCACTGTTCCGCAAGTGAAGACCGGAACCGTGATTGAGTATCAGTACACCTCGGAAAGCGAGTTCTACTACTCCATCGACACCTGGTACGCCCAGGAGGAGATACCCGTGCTCTATACCAACTACTGCCTCACCATACCCGAATACTTCAAGTTCAGCGTAGAGGAGACAGGAGCCGCAAAGACGGAGAAAAAGATAGAAGACGTGCCCGTGACCCTCTCATTCCAAGGCAATATGCTCTCATGCTACGGCAAGCGCTACGACATTACGGGACGCAACCTGCCCGCTATCAAGGGCGACGACTTCGTGTTCCAACCCAAAGACTACTACAACCGGGTGAGTACAGAACTGCGCGGTCTGGACGTGCCCGAAGCCATGATTTTCAAGAACTTCAGCACCTCATGGGACGAGGTGGGGCGTATGCTGATAGACAGCAACTTCGGAAAAATGGCACAACGCTCCAACCCTCTGAAAGCGGAGACTGCCGCCAGCGGGGCGCTTCAAAAAAACAGTGTGAGAGAAAAAGCGGCCGCCCTCTATGTGGCGCTGAAGAAACGGCTGGCCTGGAACGGCAAATACCGCCTCTTCGGCGAATCGGCCAACAAGGTGCTGAAAGCCGGTTCGGGCAGCAACGCCGACCTCAACGCCATCTACATGAGCATGCTCAACGAGGCAGGCGTGAAGTCGTTCCCCGTAGTGATGAGCAGCAGAGACAACGGACGGTTGCCCATCACCCACCCCTCTATCAAAAAGCTGAACACCTTCGTGGTGGGTGTGATGGAGAACGACACCACCCTCTTCTTTGTCGACGCCTCAGCCGATGACGGCTATCTGAATGTACTGCCCTCCAACCTGCTTACCGACCAGGCCTATGTGCTGTTCCCCGACGGCAGCGGCCACTGGATGAACCTGCAGGAGCTCACCACCGCCAAGAGAAGCATCATCATAGAAGGTACCGTGAAGGCCGACGGCACCGTAGAGGGCACACAGGACATCATATCGCAGAACAATTTCGCCGCTGCGGCACGCAAGGAGTTCCGTCTGGCGCAAGACAGCATCAGCTATGTGAAAGACCTGGCCAAGAAGTCGGGAGCCGAGATAGCCAGCTACCTGATGGAAGGACGGCAGACCTACTCGCCCAAAGTGACGGAAAAAGTGGCATTCACCAAACAGTTCGACGCCACCGCCGACCACATCTACATCAACCCCTTCGTGCTGCCCGTGCTCAAGGAGTCGCCCTTCAAGGCGGAGAAACGCGAACTGCCGGTGGAATTCCCCTACAAGCAGTCGCTTCAATACATGGCCAAGCTGCATCTGCCCGAAGGCTACCAGATAGAGGAGCAGCCCGAAAGGCTGGCCCTCTCGACCGAAGACAGAAGCGTGCAGTGCCGCGCCAATTTCCAGCTGTCGGACGGCGACCTCCTGGTGACCCTGCGGCTCGACGTGCGCAAAACGTTCTTCCCGGTAACCGACTATATAATGCTGAAAGGCATGTTCGACGAGATAGCCAAGGTAAACAACGAAATGATTGTACTGAAGAAAGGCGAATGATGAGACGCAGCGGCATACTGACACTCGTCGGCACTATCATGGCAGCGCTGCTGACCGCTCCCGCGGCCGCGCAGACGCCCAAAGCCGTGGTCGTGGAAGAGAGAAACGAAGTGAATGTGTACAGCGAGACGGGATTCACCTGGACACTGCACCGGGAAGTGCTGATCGCCGACCCCGCCGACAAGGAACACACCCACTTCTCCATCTTCCTGAACAAGGACATGGAACTGACAAAATTTCAAATCACGCTCAGCACGCCCGACGGCAGGACCCTCCGGACACTGAAACAGAAAGACCTGGTGAACACCGAGCTGAGCGAAGGTCTGGCCTCCGACGGCCGTATCAGCTATGTCAGTTTCATACCCACCACCACACCCACTCTGGCCGTCGTGGACATGAAGATGGACTTCAAGCGCGACAATCTCTCGCTGCCCGCCTTCTCACCCCTGGACAGCTACGACACCGAGGTGCGCCATGCCCAGTATGAACTGACCTGCCCGAAAGACTTCGCACTCGACTACCAAGCTGTGAACACCAACTGCCAGCCCCGAGAGACGCTCAGCGACAAGACAAGAAAACTGGTGTTTGAACTGAGCGACCTGAAAGCGGTGGCCAACAGCTCGTACAGCCGTTCGCTGAGCGAGACCGCCCCGAAAGTATATTTCAGGCCACGCACAATAAACTATTACAAGACACGGGGCAGCATGGCCACCTGGCAGGAGATGGGGCGATGGCTCTACAGCCTGACCACCGGTCTGGACGCACTGCCGCAGGAAGCTGTCGACAAGGTAAAGGCCCTCACGGAGAACTGTGCCACCGACAAAGAGAAGGTAGCGGCCCTGTACCAGCATCTGGCCGCCACCACACGTTATGTGAGCATACAGCTGGGCATAGGCGGCTACCGCCCCATGCCGGCCGCCGATGTATGGCGGTTGGGCTACGGCGACTGCAAGGCACTGAGCAACTACATGAAAGCCCTGCTCAAAGCAGCCGGCATAGAAAGCCACTGCGCCGCCATCAGTACCCGTGAGGAACGGCTGCTGAAAGACTTCCCCAACTTCCAGCAGATGGACCACATGATACTGGAAGTGCCCCTTCAGGACGACACGCTCTGGATAGAATGCACCCACCCCAGTTTGCCGCTGGGCTATGTTCACAACGCCATAGCAGGTCACGATGCCCTGGTGCTCACCCCCGGAGGCGGCAGGATAGCCACCCTGCCGCAATATGCCGACACCGCCTCGCAGCATGTCACATCGGCCACCATCACACTCGCTGCCGACGGCACTGCCGATATCGCCATCGACGACACCTACACCGGCCATCTCTACGACCGCTACAGTCCACTGGCCAAGGCCTCTCAAAAAGACCTGAGAGAGTTTATGCTGGCTCGCTACAATCTGCCGCAGGCACAGGTCACCGCGGCTACTGCCGAGGACCAGTGCAAAGACTTTCAGCTGCCCCAAACAACGACCCGGCTGAAAGCACACAGCGGCCATTATGCCAACGCCACCGGAAGCCGACTGTTTCTGCCCTCCACGCCACTGCGCAACACGTTCTCGCCAGGAGCCGACAGTCATCTGGCCGCGGAACTCTTCATCCGGAAGGGCATGCTTACGAAAGAACACATCACGATTCACCTACCCGACGGCTACGAGGTGGAAGCCATGCCCGAAAGCTGTGAGAGGGAGACGCCCTATCTCCACTTCCGCTACACCGCCGCACAAGACGGGGAGGATATCGTGATAACCAGCGAGACTGTGCTGCGCCACGGCCTCTACCCCCAGGCGCAAGACGAGATGTTCGAGCTGGAAAAGATGATGGCATCTGTCTACGCCAAGAAAATAACATTAAAAAAGGAAAACTGACCGTGAGACCCACCTATCCCGACAACAGCCACGACCACTACACCCTGCCCGCCGAATGGGAAGAGCAGGACGGTGTGCTACTGACCTGGCCCCATGCCGGCACCGACTGGAAAGACTATCTCGAAGAGATAACCGAAACCTACCTTCAGCTCACCCGAATCATCGCCGAACGGGAGCGTGTAATCATAGCCACCCCCAAGCCCAATGCCGTAAGGCAACTGACAGCGCAGCGGCTGCCCGCGCCCCTGACGGAGCGCATCAGCATCTATGCCTGTCAGAGCAACGACACCTGGGCACGCGACCATGGCGCCATTACCCTGACAAACGCTGAAAACGAAACGAAAGGCCACGTGCGGCTGCTCGACTTCCATTTCAACGGATGGGGAGAAAAATTCGAGGCCCGGCTCGACAACACCATCACCCGCCAACTGTGGCAGCAAGGCGTCTTCAGCGGCGAGTTGCAAGACCATGACGACTTTGTGCTGGAAGGAGGCTCGATAGAGAGCGACGGCGAGGGCACCCTCTTCACCACCAGCACCTGCCTGCTGGCTCCTCACCGCAACCAGCCCCTGGGCCGTGAGGAAATAGAGCAGCAACTGAAACGGCGGCTGGGTATGAAAGAGGTGGTGTGGATAGACTACGGAGAGCTGGAAGGCGACGACACCGACGGGCACATCGACACCCTGGTGCGGTCTGCCCCCGACCACACTCTCGTATACTGCGGTCCCGGCCGGCCCGATGACCCGCAATATGACAGTCTGGCCCGGATGAGGGCACAGCTGCAAGCGCTGCGCACCCCCGCAGGAGACCCCTACCGCCTGATAGAACTGCCGCTGCCCGCCCTTCTCTGCTACGACGGCGAGCGGTTGCCCGCCACCTATGCCAACTATCTGATACTGAACGGCGCCATCGTGCTGCCCACCTACGGACAGCCACAAAACGACCGTCTGGCAGCCGAACGGCTCCAAACCGCTTTTCCCCATCATGACATCATCGGCCTCGACGCCCGTGTCATCGTGCGGCAACACGGCTCCATCCACTGTATCACCATGCAATTCCCCCAAAACACCCTAACCCCCAACAAAGAATCATGAAGACCCTGAAGATAGGCATCGTACAGCAGCACAACACCGCTGATGTGAACAACAACCGCGAACGGCTGGCCCAGCAAATCGCCAGTCTGGCCCGACAAGGCGCAGCACTCATCGTGCTGCAGGAACTGCATAACTCGCTCTACTTCTGCCAGACAGAAAACGTAGACCTGTTTGACCTTGCCGAACCCATACCCGGCCCATCGACCGACTTCTACGGACAACTGGCCCGAGAGCACGGTGTGGTAATCGTGACCTCCCTTTTCGAGCGCCGGGCAGCAGGCCTCTACCACAACACCGCCGTGGTGATGGAGCGCGACGGCAGCATAGCCGGCACTTACCGCAAGATGCACATCCCCGACGACCCCGCCTACTACGAGAAATTCTATTTCACCCCCGGCGACCTGGGATTCCACCCCATACACACCAGCGTGGGCTGTCTGGGCGTGATGGTATGCTGGGACCAATGGTATCCCGAGGCTGCACGCCTCATGGCACTGCAGGGCGCCGAACTGCTCATCTACCCCACCGCCATAGGCTATGAGAGCAGCGACACCGCCGACGAGCAACAGCGGCAGCGCGAGGCATGGACCACTGTGCAGCGCGGCCATGCCGTGGCCAACGGACTGCCTGTGGTGGCCGTGAACCGCGTGGGCCACGAGCCCGACCCTTCGGGGCAGACCGGCGGCATACAGTTCTGGGGCAGCAGTTTTGTGGCTGGCCCTCAGGGCGAGCTGCTCTACAGAGCCAGCGACACCGACGAGGAAAGCACCGTCATAGAGATAGACCTGGCCCACAGCGAGCAGGTGCGCCGCTGGTGGCCCTTCCTGCGCGACCGCCGCATCGAAGCCTACAATCCGATATTAAAGCGGTTCATAGACTAAGGGGGAAAAAACAGACATCGACGATGGCAAGACTTACTCCAACCGGAGCAAGTCTTGCCATCGTGTGGTATAGTTGCCGCTCCTGAAATCGTGCTTGATGGCATCGCGGAAGGAACCCGCCTTGCCCTTTCCCTGCGGTGCCGTATACTGTTGGGAGCCCAGCACAATAGTCTCACGGCCGTTGATGCGGTTGATACGGTCGACCGCCGCCGAGAGCCGGCGGCGCTTGGCATACTCATCGGCGTCATAATCGAAGAGGTCGGTCTGTATCTCGCCATCGGAGCACAACTCGCTCACCACAACGCCCGCCCGCTTGTACTGGATGCCCTCACGGTAGATTTTCTGCAAGGCATCGTGAGCCGCCTGCACCACGGTCTGCACATCATTGGCAGGAGTGAGCAGGGGCACACTGCCCCACCCTCCATACTGTGGGAGATCGTCACGAAAATGATTGGAATCGATGAAGACGGAGACAAGGGCACAGGCTGAATGCTGCTGCCGCAATTTTTCCGAGCAACGCACAGCATCGTTGGTGACATGGGTGCGCAGCGTGGTGAAATCGGCTATCATGCCGGGAAAGGAACGGCTGGTACAGATGGTCTTCTTGGCCGACATCTCCTCATTGGGCACACAGTCCTCGCCCAAAAGCTCCAGATAGGTGCGTTCACCCGGAAGGTGAAACAGCCGCCGCACCCATGGCCGGGGTTTCATGGTGAAATCGTAGGCCGTTTTGACCCCGATTTCCTCCAGACGGGCCTGCGAACGGCGACCGATGCCCCACACCCGGCCCACCGGAAAACCCTGCAGCGCTTTGACCCGCTTCTCGTCGGTGTCGATGACACAGCACTTACGGTAGCCGGGGTAATCCTTGGCATAGCGGTCGGCACACTTGGCCAGTGTCTTGGTGGGTGCGATGCCCACGCTCACGGGCATGCCCGTCCACTTCAGAATCCTTTTGGAAAGGTTCTCTCCCCACTGTTTGTAGTTGAAATCAGAAGGCATGTCCTTCAGCGTCACAAACGCCTCGTCGATGGAATAGCGGAAGAAGGCGGGCGCGCTGTCGCGGATGATGTTCATCACCCGCAGGGTGAGGTCGCCATACAACTCATAATTGCTGGAGAAAGCCGTGATGTCGGCGCCTGGGAACAACTGCGCCAACTGGTAGAAAGGCGTGCCTTCCTTCACCCCCATGGCCTTGGCTTCGCGGCTGCGGGCCACCACACAGCCATCGTTGTTGGAAAGCACCACCACCGGACGGCCCACAAGATCGGGTCGGAACACCCGCTCACAACTTACATAACAGTTGTCGCAGTCGAAAATGGCATACATAAGCGGTGCGCTGACTAAGGTTAGAAGCCATCAGGATAGTGCGCCGTCGACGTGCCGTCCTGGTGCTTGCCATAGTCGGGCGGGATGCGCACAAAGGCACAGACCCCATAAGTGAGTACCGACAGGCATGCCACCACCACAAAGTAGTGACGGTAACCCAGCATGTCCTGCATCCAGCCCATGAGCATGCCGCACACCATGACACCCAACAAGAGGCACGACAGGCAGAGGTCGTAGTGCAGCTTCTTGTCGGCACCCTGTGAGAAATAAATGATAAAGAGCAGATAGGCCGACAGACCGAAACCACTGAAAAACTGTTCGATGCCCGCCAGCACTGAGATGCGTATCACATTGGCCGGCATGGCATAACTCAGATAGACATAGACAAGGTCGGAGAGTGTGAAAGCCAGCGCCATGGGCCACAGCCAGGCCTTCAGTCCACCCCGAGCCACCATTTTCTTTCCCACCAAGCCGCCCAGCATGAAGGCAAAGGCTCCCACGGTGCCCAAGGCGAAAGCCACCTCCTGAGGTCCCATGGAGAGACCGCCACAACTGCCCTTGTCGACCATAAAGAGCATGGAGCCCCTATAAAGGAACGACTCATGAGCGGGATAGAGCAGGATAAAGGCCAGCGCAGCCCACTTGCCCGGTTTCTGCCACAAGGAGCGGGCGGCACCACGCAATTCATTCCACCGCAGCGAGCTACGCACTGCCGGCGGCTCGAAAGAAGGTAGGGCGAACAGATGAACCACCGCCAGCACCATATATATCATGCTCCCGATGAAAAAGACCCGGTTCCATGCCTCGCCCAGATTGCGGGTGAGCACCTCCATATTGCCGGCCAGCATAATGAGCACTCCCATGCCTACCACCGTGGCAAGATTGTAGAAAAGCAGACCCACATTGACCCAGGCCGTACGCTGCGCACGGCGGAGCTGGTAATAGAACATATCGTCGACGGCCGAGTTGTGCACCCCTCCGCACAGAGCCACCAAGGCCAGCGCCATCAGCGCCGGTGTAGTGCCATGACGCATGGTAAGGCAAGAGCCGGCATAGTAAAGCGCCAGAGCCGTACATGTCTCGGCCGCCACTACACACCAGCGGCGCACCAGTGGCGACATGAAGAGCATACGGAAACAGGGCTTCAGCAGGAAAGGCAGGTAGAGACACGACGAGAAGAAAGCCGTCTCGGTATTGGTGAGGCCCATGCGCTTGCCCATGACGAGCGTCACACAGGTGATAATCACCACAAGCAGGCCCTTGGCCAGATAGGTGGAGGGCACCCAGGTGACGGGCCGCATGGCCGACGGGCCATGGATAAGACTGGAGGCGACTTGCTTTATCTTCATGTCAGGTTATTGTTTCGAGTAATATCCGATTTCTAATGGATAAGGATTGTCATTGCTCCTTCTTGCCGAAAGAGGGGTCAATCTTGATGAAGGCGGAAACGAGGAAAGTGACGGCACAAAGCCCCATTACGATGATGAAGAAAGTGCGGTAACCCACCGTGTCCTTCAACAAACCGGCTATCATGCCCGGAAGCATGAGTCCTAGATAAGAGATACCGGTACAGATGGCATAGTGAGACGTTTTGAACTCACCCTTGCAGTAATACAGCATATAGAGGGTGAGGGCCGTGAATCCCAATCCGTAGCCGAACTGTTCCACAAAGAGGCAGGTGCTCACCACCCAGATATTGCTGTTCATGGTGTAGCTGAGCCACACATAGACGATATCGGGCAGAGAGATGGCCCACACCATGGGCCACAGCCAGCGTTTCAGTCCGTCGCGGCCGGCCAGGATGCCGCCCAAAATGCCACCCAAGGTAAGACCTATCATGCCCACCGTGCCGCTTGCCACACCATAGTCCACAAGCGACAGACCGAGGCCGCCCTCCTCGTTGGAACGCAGCAGGAAGGTCTTGGTCATGGTGTTGAGCATAGCTTCGGGCAGGCGGTAGAAGAGGAAGAAGAGCATGGCGAACACCGTGAGCTTGACGGGCATCTTGGTGAAGAAAGTGACAAACATCTTCTTGATGCCCTTGGCCACCTCGACAAAAGTGGCCGACCGACTCATATCGGCATCGGCATGCGGCATCATCATGTCATGATAGAGCCACAGGCCGATGAAAACTGCAGCCAAACCATAGAACACGAGACTCCAAGCGAAGGCCTCCTTCACCCCCATGCCTACTGCGATGGCACCAGCCACAGGCACGAGGAGCCCGTTGCCCATGATGACTGCCAACCGGTAGAAGGTGTTTCGGATACCCACAAACCATGTCTGGTTGTGATCATCGAGCGCAAGCATATAGAAGCCGTCGGCAGCTATGTCGTGGGTGGCACTGGCAAAGGCCATGAGGAAGAAGAAGCACATGGTGCCCTGAAACCACACCGAGGTATTGAGGGTAAAGGCGACACCCGCCAAAGCGGAGCCCAGCAGCACCTGCATGGCCAGTACCCACCATCGCTTTGTTTTGAAGAGGTCGACGAAAGGACTCCAGAAAGGCTTAATGACCCAAGGGAGCCCGAGCCATGCAGTATAGAGTCCTATCTCCGTGTCGGTAAGTCCCAATTGCATGTACATGACCGCCGCGACAGCTGTCACCAATACATTGGGCAAGCCCTCTGCCAAATATAATGTGGGCACCCAGGCCCAGGGATTCGTTTTTTTCATTTCTAATACAGTCGTTTTATATCAGCTCCCTGATAGTAGTGAAGCAGTATTTCATCATAGAGATATCCTTTCTCGCCCATCACGGCAGCACCTATCTGGCAGAGTCCCACGCCATGGCCCCATCCGGCACCATGCAGAATGAAGCGCTGCGGCACCCCGTCGGCCTCGCCCTCGGTCTCCACATAGAAGGCTGAACTGAGCAAGTGACTCTCAGAGAGCACGCTGCGTATCTCCAACTCCTTGCCGATGGTGATGGTGCGCTCGGTGCCCACGATGCGCAGGCGGACCAACCGACCGCTCTTGCCGCGCTCCACCGGTTCGAGCGCCTTGATACGGCCCACCTCCATCTTCAGCTTGGCGGCCACGAGGTCGGCCAACTGCTGCTGGGTGTAGGTCTGTGTCCAGCGGTAGAACTGCGTGGTCTCTTGATCGTAGTCGCGCAGCACCTGGCTCAGTATCTTTTTGTCATCAGTATGGCAGAAGGCCTCCGGACGGCTCTTTATCCATGCCACGGCATTCTCCTCGACGGTGAGGTCGGGCAGCGGCTGCCCGCTGTCGGCATCGCGCACGGCCAGCAAATAAGGCTTGCGTATGTTGTCCCAGCAATACTGGAACTCCTCGGTGGCCCCACCGCAGCACTTGCTGAAGCGGGCATCGCATATCTCGTCGTTGCAGGTGAGCACCTGTCCCTTGGTGGCCTTCACCGCCTTCACGGCTTTCTCCACCGCCGGCGTGGTGACGCCCTGGTAGCGCTGGCAGTGGTCGTCGGCACAGACATCGAAGATGGCATGGTCCTCACGGTCGTACCACCGCAGGATCTCATCGTCCTTGCGCACGAAGGAGAAGAAGTTGCCGCCCTCCTGCCCCACCTTGCGGCGGCGCTCCATCTGGGCCAGGAGCCAACTGCGGGATATCACGGCATGGGCTTTGAGCAATTCTTCCGAGGCCTGTGCATTCATCTCGCTCGAAATGACGCTGGCCAGGTAATCCTCCACGGGCAACTCGTTGATGGCGCATATCTCATCACTCTCCACCACGAGGCGCAGGATGCCCTTGAAGGTCTGTGTCTGATTGCGCTGCCAGTGGAAGTTCTTTCCGATGACCACATCCTTGATGGAGAAGGTGGCGTCGGCAGAGGGAGCAGCGAAGGCGAGCTCACGGTAGAGCTTGCCGTTCCACATGATGCCGCCCTCGGAGAAGGTCACGGCCTGCTCGCCTTCTACGGTGAGGCCCTTGGCGCTGTAGGGCGCATTGAGCGAGAACACCAGGCGCTGCGAACTGACGATGCCCACCGACACCAGTGGCTGTTCTCTGAGGCGCTGCACGGCGGGAGCAGCCACCGTGGCACGCTCGCGCAGTGCATCGGTCACCCGCCGCATATCATCAGTCGAGAGGGCCACCTCGCGCAGGATATCGCCGGCCTCAGTCGCGGTGATGCCGTGGAAGTCGCACTCACGCGGGGTGATAATCAGTCCGGCCATATCGAGCGCGCCCGGACTCACACAGCGCTCGTCGGGCCGCTGGGTGCCGTAGCACTGGGGGCGGTGCCTCCGTCGTGGGAACACCACCACATTGTATTCATCGGCCGCCCGCCAAGCCACGATGTTGAGCATGGGCTCTTCGGTCGGTGTGGCCTCCGTGTCGGTCACCACTTCCTGGAGTGTGCCGCACAGGCGTCGGAAGAAACGCCTACCGCTATCCATGCGCCTCGACTTGATGAGGAAGGCGGCACAGGGATACTCCTCGACGGTATAGATGCCTTCCTGACGACCGTTCTCCAAGACGGGCTGCAAACTGCGCGAGAGCCGCGGCCATGCCGCGATAAGGGGCAGCGCGCTACCGTCGCCGGCCTGCAGATGCAGGTGGTCGGGGGCAGAGGCACCGCAGCGCGGTCCGTTGTAGAACACGGTGAGGTGCGGATACTTGCCCAGCAGCTTGTAGACGCTGTCGAAACAGGCGTCGATGCTCTGCGGGGTGTGTTTCGACGAGGGGATGGTGAAATGGACGGGCAGAATGGGATAGGGATTGACCAGAATGTCGAGCTGGCTGTCGAAATGGCTCACTATCTGCTGCGGCGGCCGGTTGGCGCCGCACAGGAAGCACGGGCGCTTGGCCAGCGTGGCCTTGTCCATCTTGGCGCCGGTGGAGACAATGCGTGCCGGATTCCACTGCAGGCGCACGTCGAACGAGGCGTCCACCCCGTCCTCCGGTGTACGGTCGGCCACAGGCACCGACAGTTCTCGCTCCACCACCTCACCGAGCTGGCGGTAGTTCTGCCGCGCCAGCGGCCACATGTCGAGCTGACGGTCGAAGAAGCGCAGCAGCGGAGCATCGAAGCGGGGAGCCTCGTCCTTATGGGCATTCATGGTGATGCGTGCCTGCAGCTCCATGGTGCGCAGGCGGTCTTTATAGAGATTGTTGGCGTTGACCCGCTCCACACTGAGAGCGGCGTCGCTGTTGCCGCCCCAACGGCGGCACAGGTATAGTTCGTCGTAAATGCGGCCTATCTTGTACTGCCGGCTGAAAGCCAGGCCGAGGGCATAGTCCTCGCCATAGCTGGTATTGGGGAAGTGGAGCTGGCGCAGCAGGGGGGTGAAGAAAGCCCTGGGCGCTCCGAGGCCGTTGATGCGTAACGCATTGTTGCACCCGTTGGCATCGGTCCACTCACGGTGGTCTATCAGTCCCGGCGGAAGGGTGTTCAGCTCGAAGTCGCACATGCGGTAAGAGCCCACCACCATGGCCGCCTGCTGGTCGTAGAAGGCACGCACAATGCGCCGCAGCGTGTCGGGCGAGGAGTAGAGGTCGTCGCTGTCGAGCTGGACGGCGAAGCGGCCGCAGCGGGGGTCGTCGACGGCCGTGTTCCAGCAGCCGCCTATACCCAGGTCGGTACGTTCGGGCACGATGTGCACCAGCCGCGGATTGTCGTACTGCTTGAGCAGTTCGGTGGTGCCGTCGGTGGAGTGGTTGTCCACCACTATCACATTGAAGTCGAAGGGAGCCTCCTGCGAGAGGGCCGAGTCGACCGCATCCTTGATGGTGCGCACACGGTTGTAGACCGGTATCACCACCGAGGCCTCATAGTCGAAATGCTGCTCCTGATAGTCGGGAGCCACATAGTCGGCAGTCGACACAAGGGCACCGAGGGCACCCAGATGTTCCGTCACGGCCTGCTCCATCTCCACCTGCACCTCGCGGTTGCGCGGGTTCACATAGTCGAACTGTTTCTCGCCGCTGGCCCTCAGGTCGAGTTCCTGTTCGGTGTAGAGCAGCTCGTCGAGGTGGAAGAGGCTTCCCTGCCTGCTGAGGAAGAGCCGCAGGTCGTAGAGACCGGCATAGCGGTAGTCGGGCTGGGCCGGCCGCTCGGCATAGGCCTTCACCCACTGCGTGCGCAGGAAGAGAAGCGAGCCGAAGTCGAAATCGTCTCTCAGGCTGCCCGTCTGGTAGTCGATGACCGGATGGCGCACCACCCGTCCGCCCTCCACCGAGTAGCGGTCGCTGTAGACGAGGGCCGCGCCGGTCTGCACGGCCGCCTGCTGCAGGCGGTCGAGGGCATGAAGTCCGAGCACGAAGGGTGTAGTCTTGGTGGCAAGCAGAATGAAAGGGGCTGTGGCACGACTGGCAACTGTCCGTATGGCCTCGGCCGACCATAGGCGGTCTACCTCGACGAGGGTGCACCCTTCAGGACAAGCCTCCTGCTGTGAGGTGTGGCCCGCCACGAGCAGGAACACATGCTGCACGGATGCGTCTTCCTGCAGCCGGGCCACAGTGCATGCTGCCTGGCGCATGTCGTCGCAAGGCAGAAAACAATCTATTTTGTTTCTCATAAAGATTCTCTGAGCATAAATCTTCTGCAAAGATAATGCAAATCGAGTGAAGGACAAAATAAGCACTGTGGTTTTTCCTTTTGCCGTCCTTTTTTTGTGAGGCTAAAGCCGAAGCGGACCGTGGGCAGCGGCTCGCCGCCTACTGTCTGAAAACCGTTTTCTTCCATACAATTTGTTCATTTCAAATAAAATGTGTATTTTTGCAGTTTGATGGAAAAACAGAAGAAACCATTGCTCGGTATGACGCTCTCCGGCCTGAAAGAAGTGGCCGCAGAGACAGGACTGCCCGCTTTCAGCGGGAAGCAGATGGCCGAGTGGCTCTACCGCCACCATGTGCGGGATATCAGCGAGATGACCAACCTCTCGAAGAGCGGCCGCGAGCGGCTGTCGGAGACTTATGAGGTGGGCGCCATGCCGCCCCTCACCTGCCAGCGCTCGCAAGACGGCACAGTGAAATATCTCTTCCCCACTGCGAGCGGGCAGCGCGTGGAGACCGTCTACATACCCGACGGCGACCGCGCCACACTGTGCGTGAGTTGCCAGGTGGGCTGCAAGATGGGCTGCAAGTTCTGCCAGACGGGCCGCCAGGGCTTCGAGGGACACCTCACCGCCCGCGACATCGTCAATCAGGTCTACTCGCTGCCCGAGCGCGACCGGCTCACCAACATCGTGTTCATGGGGCAGGGTGAGCCGATGGACAACCTGGACCCTGTGCTGCAGGCCATCGAGGTGCTCACCGCCCCCTACGGCTATGCCTGGAGTCCGCGCCGCATCACGGTGAGCAGCGTGGGCGTGAGGAACAAGCTGAAGCGTTTTCTCGACGAGAGCGAGTGCCATGTGGCCATCAGCCTGCACGCTCCCACCCCGGAGATACGCCTGCAACTGATGCCCGCCGAGCACGGCATGCCCATCGAAGAGGTGCTGAGCCTGCTGCGCCAGTACGACTTCGCCCATCAGCGGCGTCTCTCGTTCGAATATATCGTGTTCAAGGGAGTGAACGACAGCCTGGCCCACGGCCGCGCCCTGGTGCGGCTGCTGAAAGGTCTCGACTGCCGCATCAACTTGATACGCTTCCATGCCATCCCCGACTGTCCGCTCGAAGGGGTGGACGACCGGCAGATGGAGGCGCTGCGCGACTATCTCACGCAGCACGGTGTGTTCACCACCATACGCGCCAGCCGCGGACAGGACATCTACGCCGCCTGCGGACTGCTGAGCACCGCCGAGCGCATAGCCGATGAGCGGAAATAAGCTACTCGCCGCCGTCTTGGCGCTGCTGCTGCTCACCGCCTGCGGCCGCCACCACAGCATGCTGCCCGCAAGCGGCGGCAAGCCCTACGAGGTGCTCGTGGTGGGCGATCTGGACGGGCTGCTCACCAGCGAACTGACACGCCCCGTGGCGGGCCTGCCGCAGGAAGAGCCCTGTTTCGACGTATCGGCCGTGAGTGCCGCCCACTACAACCAGGCCTCGCGACTGGCACGCAATATCGTGCTCACCGACATCGACGCCAGCCGGCATACCGCCATACGCCTGCGCTATGAGCAGGATGTCTATGCCCATCCGCAGCTCATCGTCACCATCGAGGCACCCTCGCTCAGCGACCTGCACCGCCAACTGGCAGCCGTGGGCAGCCGGCTCAGGAAGTTGCTCTCGCAAGCCGAGACCGCCCGCTACATCACCGCGCTCGAAGAGCGCCACGGCACTGCGGAGAGCCAGAAGGCAGCCAGGCAGTTCGGTCTGACACTGCTGCTCCCGCCCGAGTTCTCGGCATCGAAGCAGGCCGACGGATTCCTCTGGATATCCGACGACGGCAAGGCCTCGCAGCGCAGCATCTGCCTCTACACGCTGCCCCTGGGCACCGACCTTACGGCGGGCCGCGACAGCGTGATGGCCCTGCACCTGCCCGGCGAGCGCGAGGGCATGCACGTGGGCACCGCCCAAGTGCTCCCGGCCGAGACGGTGCATACCCCCACCGGCGACAGAAAGGTGATAAGGGGCCTGTGGGAAATGAAGGGCGACGTGATGGGAGGTCCCTTCGTGCTGCACGCCATCGCCGACAGTACCCGTCACCGCCTGGTGGTGGCCGAGGCGCTGCTCTTCGCCCCAGGAATGGCCAAACGCAACGAGATGCGCCGTCTGGAAGCCATCCTCCACACCCTGCAACCCGTACGACAATAACAAAACAAGACAAAGATATGGACTACAACAAACCCCGCATCGCCATCGCACACGGCGACACCAACGGAATCGGATACGAAACCCTCTTCAGAGTGTTCGGCGAGCAAGACCTGCTCAGCCTCTTCGTACCTATTATATATGGCTCGCCCAAAGTGGCCACCTATCACCGCAAGGCCTATGAGCTGAACGCCAACTTCACCATCATCAAGACGGCACAGGAAGCCAAGGAAGACCGCGTGAACCTGCTGCCCACCTTCGAAGAGGAGGTGAAGGTGGAGATGGGCACTGCCACCCCCGAGAGCCGCAGAGCCGCACTCACCGCACTGAACCGCGCCCTCTCCGACCAGGCCGAGGGACTGGTCGACGCCATCGTGAGTCTGCCGATAGCCGACAACACCCTGCTCGCGCCCGACGGCAGCCCCCTCACCCTGTCGCAGCATGCCGAACTCCACGCCGGCGCTCCAGGCACCAGCCTCACCATCCATGTGAGCGACAACCTGCGCATGGCCATCGCCTACGAGGGCTCGCTGAGCCAGGCTCTGCAGCAACTCAGCAAGGAGTCGCTCCTGCAGAAGGCCGCCCTCTTCCATGAGAGCCTGCGGCGCGACTTCCGCCTCTCCACCCCGCGCATCGCCCTGCTGCGGCTCAACGCACAGCCCTCGACCGAAGAGACCGACATCCTGAAACCGGCCGTCGACGAGGCCCGCGAGCGCCATCTCGGCCTGTTCGGCCCCTACTCGCCCGAGGACTTCTTCACCAAGGGCCTCTACAGCCAGTTCGACGGCGTGCTGGCCATGCACCACGACCAGGGCATGATAGCCTTCAACCTGCTCTCGCAGAACGAGGGCGTGACTTTCTGCGCCGGTCTGCCCAAAGTGGTTGTGAGCACGGGCAACGGCGACGAGGCCGCCTTCAACCGCAGGGAGGAGAGCGACGAGCAGCGCCTGCGCAACGCTCTCTACATGGCCATCGACACGCTCCGCAACCGCGCCACCTACGACGAGCCGCTGGGCAACCCCCTGAAGAAGCTCTACCACGAGAAGCGCGACGAGAGCGAGAAAGTGCGTTTCAACACGCCGAAGAAAACCGACCCGGCCCCCAAACAAGAATGAGCAAGCGTTTCCAGAATATTTTCTTCTTCTTCGGACTGGCCGTGCTGGCACTGATGGTGTCGCAGCTCGACTTCGCCGATGTGTGGGAACATGTGCGGCATGCCGGCTACTGGTTCATCGCCGTAGTGGCGCTGTGGACCTTTCTCTATCTCTTCAACACACTGTCGTGGTATATCATCATACGCAGCGGAAACCCAGGGCACAAGGTCAAGTTTCTGTGGCTGTACAAGATAACTGTGTCGGGATTCGCGCTCAACTATGCCACGCCCGGCGGACTGATGGGCGGCGAGCCCTACCGCATCATGGCGCTGGCACCCTACATCGGCACGGAGAAGGCCTCGGCATCGGTCATCCTCTTCGCCATGACCCACATCTTCAGCCACTTCTGGTTCTGGCTGGCCAGCATCGTGCTCTTCGTGTGCACCCAGCCCGTGAGCATACCCATGGCCCTGCTGCTCTGCGCCACCGGCTCCTTCTGCCTGCTGGCCATCTGGTTCTTCCTCTCCGGCTACCGCAAGGGACTGGCCTTCCGGGCCATGAACCTGCTGCAGCACCTGCCCTTCGTGAAGAAATGGGCCACCGGCTTCATTGAGCGCCACCGCGACAACCTGGACCACATCGACCAGCAGATAGCCGCCCTGCACAATCAGAACCCCAAAACATTCTTCTCGGCCGTGATGAGCGAGTTCACCTGCCGCGTGTGCTCCGCACTCGAAATCTACTTCGTGCTGCGCGTGCTCATGACCGATGTGTCGTATTTCGACTGCATCCTCATCCTGGCCTTCACCACCCTCTTCGCCAACATGCTCTTCTTTATGCCCCTGCAACTGGGCGGACGCGAGGGCGGATTCCTCATGTCGGTCAAGGGACTGGCCATGAGCACCGACGCCGCCATCCTGGTGGCACTGCTCGTGCGCATACGAGAGCTGATATGGACCGCCATCGGGCTGCTGCTCATAAAAGTGGGCAGCGATGCCAAGGAGATTGCAAAAAGCGATAACAAGGAGATTGCAAAAAAAGAATAAAAATCTGCCAAAATTGCAGTCATATCAGCTAAAATAGGTAATTTTGTCACGATTATGAATTCGATAGACCTTCAAGCCATCAAAAGACGCTACAACATCGTGGGCAACTGCGATGCGCTGAACCATGCGCTGAATATAGCCTTGCAGGTGGCCGCCACCGACCTGTCGGTGCTCATCGTGGGCGAAAGCGGTGTGGGCAAGGAGATTATACCCCGCCTCATACACGACCAGTCGCCCCGCAGGCGCGGCAACTATTTCGCCATCAACTGCGGCTCCATCCCCGAGGGCACCATCGACAGCGAACTCTTCGGCCATGAAAAAGGCTCCTTCACCGACGCCATCACCGAGAGCAAGGGTTATTTCGGCATCGCCGACAAGGGAACCCTCTTCCTCGATGAGGTGGGCGAACTGCCCATCGCCACGCAGGCACGCCTTTTGCGTGTACTCGAAACGGGTGAGTATATCCGCGTGGGCGGACAGCAGGTGCTCAAGACCGATGTGCGCATCGTGGCCGCCACCAACGTCAACATACGCAAAGCCATCAGCGAGGGCCGCTTCCGCGAAGACCTCTACTACCGGCTCAACACCATACCCATACAGATGCCGCCGCTGCGCGAGCGCGGCCGCGACATCCTGCTGCTCTTCAGGCTTTTCGCCATGCAGATAGCCGAGCGCTACCAGTTGCCCCGCATCACACTTACCGAAGACGCCGAGCGGCTCATGCTCAAGTACAAGTGGCCGGGCAATGTGCGCCAGCTCAAGAACCTGACCGAGCAGATCTCCATCCTAAGCGAGGAACGCGTAATCAACGCCGACACGCTGCGGCAGTTCATACCCGACGACGACGACACCACCCTGCCCGCACTGGTGAGTCCCAACACCAAGAGCCGCTACGACTCGGAGCGCGAAATCATCTTTGAGATGCTCAAGCGCATGCAGACCACCATGGAGAATATGGGCCATGAGCTGACCAGCCTGCGCAACCAGATAAACAACCAGCCCCTGCACGGCAAGAGCCCGCTCATCAACAACTACCGGGGCAACAGCCTGGGGCAGCAGACCGACGACATAGAAGAGGCCCAAGTGGTGGAGATAAAAGATTCGGAGCCCGAAACCGAACACAAGAAAGACGAAATCCTGAACGAGAACGACGTGAAGCGGCAGATGACCATCAAGGCTCTGGAACGCAACGGCGGCAACCGCGAGAAAGCCGCCGACGAGCTGGGCATCTCCACCCGCACCCTGTATCGAAGGATAAAAGACTATGGACTGGACAAGAAATAAAGCCCGCCTGCTCACAACCCCTCTCCTCGCGCTGCTGCTCGCCACAGTGTGCGCCTGCAAGGTGACCTACTCGTTCAACGGAGCGAGTATCGACTACAATGTCACCAAGACCATCCAGATAGAGGAGTTCCCCATCCGCGCCAGCTATGTGTGGGGGCCCATGCAGAACATCTTCAACAACGAGCTGAAAGACATCTTCGCCAACCACACCCACCTGACCCAGGTGAAACGCAACGGCGACCTGAAGATAGAGGGCGAAATCACCCAGTATCAGCAGCGCAACAAGAGCGTGTCGGCCGAAGGCTACTCGGCACAGACCGAACTCTCGATGACTGTCAACGTGCGCTTCACCAACAACAAGAAGCATGAGGAGGACTTCGAACAGACGTTCACCGCCACCTCCACCTACGAGACCACACAGTCGCTCAGCTCCGTACAGGAAGAACTGGTGACCCAAATGACGAAAGAAATAACCGAGCAAATATTCAATGCCACGGTGGCCAACTGGTAACACCAGCGCCGCCCACAACGAAGAAATGGACCTGACCCACCTCATCGGGCATCCCGAAGCCCTGAACAAAGAAACGCTCTTTGAGCTGCGCTCGCTGCTGGCACGCCACCCCTACTACCAGCCGGCGCGCCTGCTCCTGCTGCAGAACCTCTACCTGCTCCACGACCCCACCTTCGACGAGGAACTGCGCCGCGCCGCCGTCTACCTGAGCGACCGCCGCGTGCTCTTCGACCTGGTCGAGGCCGCCCACTACGAGCTGCGCCCGCAGGAGCCGAAGACACAGCAAGCCCCCGCCGCCCACCAGCCCGACCGCACCATGTCGCTCATCGACTCCTTCCTGGAGTCGCTGCCCGACGAGGAGCCGCGCAAAGAGAAGCGCAAGCCCACTCCCGCCGACGCCACCGTCGACTATGTGGCCTATCTCATGCAGCTCGACGAGGCCGACGACACCCCCGACCCCGAGGTGCCCGAGATGAACGGACAGGCGCTCATCGACGACTTCCTCACCCAGAAGAAAGGCAAAATCAAGCTCAAGGAGAAACCCGAATACGTGCCGCAGCTCAACGACGACAAATCGGCCGACGACGGCATCTTCACCGAGACTTTGGCGCTGATTTACATCAAACAAGGCCGATATTCCAAGGCATTGGAAATTATTAAGCGTTTAAATTTGAATTATCCAAAAAAAAATGCTTACTTTGCAGACCAAATTCGATTTTTAGAAAAAATAATAATAAACAACAATTACAAAAATTAGAGAAATGTACCCATTATTTGTCATTCTGATTGTCATTGCAGCACTGCTGATGATTTTCATCGTATTGATACAAGAGTCGAAAGGTGGAGGCCTTACCTCCAATTTCCAAGACGCCAACAAACTGGTAGGCGTGCGCAAGACAACCAACTTCATCGAGAAGGCCACCTGGGGCCTGGCCATCACCATGGTGGTGCTGAGCGTGCTCTGCTCCGCAGTGGCTCCGAAGAGCCATGGCGAGGAGAGCGCCGTAGAAAACCAGATTGAGAACCCGCTCACCAACCCCGCCACACAGCAGAAGTTCGGTGCCAGCCAGCAAGCCGCTCCCGCCGCACAGGGCGCTGCTCCCGCTGCCGAAGGTGCCAAACCCGCCGCTCCCGCTGCCGAGGGTGCCGCTCCCGCAGCTCCCGCCAAGCCTGCAGCCCCTGCAGCTCCTGCCAAGCCTGCACAGTAAGAAAAAGCACTATCTCACAACACTCCATAGTGGACAGACATTCCCTCACGGGACATCTGTCCACTACTTTTTGTGCCTTGCTGCAAAAATAACCTGAAAAAAATTTGGGCGTTTCGCAGAAAATGCCTACCTTTGCACCCGCTTTGCTACCCATGCGAGCAACATGGTGCCCGTAGTTCAGCTGGTTAGAATGTCAGATTGTGGTTCTGAAGGTCATCGGTTCGAATCCGATCGGGCACACAAACGGAAGTCTTCACCCGAAGGCTTCCGTTTTTTTATATCCGCCGGGGTTTTCATCTCCCCACATCTTTTCATATCTGTTACAAATCCGCAAAAAAACGTTTTCTTCTTGCAAGAATCAATAGTTATAGGTAATTTTGCCCCATAAAAAAACCACGGGGATACCATCACCCCGAAAGCATTATGACAACCGACTATAAGCAACTCTGTCTGGACAACAACTCGGCGGCCGTGACACAAGGCCGCGGGCAGAACATCATACCCGACACCAAGCGCGAACCGCTGTGGCGCAGCTTCCTCCGCAAGTTTGAAGACCCGCTCATCATCGTGCTCCTAGTGGTCTTCTTCCTCTCGCTCGGCATCTCCATCTATGAGATTGAGCTGAACGGCAAATCCTGGTCCACCCTCATCGAACCGGCCGGCGTGCTCGTGGCCCTGCTCCTGGCCACCGGCGTGGGTTTCATCTTCGAGGTGCGCGCCGAGCGCGAGTTCCGCGTGCTCAACCAGCGCAAGGACGAGCGACCCGTCAAGGTGCTGCGCTGGACGGGCGACGACCGCCCCCACATACTGCAAATCAAGAAATGCGACGTGGTGGTGGGCGATGTGGTGAAGCTGGAGAGCGGCGACGAGGTGCCCGCCGACGGCCAACTGCTGCGCTCGCTCTCGCTCCACGTCGACGAGAGCGCCTTCACTGGCGAGATGTTCACCGCCAAACGCATACCCACCAGCGACGACCGCCCCGACGACACCGCCTACCCGCGCGACTTCCTGCTGCGCGGCAGCACCGTGATAGAGGGCAACTGTCACTACCGGGTCACGGCCGTTGGCACCGAGACCGAAGAGGGCCGCGGCGCCAAAATCCTCAGCGAGGAGAGCGCCGTGCGCACACCGCTCAACAAGCAGCTCGACCACCTGAGCCGCTGGATTACAAGGGCCAGCTACATCGTGGCCGCCCTCATCGTCGTGGGCAGAATGGTCTATTACTTCCTCTTCGATGGCGACATGGCCAACAACAGCGAGACGCTCGAGCTGGCCGAGTTTCTGCTCGACAGCATCCTCATCGCCGTCACGCTCGTGGTGGTGGCCGTGCCCGAAGGCCTGCCGCTCAGCGTCACCGTGAGTCTGGCGCTGAGCATGCGCAAGATGCTGAAACAGAACAACCTGGTGCGCAAACTGCACGCCTGCGAGACGATGGGCGCCACCACCGTAATCTGTACCGACAAGACCGGCACACTGACCATGAACAAGCTTGAGGTGACCGAACACCATCTCTATACCGACGCCGCCCTACTGGCACGTAGCATAGCCGTCAACTCCACCGCCGACCTGAGCCGTCTGCCCGACGGCACCCTGCAGACCGTGGGCAACCCCACCGAGGGCGCCCTGCTGCGGTGGATAGCCCATGAGCAGCACACCGACTACCGCCAGCTGCGCGACGAGGCCACCATCCTGGAGCAGGTGCCCTTCACCCCCGAAACCAAGTATATGACCACCACCGCCAGCCACACCGACGGCAGCCGATGGAAATATGTGAAGGGCGCCCCCGAAATAGTGCTCTCGCTGTGCGACGCCATAGCCGGCGGCCACACGCCCGACGAGGTGCGCCAGGCGCTGACCCAGGCGCAGAGCATAGGGCGCCGCACGCTGGGCTTCGCCTGTCAGCGCCTCGACGCCGACGGCCCGTCGCCCCTGCTTTTCGTGGGATTCATGGCCATGGCCGACCCCGTGCGCGCCGATGTGCCGCAAGCCATCGACACCTGCCGGCGAGCCGGAGTACGGGTCATCATGGTGACGGGCGATGTGGCCCTCACCGCCAACGAGATAGCGCGCGAGTCGGGCATCATGACCGCCGACGAGCCCATACAGGAAATAACCGGCGAGACCTTCGCCTCGATGACCGACGAGGTGCTCAAGCGCGACGTGCTGCCCACCCTGAAGGTGCTCTCCCGCGCGCGCCCCACCGACAAGGTGCGCCTGGTGAGCCTGCTCCAGGAGATGGGGCAGGTGGTGGCCGTGACGGGCGACGGCACCAACGACGCCCTCGCGCTGAAGAAGGCGCAGGTGGGTCTCTCCATGGGCGACGGCACCTCGCGCGCCAAGGAGGCGAGCGACATCACCATCATCGACAATTCCTTCGCCAGCATCAACAAGGCCATCATGTGGGGCCGCTCGCTCTATAAGAACATCAAGCGTTTCCTCCTCTTCCAGATGACCATCAACATCTGCGCCTGCCTCATTGTGCTGGCCGGCGCCTTCATCGGCCTCGACTCGCCGCTCAACGTCACGCAGATGCTGTGGGTTAACCTCATCATGGACACCTTTGCCGCCATGGCGCTCTCGTCGCTGCCGCCCGACAAGCGGGTGATGCGCGAGCGTCCGCGCAACCCGAAGAGCCACATCATCGACCGCCCCATGATGCGGCAGATGGTGGGAGCCGGACTCTTCTTCTTCGTGCTGCTCTTCGCCCTGTGGCAGCGCATGTGGCACGCCGGCGACCACGCTGCAGGTGCCGCAGGTCTCTTCCAGGACATATCGTTCTGGCAGACCATCAGCGAGACGGTCAACTTCCACAAGGCCAGGGTGCACATCAGCCCTTACGAACTGGGCATTTTCTTCACCTTCTTTGTGATGATACAGTTTTGGAATCTCTTCAACGCCAAGTACTTCCAGACGGGGCGCAGCCTGCTGCTCGACCTCTCGGCAGCCCTGCGCGGTCTCCGTCCGCTGAGCCAGTCGTTCAGCCGGGGCTTCGTGTTCATCATGACAGTCATTCTGCTCGGCCAGGTGTTCATCGTGCAGGTGGCTGGCAGCATGTTCGGCGTGGAGCCGCTCACAGCAGCCGACTGGCTGTTCATCGTGGGCACCACCTCGCTCATCCTCATCGTGCCCGACATCTACCGCACCCTCGCCATCGAAAAGCAATGGCACTCGAAGTAGAAGGGAAGTTATACATGATAAACTACGGATTTATCTGATTATACTGATTTTTTCAGAAAAATCAGAAAAATCCGTAGTTTGAATATTTAATTTCAGAAAAATCAGATAAATCCGTAGTTTTTAATCCTAAACATCAGATTAATCAGAAGAATCCGTAGTTTTAATCCTCAATATCAGAAAAATCCGTAGTTTGAATTCACAACATCAGATTAATCCGTAGTCCAGGAGCCGGTCTATCTGTTCATCGAGCGGAGCGATGCCGTCGTTCACTATCACATAGTGGCTGCGGGCTATCACCTCCTCCTGCGGCCACTGCTTCCGCATCCACTCCATCACTTTCTCGCGCGACAGATGGTCGCGCTCCATCACGCGTTGCAGGCGCACCTCCAGCGGTGCCGACACGCACACCACACGGTCCACATAGCGGTCGAACCCGCTCTCGAAGAGGATGGCACACTCCATCCACTCGGCGCCCGAGGCCAGGAAGTCGTCGCCCACGGCCGGGTGTACTATCTCGTTCACGCTCCGTATGTTCTCCTCGCTGCTGAGCATAAACTGCGCCATGCGCGCCTTGTTGAGCCGTCCGTCCTCATACAGGTCGGCGCCCACCAGCTGCCTGAGCTGCTCCTTGAGCTGCTCGTCGTGCCGCATGAGGCGTTTGGCGGCGGCATCGCAGTCGTACACCTCGATGCCCCTTTCTCTCAGCAGCCGGCACACATACGACTTGCCGCTGCCTATGCCCCCAGTCAGTGCTGTTCTCATACCCATCGCCCTATCTGCTTTCTTTCAGGAATCCCACTTTCCGCACGTCGAGTCTCGGATTGAACACGAAGGCGGGCGATTCGCTCACCACGATGTCGAGCACGGAGTCGTTCTCCAGCACCGCCTGGTCTGCATTGGGCACCACGACGAATCCTATGCTGCGCGCCTCCTTCTTTCTCGACACGGGCACCGAATAGCGCACCGTCACCGAGGGCGGAAACGTTCTGATGAGCTGTCCGTTGCCCATCTCCGGCACCGTGATGCGCACGCGCATGGTGTCCTCGGTGAGCAGGTCGGTGGTCACCTTCACCGTCACCTCCTTGGGCTGATACTTCACCCCAGCCTTGTAGGGCATCCTCACGGTCTTTTCATTGCCGTCGGTCTCCTCGTTGAGGGTGAAATAGTTGATGTCTACGGCCTTGATCTGCTCAGCCAGGCTCTTGATGGCATACACGGTCACCGAGTCGGGTGTCACCTCCGTCTTCATGAGCGTGTAGTGCTCCTTGGGCTGTATGTGCGGCTCCACGAGCCTCACCGGCACCTTGAAAGCCTCGCCCTTGGTGAAGTAGATTTTCAGTTCCTTCGGCTTCATGTCGGTCACCTTGGCGTTGCCCAGTTTCTTCCTCACGGTGGCCAGCAGCTCGCTCTCCGACACGGTGGCCACCCCCTGGTCCAGGTCGGCCTTCTTCACCAGTTCGGCAAAGTTGATTACGGCCTCTCGTTCCTTCATGCCCCTTGCCACGCCCAGCAGCGAGAGTCCCTGTCCGCTCACCGTCACGGTCACGTTCACCGTCTCGTCGCTTATCAGGTGGTAGTCGTTGCTCACATGTCCTATGGTCACGGGCACCTGCAGGTCTTTGGTGATGGTTTCGTTCAGTGTGAGCAGGAGCCAGAAGAATCCGCTCAGGCAGAAACAGAACAAAAACGTCAGATACTTCCTGTTGATGAATCTCAACAAGAAGTGCCTGACGTTATCGGTCTTGGGGCTCATGCTGTCTTATTTCACGGCCGGATTGGCAGCGTTGGCATCGGCGAAGACATAGTTTTTGTCCACCTCGATGACCACGCCCTTGGCTATCTCCACGCTCACTTTACCGGTCTCGATTTCTATTCTTTTCACGGTGCCGTAGATGCCGCCGCCGGTCACCACCCGTGTGCCTTCGGCCAGTGCATTCTGAAAGGCCCTTATCTCCTTCTGCTTTTTCTGCTGAGGTCTGATCATGAAGAACCACATGATGGCAAACAGCAGCACCATCATGATAATCATCGACATACCGCCGCCACCCTGTGCAGCCTGTAAAAGAATCGTATTCATACTGTTTCCTTACTTGAAGTTTTATTGTTGATTATTGTTACTGTCGTCGTTGTCGCCGTTCTGCCGGGTGCCCATGGTCTTGAGCAGCAGTCCCTCGTGTATCAGGTGGCGTGCTATGGCGTCGAGCATGCCGTTTATGTAGCCGCTGCTCTTGTAGGTGCTGTACACCTTGGCCAGGTCCACATACTCGTTGATGGTCACACTCACGGGAATGTTGGGGAAGGTCATCATCTCGGCGATGGCTATCTGCATGATTACCACGTCCATGTAGGCCAGCCTGGAGAAGTCCCAGTGTCGCGAGGTCTCGCTCATGTAGCGCTGGTAGGTGTCGGCGTTGAGGATGGTGGCGCGGAACAGCTTGCGGGCGAACTCCTTGTCCTCCAAGTCCTTAAACTCGGGCAACAGTTCCTGTGCGGCGCCGTTTTTCTCGTCAAACCGCTTTATGGTCTTCAGCACGAAGGTGTCCACCACCTCCTTGTCGTCGTTCCAGTAGAGGCTTTTCTCCTCGAGCACGCTCTCCAGCTCGGTGTTGTCCTGCACGAGCGTCTTGTATATTTTCCGCCACACCTCCCTGTCGGCGTCATACGAGTCGTCCTCGCTGGCCATGTATTCCTGGTAGATGGGGCTCATCTCTATCTGGTTACAGAGTTTGCGCACGAACTCCAGGTGGTCGTCCCAGGTCATTTTCTGTTTCTCCCTGAAGTCGATGAGCATGTCATTCTCCTCGAGCTGCCTGGCGAACCGGTTTTCCACAAACTTCATGTTGGGCATGGGCAGTCCCTCTCTCTCGGCTCTTTGTATGGCTATCTGTGCGCGGCGGTCCTCCTCCTTGGTCACGGCGCCTATGAGCATGAGCAGATAGTTGTACAGGTCATAGCCCTTCGACAGGCTGTAGAGCAGTTCCTTCTCGGCGTTGGCCATGTTGTTCGAGCCGTTTTGATAGTAAGCGTAAGTGAGCTGCACCACCTTGATTCGAATGAGTTCTCTGTTTATCATAATCTTCTGTGTGTTTCTTATCAGATACGTTTGTAGTTTCCAAAGGATGATGCAAAATTACTTAAAAATTCATTCACATGCAAGTATTGTGTAAAAAAACCTCCGTTTTTTCGGGAAAAAACACACGAAAAAGTGCGGTTTCTTTTCTGTTTCGGAAAAAAGTTGTACCTTTGCACCGCTTTTTTAGCGCACCGGCCCCTTGAGGGCATTCGTGTGATGGCGAATTAAGCAATAACGAATCACAATTTATTCACTTAATTTAGAGTAACACAACCATTATGAGAGAAATCAATCTGAACGGCTGCAAGAGAGCCGAGATGGGCAAGAAAGCCACCCGTGAGCTTCGCAAAGCCGGCATGGTGCCCTGCAACCTCTACGGTGAGAGCCGTGGTGAGAACGGTCTGCCCGAGGCCCTTTCTTTTGCCGTTTCCGCCCGCGACCTTCGCAAGGTGATCTACACCCCGCACGTCTACGTGGTGAATCTTAACATCGACGGTGCCGAGCACGTGGCCGTCATCAAGGAGCTCCAGTTCCATCCTGTGACCGACGCCGTGCTGCATGTCGACTTCTACGAGGTGACCCCCGAGAAGCCCATCACCATCGGTATTCCTGTCAACCTGGTTGGTCTGGCTCAGGGTGTCCGCGACGGTGGCCGTCTGAACCTTTCCATCCGCAAGATCAATGTCACTGCTCCCTACAAGCAGATTCCCGAGAAGCTGGATGTCGACGTGACGAAGCTGAACATCGGCAAGAGCATCAAGGTGGGCGAGCTGTCTTACGAGGGTCTCGAGATTGCCACCAGCAAGGAGGTTATCGTGTGCTCCATCAAGCGCACCCGTGCCGCCATGTCGGCCGCTTCGCAGGCCGAGGAAGCTGCTGCTGAGTAAACCGCATTCTTCCCCCTATGGACAAATATCTGATTGTGGGTCTGGGCAACCCCGGCGCCGAATACAGCGCCACCCGCCACAACATCGGCTATATGGTATTGGACGCTTTCGCAAAAGCGTCCAATATTGTTTTCGACGACCGCCGCTACGGCTATGTGGCCGAATGCAGTGTGCGCGGACGCAAGCTCTTCCTGCTCAAGCCCACCACCTATATGAATCTGAGCGGCAACGCCGTGCGCTACTGGCTCAACAAGGAGAACATCGACGAGCACCGCCTGCTCGTCATCTCCGACGACCTGTCGCTCCCCCTGGGCACCCTGCGCCTCAAGGCGCGCGGCAGCGCCGGCACGCACAACGGCCTGGGCCACATACAGCAGCTCATAGGCCAGGACTATCCGCGCCTGCGCGTCGGACTGGGCAACGACTTCCCGCGCGGCTCGCAGGTCGACTTCGTGCTGGGTGCCTTCACCCCCGAGGAGCATGCCGTGCTCGACCCTGCCATCGACACCGCCGTCGAAATCATCAAGAGCTTTGTGCTGGCCGGCATCGACATCACGATGAACCAGTTCAACAAGCGCCCGCCGCGCCCCAAGAAGCCGAAGGCCCCAGCGCCCGAAGGCGCCGGCTCCGCCGAGCCCGCTCAGCCGTGAAAAAGGACAATGCTCCTTTAAATTCTCCAATCTTCCAATTTTAATCTTTCATTTTTAATCTTTAATCTTTCATCTCTTCATGTCCGAAGCCCGTATAGACAAGTGGCTGTGGGCCGCCCGCATCTTCAAGACCCGCAGCATAGCCGCCGACGCCTGCAAGAACGGCCGCGTCACGATAGGCGGCATGAACGTGAAGCCCTCGCGCCCGCTCAAGGTGGGCGAGGTGGTCAGTGTGCGCAAGCCGCCCGTCACCTACTCCTTCCGTGTGCTGCAGTGCATCGAGCAGCGGGTGGGCGCCAAACTGCTGCCCGAGATTTACGAGAATGTGACCGACCCCAAGCAGTATGAGCTGCTGGAGATGAGCCGCATCAGCGGCTTTGTCGACCGCGCCCGGGGCACCGGCCGTCCCACCAAGCGCGACCGCCGCCAGATGGACGCCTTCGTCGATCCCCTCCTCTTCGGCTTCGACGATGACGACTTTGATGAAGAAGAATAAAAAAAATCCCGCGTTTTTTAACGCGGGATTTTTTTTATTCTTAAATTATTATTAAAACGGTCTTCCTCCGCCGAAGCCACCGCCACCGGGACGTCCGCCGCCCCAGCCGCCACCGCCGAAGCCGCCGCCGCGGCCGCCGCGTCCTTCAGGTCCGCCGGGTCCTTGCCTCATCTGGTTCTTGCCGCCGAAGATGTTCAGTCGGTATATCACATGGAGCATGGCGTAGCTAGTGATGTTGTTATACTCGGTATCGCTGCGCTGAATGGCGTTGAGCACACGGCTGAAGTTGCTCTGCTCGTGCAGTATGTCGTACAGTTGCAGCGACACGGTCAGCGCGTTGCCCCTCAGGAATCCCTGGCTCAGCTGTGCGTTCCACACCAGCTCGTCGGTGTTCATCGACTGGTCGTTGTATCCCCTTCTCGAGTTCTGGTGTATGTCGGTGGCCAACTGCATTCCCCATGGTGCGCGCACGGTCACGTTCAGTCCGTAGCTGAACTGCCAGGTGTCCAGGTCGCTGTTGGGCTGCAGTTTGTTCTTGGCGTGGGTGTAGTTCACGCTGCCGTTGGGCTCCACCTCCAGCCAGTCGTTGCGGTAGGCGAAGGAGAGTCGCTCGCCCACGGTGGTGGTGCGTGTCACGTTTTTCTCCGATTCGGCGTTGCGTCCCAGGCTCAGGTATCCCACATAGTGGTTGTGGCTGGCGTTGGTGAAGGTGTTGATGTTCCATCGTCCCAGGGTGTCGATGGCCATGTTGTACATGAATCCGCCGTTCACATTCCAGTTGCCGTTTATGTTTTCGGGCCTTGTGGTGCGTCCGCCGGTTCGCTCGTCGTAGGTCACCTTGTTGCTGATGCTGTTTCGGGTTGTGCTGAAGTTCACATAGGTCATGATGCCCTTCTGGTGGCTCTGTATGTAGTTGTTGTAGAAGAGTCGGAAGTTGTTGGTGAACGAGGGCTTCAGTCCCGGGTTACCCTTCTTGATGTTCAGAGGGTCGCTGTCGTCGGTTATGTCGAGCAGGTCGGTCATGCCCGGCTGCTGGGTGGTTCCGCGGTAGTTGATTCTCAGGTTGCTCACCTTCGAGAATCGGTATCTGAAGTCGAGTGTGGGCGAGAAGTTGGTCACGTTTCTCACCGTGTCCACATGTATGCCCTGGAAGTCCTGCAGATAGTGCGAGCGCTGCGGCTGCACCATCACACCGGCGTTGAACTGGAATTTGGGGTCTATCCAGCGGTAGGTGAGCTGAATGTCGTGCAGGTCGTTGGTATACTCCGAGTATCGGCTCAGCGAGTCGGCCTTATAGCTTTCCAGCGGTCCGGCGGTGCGGCTCAGGTAGTCGTCCCAGCTGCGGTAGGCCGGCACGATGTTGTTGAAGAAAGCCCTCCCCATGGTGCTGAAGTCGTAGGTGGAGCGGTCGCTCTCGTTGTACGAGTGCTGATAGCGGTAGCTCAGCTGCAGGAACATCTGCTTGGCTATGGGCTCGCTGTAGGTGGCCTGCAGGTTGTAGCTCCAGCTCTTGGTGGGCGTCAGGTTGTAGCGGTTTATCTGGTAGGTCGAGTCGAGGGCCAGCTCCTGCTCTATGCGTCTTGCCGTTTCCACAGAGTCGTAGGGGTTGTACAGGTGCACGTCGCTCCACGAGAGGCTCGTGTTGTCGTTGTCGCTGTAGTTGGCGTCCACGCGCAGCGTCACGTTCCTTCCCCTGTTGTTCAGCTTGCGGTTCACCTGGATCATGCCCCTTGCGCTGGTGGTCTCTCCGTAGCTCAGGTTCGCGTTGTTATTGTAGTTCACCATGAGGCTGTCTTCGGCCATTGCATCTATGGCGTCTTCCGCCAGGGGGTTGGTCACATAGAGATAGGGGTCGTCTCTATAGGTGGCCGATGTCTGTCGGCGGTTGCCGTCGCTGGTCGAGAAGTTGATGCTGGGTCTGAACATGATGTTGGTCATCGTGTCGGGTGTCCACTCCAGGCGGAACCGTCCGTCCCAGGAGTTGCTTCGGGTGTAGTTCTGGCTCAGGCTGTTGCCGAACGACTTGTTCTGTGTCACGAAGTTCTCGCTCGACGATTTCGAGTAGACGTCGCCGTTGCGGTGGTTCCATCTCAGGCTGGCGTCCATTTTCAGCTTGTCCTTCTCCTCGAAGTTGTAGTTCAGACCTATCATCTTGGCTGCGTTCAGTCCCTGCTGTCCGCCGCCCCATCGTCCGCCGCCGAATCCGCGGTCGTTGGTGTTGTTGGCGTTGGCGAAGAGCATGATTCGGTTCTTGTCGTTGAAGTAGGCGCCCATCAGTCTTTCGGCGTAGCGTCCGTGTGTGCCTATGGCGGCGTCTATGTTGGAGAACATGCCGTGGTTCATGCCCTTTTTCAGTGCGAAGTCGAGCACGGTCTCCTCCTCGCCGTCGTCAATGCCCGTCACGCGTGCCAGGTCGCTCTTCTCGTCATAGCTCTTTATCTGGTCCACAATCGAGGTGGGCAGGTTTTTCAGTGCCGTCTGCGTGTCGCCGGTCATGAACTCCTTTCCGTCCACGCGTATCTTCTTCACCTCCTTGCCGTTGATGGTAATCTTTCCGTCGTCGCTCACCTGCGCGCCGGGCAGTTTCTTCACCAGTTCCTCGATGGCCGAGCCCTCCGCCACGCGGTAGGCCGACGAGTTGTAGACGAAGGTGTCTTCCTTGAGCACCACTTTCGGTGCATGTCCCGTGGCGGTCACGGCGCTCAGCATGATGGCGTCGGCGCTCATCACGATGTTGCCCAGCCGCTGGTCTTTGTCGTCGCTCACGGTCAGGTTGCGGAGCACGTCGGTATATCCCACGCTGGAGATGCGGAGTATGTACTTGCCGTTTTTAGTGGCCTGCAGCCTGAAGTTGCCCTCATCGTCGCTGATGGCGCCCGTCACAAACGAGCTGTCTGTTTTGAGCAACTGCAGTGTGGCTTGCGAGACGGGCTCTTTGCTTTCCTTGTCGGTCAGTCGTCCCGTGATAAGTCTCTGTTGTGCCATTGCCGCCGTCGCCATGGCGAAGAGGCACATCAGCATAAGTATTTTTCTCATATAATTATATAATGTAGTGTTCTGATTCCGTGCCGCCCATTTCCGTGCGGCAACAATGATATAGACGCGCCGCCGCCGCGCAAGTTTAATCGCTCCGCGTTAAAAAGGGTTATTATTACACTTTTCATCGACACATCGCCGGCGGAAGAGCCGCTTCGCGGGAAATTATTCAAAATTAAATCCAAAATTAAACAGATTATATTTTTGATTAATTTTGAGAATAATTTTGGTTAATTTCTCGCTCGAAGAGCGACCCCAAGAATAAGAAGTCCCGCAGGGGCTTCGCCCAGATTTTGTTTGATTTTGAACCGATTCTGATAGATTTCTCGCTCGAAGAGCGACCCCAAATCAAGCACGCCGCAAGGCGCACGCACCGAAAAGTGATCACAGAGAACCGTCCCCAATGATCTAACATAAGGAGCCGCTTCGCGGGAAATTATTCAAAATTAAATCCAAAATTAAACAGATTTTATTTTTGATTAATTTTGAGAATAATTTTGATTAATTTCCGCCCGCCAGGGCGCCGACACATAAGAGCACCGCAGGCGTACGCCCAAGATTTTTCAATAATTTCCTCCCAACCATGCCACTTTCCCCCCGATTTTTAGTATTTTTGCCCCCACGGAAAGCGATCCGAAAGAGCGCCGTCCCCATAGATATATAGATTAAGGTAAAAAGCATTATGGACAAGCCACGCGTCATCATCACCTCACGGCTGGAGCAAGACCTCGCTCTGAGCCTCACCGAGTGCGCCCACGACCGCCTCTTCATCCTCACCGACGACAACACGGCGCGCCTCTGCTGGCCCGTCATCAGCGGCTTCATCGGCCTGCGCCACGCCAGCCTCATCACCATCCCGGCCTCCGACGCCCACAAAGACCTCACCTCGCTCAGCCATGTGTGGCAGGAGCTCAGCCGGCAGGGAGCCACACGCCACTCCTGCCTCATCTGCCTCGGCGGAGGCATGGTCACCGACCTGGGCGGGTTCGCCGCCGCCACCTTCAAGCGCGGCATCCCCTTCATCAACCTGCCCACCACGCTGCTCGCCATGGTCGACGCCTCCGTGGGCGGCAAGACGGGCATCAACTTTCTCGGCCTCAAAAACGAGATTGGCGTGTTCCGCCAGGCCGAGTTCACCCTCATCCACACCCCCTTCCTCTCCACCCTCGACACGCCCAACCTCTGCTCGGGCTATGCCGAAATGCTCAAGCACGGCCTGCTGAGCGACGACGACACATGGGCCGCCCTGCTCAACTTCGACCTCGGCGCGCCCGACCTCGGCACCCTCTCCCGCATGGTGGCCGACTCGGTGGCGGTGAAGGAGCGCATCGTCATGGCCGACCCCCTGGAGCGCGGCATCCGCAAGGCACTCAACCTGGGCCACACCATCGGCCACGCCATCGAGTCGTGGCAACTCTCCCAGGGCCAGCCCATCCTCCACGGCTACGCGGTGGCCTACGGCCTGGTGGCCGAGCTCTACCTAAGCAGCGTGCTCTGCGGCTTCCCCACCGCCAAGCTCCATGCCACGGCGCGCTTCATCCGCGAGGTCTACGGCACGCCGGCCATCGAGTGCAAGGCCTACCCCACCCTCCTCCAGCTGATGCGCCACGACAAGAAGAACATCGGCGAAACCATCAATTTCACCCTCCTCTCCGACGTCGGCCAGGTGCTCATCAACCAGTCGGCCACCGACACCGACATCCAAGACGCCCTCGACTTCCTCCTCTTCTGACCCCAAAACTACGGATTCACCTGATACTAGGAATAAAAACTACGGATTCTTCTGATTAATCTGATACTGCGCTCGTTCAGTACTGAAAAAATCAGTAAAATCAGACATTTAGAGCCCCTTGATAAGGGGCGGCTATAATGCGGGGATATAATCAAGAAGAGAAGATTAAAAACCGCTCCGCTATATAAAAACAATAAAAAGTTATAAAAACCGTGTGGAGCAGACGCAAACGCGGAGCTCATGAAAAAATGCCAAGGCATTCTCAAAAAGGGAGAAAATTTTTTGATTAATTTTGAGAATAATTTTGAATAATTTCTCGCTCGAAGAGCGACCCCAATACCAGCGTGCCACAGGCACGCGCCCAGATAATTTCAGCGCGCAGCGCGATTAATTTTTGGCGTATAGCTCATTTTGCAGGATATTTTTGAGTAGTTGGTACTCAATAGCTCAAATTGCAGGATGAATTTAGTTGTTTTATTTTTGGCAGTCTGTATGATACGAAGTACCTTTGCCCCGCAGT
>Ga0256407_10002229_pt1 | contig 37659 bp, 26 predicted proteins | sample RumenRJG_04DNA_FD_193489 | JGI IMG/M metagenome (GOLD analysis project Ga0256407, IMG submission 193489) | Bovine rumen microbial communities from Lethbridge, Alberta, Canada - RJG_04 | ecosystem: Host-associated > Mammals > Digestive system > Stomach > Rumen | place: Canada: Alberta... | reverse complement strand
CCTTGTAGCGGATATATGGTGGACAGATATATCGTACCAGAGAACAACACTTAACAAAAGAAAGGATAAAGACGGCTCCACCCCGATGCTAAAGCATCGGAGTTTCCGCCGTCAGAATAATTATGAACTAAAAAGAAAAAGCTGCAGGGAATGTGCTTCCTTGCAGCTTATTTTTATTCTATGGTCTCTGAGGATACATCTCCGGCTGTGGCTTCTCCACCATCCAGTGAGACTTCGAGCGTAGTATTTGTATGGGAGATAGTCAGGTCTTCCATCTCTTTATTATAGTCCTCTTTTGGCTTTTTCTCTTCATCATCCTTCTCTCCTTCGACCTTATCGTCTTTTTTCTTTTTGTGCATCCTGGCGATGGCTCCTATCGACTCTGCCTCTCCATAGAGCTTAGGATTATACTTCATCAGGAATTCTCTATCCTTCATCGGTACTCTTTTGCCGGAAGCGATCCGTGCCATAATGCGCATGGCCTTTGCTGTATCATCCGCCGTCTCTTCCATCGCATCCCCCTGCTGCTTTGCAACTATCGCATTATTCCGTGCTATGTATTCGTAAATGGACCGCTCATTTGCTTCGGCCGTTTCGTCCGCCTGCTTGGTGAGTGCTTTCTTCACATCATCCGACAGCTGAACCTGTACTCCGTTTACAGTGATGTAGCCTCTCGCCACAGCTCTGTAGACATATGCCGGACTTCCAAAAGTGACCACATAGCTGTTCGTTCCCTTCTTTTTCGAAATGCCGAGCTCATCCTCGTCCGACGAAGCACTCATACCGCCGGCAGCAGTCTTCGTCACGCCCGTATCACCCGACAGTTCAAAAGTATCCTGTTGCTTTTTCTTCTGCTTCACGGTAGCCTTGGTACTCTTCTTTTCACTCGTGACGCTTTCATAGGCAGTACTTCGCATCGTATCTGTAATCTTCATCCAATATCCTCCTCTGACAGTTTTGCCTTATCAGGTATTTATAATACTTTTATCGGATGTTCAGATGGAAAATCAAGTGTGTCAGATGAACGCGTCCCCGGTGACACATTATGTGATCAGCCCCATGGGTTAACATCAGATGTTCTCTTAACGTTCATTTTCTTTAAGATAAAACCATACTTGGAATCACTATTCTTTTTTACTCTGAAAGTAACTTTTCCTATCGAACCACTCTTTGATTCCAGCTTATAATAAAAATTTGCTGTGACACGGTATGAATTATTGCCTATCGAATTGTATTTAAAATTTTTAAACATAAAATATGCATCACCAGTATCAGCGTAATATTTGCCATAATATTTTCCAGTATCATCCGTTACTGGCTTCATGCTAACTCCAAAAAGGTCTTTAGCTGAGGTTTCTCCATACAACCCATATAAGACTTTCTTGCGATCTGATGCTTTCGAGAAATCAAAGCTTTTTTTATTTCCTTTCTTAATACTCATGTTTGTACACATAGTTAATGGCAACGTATTTGATACAAGTGATTTTATCTTCGACTTCTGTGAACTGCTCAATCCAGCAGCATACGCATTCGATGTACTGGTAAATACAATTACTAGAGCCAAAAACAATACAGTTACCATTGATAATAATTTCTTTTTCATATACCTTTACCTCGCATTTCATGAAAATTTTAGTAACAAGGTTATTATATAGCATTTATTCTGAAATATCAATCAGGCGGAATAACTTAATAGGGCTGTTTCATCATGTCAACGGGGACGCGTTCAAGTGTCACATTGTGTCAGTGGTACGCGTCCCCGGTGTCACAAAATCATTATCTGATTATCCGTCAAGTCCCTGCTTTTTTCCTAAAGTTCTACATCCCATGTGTGTAGTCATCGTACAGTGCTCTCCAGTAGTCCCGATCCTCATCCGTTATCTCTCTGATCACCCTGCACGGATTGCCCGCCGCTATCACATGATCCGGAATGTCTTTCGTCACCACGGAGCACGAACCTATGACCACATCTGAGCCTATGGTCACTCCCGGATTAATGACGACATTACCACCAATCCATACATCAGAACCGATCGTGACAGGCCTGGCGTATTCCAGCTCCAGGTTTCTTATCCCCGCATCGATCGGATGACCAGCTGTATAAATACCCACATGAGGTGCCAGAAACACATTATCCCCGAACGTCACATAATTCTCATCCAATATAGTCAGATCAGTATTTGCATAAAAATGCTTTCCGAAGCTGATCCTGTCTCCATGATCAAAATATACCGGTGGCGTGAGCACCATGTCACGAGGCGCCTCTCTGAAGCATTTTCTCAGTTCATCAAGCGCTGTCCTGTCTTCCCAGAAATCTGATTCATTGAATTTTTTCTGTGCCGCGTGTACTCTCTCGAAGCTGGTGTCTCCGACCTTGTACGGGTTATACAGCTTTTGGCCTATCATGCGTTCCCACTCATAATCTGATATCATTTTATCCTCATCTGCTCCTGTTTCACTGCCATTTATTCTGACCTCGCCAAAAAACTACAGACTTTATATTAGGCAAAATCCAGTAATCGTCAAAAATGTGTCACTTGAACGCGTCCCCGGTGACACATTCCATTGTAAAAGGCATCAGATATATCGGCACATACTGGAGTACACCATCTTTTGAAAAATCCTTTTTTGAAAAAATATACGGTCCTCCTATATGCTTTGAATATGTCATGCTGAACTCATCGATGGATTTATGGTTTCTTATCTGAGATGATTTGATCTCTATCGGAATTACTTTGCCATTTCTGACTACAAGGAAATCAATCTCATATGAATGTGTCCCACCATTTCTCCATGTATAGTAATATAAACGGTATCCAAGTGCAGTCAGCATCTGTGCTGCAGCATTTTCATACAGATATCCCAGGTCAGAATCCTGTTTGTCACTCAGAAGCCTTCTGTAAATATCCTGATGTCCTTCTTCTGAACTGTTAAAAATAATCGACGTGAAAAGTCCCACATCTGATAAGTAGAGCTTGTATTTATCAGGAATCCTGGTCTGTTCCAATGCGGTTTCCGGCTGTGCCACATCATAGCACGGCAAGACTGTTTTTGAATCTATCAGATCAAAAAGCCGTTCTTCATCTTTCTGCGTTTTCCTCTTTCCTGTTGCGCTTGAGATTACAAACCTCTTTTTTTTCAGTGCCAGCTGAGATGGAACAGAACGGTATATATCAGACAGGCGGCCAGAAGCATCTACTTTTTTAAAATCATCATAATACAGATTTACGATCTCTCTTTTTACTCTGTCGACCTCTTCCATATTATTGAACTCTATATATGCTTCTACTGCCTGTGGCATTCCACCGACTGCCAGATATGTACGGAAATTCCGCATCAGAGTCCGATTGGTTGAATTTCCTACAGGCGTTCTCAGCTCTGCCAGTTTTCTGAGTATTTCCGGATTACCACCAGTAGCCCACAAAAACTCCTCGTAATCCATGGGATACACGGAAATCCTGTGCTCCTCCGATGGTATCACGATGTCACGGACATTTTTTTTAATGGAAATAAGGGAGCCGGTCTCTATATAATCATATCTGCCATCAGCCACCAGATACTTGATAGCTTGCCTGGCCTTCGGATAAAGCTGGATCTCATCAAAAAGTATCACCGATTCATGCTCATATAGTGTGACTTCTGTCTCTGCCTGGAGCCTCAGGAAAAAAAGATCCGGTTTCGCTATGTCCCTGAATACATCCATCAATTCATCCGTCGCATTCGCGAAGTCCACCTTAATAAATGACTTGTATTCATTCCTGGCAAAATTCTCTGCTATGGTGGTTTTTCCGACTCGTCTGGCGCCTTCAAGAAGGCAGGCATAACTGCCGGAGTACTTTGCCTTCCACTCCATCATCTGGTCGTATGCTTTTCTTCTGAACATAACCCTTCTCCAATCCTTGTTTTACAAGGATTTTAGCAAAAATGTTACGTTTTTGCAAGGTGTTTTAGGTTCAAAAGTTACGTTTTTGCAGTATGCTTTCAGCCAAAAAGTTACGTTTTTGCGCCACTTCCAAGTTCAAAAAGTCGCATTTTTGCGCCACTCTCATGTGTCACCTGAACGCGTCCCCGGTGACACATTAAGGATATACTTTTTCAAATTCCTGCCCGGTCTCTTTCAGGTCTTCTGTAAAAAAAGCCACGCCACCAGCATCTGCCGGAAGCATGGCATTTCGTTTTCTGTGTCAGTTGAACGCGTCCCCGGTGACACACCCGGTGACACATTATGGCTGGGAGAGATCATGGTTTCCTGCCATGAACTCGACGTATTTGCCGGTGCCGATGGCTACGCAGGTCATCGGATCTTCGGCAGTCATGGTGTTGATGCCGGTACGCTCTTCCATCAGCTCCTCGAGACCGCGGAGAAGTGAACCGCCTCCGGTAAGGATGATGCCACGGTCTGCGACATCGGCGGCGAGCTCTGGCGGAGTCTTCTCGAGGACTGAGTGAACAGCCTCAACTATCTGAGCAGTAGGCTCGCGGAGAGCTTCCTCTGTTTCCTCGGAGGTGACTTCAATGGTCTTCGGAAGTCCGGTAACGAGGTTACGTCCACGGACATTCATAGTCTCCGGAGTAGAAAGCGGATAGCAGGTTCCGATATTTATCTTCATATCCTCAGCGGTTCTCTCACCGATCAGGAGGTTATGCTTTTTTCTCATGTATCTGACGAGGGCTTCGTCGAAATTATCGCCGGCTACCTTAATAGAAGTAGAAACAACCGAGCCTCCAAGAGATATAACAGCGATATCAGCAGTACCGCCGCCTATGTCGACGATCATATTACCGCAAGGACGGCTGATGTCAATCCCAGCACCGATAGCAGCAGCAATAGGCTCCTCGATGATAAACACTTCTCTGGCGCCTGCTGCATAGGCAGCGTCCTCAACGGCACGCTTCTCGACTTCTGTAACACCAGATGGAACGCAGACAGAGATACGCGGTTTCCTGTAACTTCTCTTTCCGAGTGCCTTCTGGATAAAATACTTTATCATTTTCTCAGTGACAGTGTAATCAGAGATAACACCCTGTCTCAGAGGACGGACAGCCACGATGTTCCCCGGAGTACGGCCGAGCATCAGGCGGGCCTCTTCTCCGATAGCCTTGATTTTGTTCGTGTCACGGTCAAACGCTACGACCGAAGGTTCCTTTAAAACTACTCCCTTACCCTTTAAATAAACGAGGATACTTGCAGTTCCTAAATCGATTCCTATATCTGTTGCAGCCATGCTGTAGGGCTCCCTTCCTATCTATATCAATGCAGACTTCTCTGTTAAAAATTATCGAAAAACATACATAGAATATTATAGCGGAAAATTCCGGTTTTTCAAGTATCAAACATTACTATTTTCTATACAAAGCCTAAAAACCGGCATTTCATTTTTCACTTCAGATACTTCTTCAGGTACTGGCCGGTGTAGCTCTTTTTCACCTTGCAGATTTCTTCAGGAGTGCCCTGCGCGATAACAGTACCGCCGCCGTCGCCGCCCTCCGGTCCAAGGTCGATGATATAATCGGCAGTTTTTATCACGTCGAGGTTATGCTCAATGACTACTACAGTGTTTCCGCTGTCAGAAAGTTCACGAAGTATTTTTACCAGCTTTCTGACATCCTCGAAGTGAAGTCCTGTCGTCGGCTCGTCTAGCACATAGATAGTCTTTCCTGTTCCGCGCCTTGAAAGCTCGGTCGCGAGTTTTATCCTCTGCGCCTCGCCGCCCGACAGTTCAGTCGAAGGCTGGCCGAGCTTGATGTAGCCAAGACCGACATCCATCAGCGTCTTTATCTTTCTATATATAGAAGGAACAGGTTCGAAGAACTTCACAGCGTCCTCTACAGTCATATCAAGCACATCGTAGATCGACTTGCCCTTATACCTGACCTCGAGAGTCTCACGGTTATACCTCTGACCATGGCAGACCTCACATGGCACATACACATCCGGCAAAAAATGCATCTCGATCTTCTTGATGCCGTCACCTCCACAGGCTTCGCAGCGGCCGCCCTTTACGTTAAAGGAGAAGCGTCCCTTTGAGTAGCCTCTGGCTTTTGCGTCAGGAGTCGCCGCAAACAGATCTCTTATCAGGTCAAAAACTCCGGTGTAAGTGGCCGGATTCGATCTCGGAGTCCTGCCAATAGGCGACTGGTCTATGTCGATTATTTTATCCAGCTGTTCAGTTCCCTCTATGCCGTCACATTCCCCTGGAATAGTGCGCGCCCTGTTCAGATCTCTCGCCAGAGTTTTGTAAAGTATTTCATTTATCAGTGAAGACTTTCCAGAGCCTGAGACACCGGTGACTACGGTCATGATGCCAAGTGGTATCTCGACGTCTATATTTTTCAGGTTATGCTCGCGGGCACCCCTTATCGTCAGGTGACCGGTCGGCTTTCTCCTGACATCCGGGACAGGGATTTTTTTCTTGCCGGATAAGTACTGTCCAGTAAGTGAATTCGGGCAGGCTTCGACCTCTTCCGGAGTTCCGGCCACTACGACTTCTCCGCCGTGGTCACCGGCGCCCGGTCCTATATCCACCAGGAAATCAGCAGCTCTCATCGTATCTTCATCATGCTCTACGACTATAAGAGTATTTCCCAGGTCACGCAGACCTTTGAGTGAAGCCAAGAGTTTGTCATTATCTCTCTGATGCAGTCCGATCGACGGCTCATCGAGGATGTAGGTGACACCGACAAGACCGGACCCTATCTGTGTAGCAAGTCTGATTCGCTGGGCTTCGCCGCCTGAAAGGGTAGCTGTCGCACGTGAAAGTGACAGATAATCAAGTCCCACATCGTCCAGGAATTTTACCCTGGCTTTTATCTCTCGGAGCACCAGGCGGCCGATTTTCATCTGCTGATCCGTAAGCTTCATATCTTCGAGGAACGGACGAAGATCCTTAACTGACATCGTGGTCATCTCGTAGATATTTTTATCAGCGACAGTGACCGCTAATGCCTCCGGTTTCAGACGCTGTCCATGACAGGTCGGACAAGGTGTGATCCGCATGTACTCCTCGAACTGAGCCTTTGCAGTATCAGACTTTGTCTCACGGTATCTGCGTTTTGTATTTTCTATCAGTCCTTCAAACTGCACGTCATAAACCCCTGTCGACCAGCGTCCCGAATAGTGGACTTTGACTACGCGGTCGAAGCCATGCAGGAACATATCCTTTATATCCTTCGGCAGATCCTTGTATGGAGTATCAAGTGAAAAATCGTACTCCTTTGCCAGTGCCTCGAGCAGCGCATGTGAATAGCTCTTCGGATCCTTCGAATTCTGCCAACCAAGAACCTGGACTGCACCCTGATTAAATGAAAGCGACTTATCCGGGATCATCAGCCTCTCGTCGAATTCCATTTTGTACCCGAGGCCGAAACACTCCGGGCAGGCGCCGAACGGATTATTGAACGAAAAAGTTCTCGGCTCTATCTCATCAATCGAAGTCCCATCATAAGGACAGGAATAGCTCTCTGAAAATCTCATCGGTTCTCCACCAATCACATCTATGATGACAAGTCCGCCGGACAGCTTCAGTGCATTCTCTAGTGAACCGATCAGTCTAGCGTCAATGCCTTCCTTCATCGAAAGACGGTCCACGACTATCTCGATATTGTGCTTCTGATTCTTGTTCAGCTTTATGTCCTCTGACAGGTCGTAGAGATTTCCGTCGACGATGACACGGACGTAACCGCTCTTTCTGGCTCTTTCAAAGAGTTTTTCCTGAGCACCCTTGCGGCCTCTGACCACCGGTGAAAGTACCTGGAATTTTGTCTTCTCCGGTAATTTTTTTATCTGGTCACACATCTGATCGACAGACTGTTTAAAAATAGGTCTGCCGCACTTCGGACAGTGCGGGATTCCGCATCTGGCGTAGAGAAGCCTCAGGTAATCGTAGATCTCGGTCACGGTTCCTACAGTAGACCTCGGGTTATGGTTCGTTGATTTCTGGTCTATAGAGATGGCAGGCGGAAGTCCCTCGATCTTATCGACATCAGGCTTTTCCATCTGTCCTAAGAACTGTCTCGCGTAGCTCGAAAGCGACTCCATGTATCTCCTCTGTCCTTCTGCAAAAATGGTATCGAAGGCCAGGGAGCTCTTGCCTGAGCCCGAAAGTCCGGTGAATACGGTAAAAGAGTCACGCGGAATATCGAGGTCGATATTTTTTAAATTATGTACCTTGGCTCCCCTTATCTTTATGTACTTACGCGGAGTAAGTGTTTCACTTGCTTCCTTCATATAAGCCTCACTTGATTTTTTTTGTGTATAGTGGTATATTTGATGCGGATAAAAACTGTAGGTAATACATGATTTTCACCACACGAAACCCCGGTAGCTGCTACTACCGGGGTTTCTTCATTTCTTTTATGGTGGCAACGCACCCACCCGGCTACTGGTCACGTCTCCACTTGTCCAGCCATTTGCAAATATAATAGCTGATTACATTCGCCAGAACAGTGGATAAAACTGTAAGCAGGTAATTCATGCTTTTCACCTCCTCTCATTTAGAGTAGGTAGTGACAGCACGGCCATTATATCATGATTTATCCCCTATTTCCATATCGCGTAGCATGTTTTTAAGTTCTATCATCCTGTCACGATACTCTGCTGCGGCCTCGAAATTCAGGTCGGTTGCCGCCTTTTCCATCTTGTCGCGGATCTTATTGATGTACTTCTTCAGCTCATCGACAGACATCTCCTCAGGCTGCCGCTCCATGTCTTTTTCGTCGGCTGCGACCTGTTTTGATACAGCTATGACATCCTGGACAGCTTTCTGGATAGTCTTCGGCGTGATATGATGCTTCTCATTATAGGCCTGCTGTATTTTTCTACGACGTTCGGTCTCATCGATTGCCTTCTGCATAGACTCTGTCACTGTATCGGCATACATGATGACATGACCGTGATCATTTCTCGCGGCGCGGCCTATAGTCTGGATCAGCGAAGTCTCGTTTCTGAGGAAGCCTTCTTTGTCCGCATCGAGGATTGCCACGAGAGTGATCTCCGGGATATCAAGTCCCTCACGAAGAAGGTTGATCCCGACCAATACATCAAACACATCGAGCCTTAAGTCCCTGATGATCTCAGCTCTCTCTAAAGTATCGATATCCGAATGCAGGTACTTCACGCGGACTCCGAGCTCTGCCAGGTAGTCTGTCAGATCTTCTGCCATCCTCTTCGTAAGTGTCGTGACAAGAACCTTGTGATGGCCTTCTGTCTCTTTTTTGATCTCGGCATAGAGATCGTCGATCTGCCCCTCGGTAGGTCTCACTTCGATTGAAGGATCCAGAAGTCCCGTAGGCCTGATGACCTGCTCAGCCCGCAGAAGCTCATGTTCCTCTTCGTACTTTCCCGGAGTCGCCGATACGAACAGCAGCTGATCTATCTTCTGCTCCCACTCGTGAAAATTCAGTGGTCTGTTATCGAGAGCCGACGGCAGTCTGAAACCATAGTCTACGAGTGTCGTCTTCCTGGCTTTATCGCCATTATACATGCCACCGATCTGTGGAACTGTGATGTGGCTCTCGTCGATTATCGTAAGAAAATCATTTCCGAAATAATCGATAAGACACTGCGGCGCCTCGCCCGGTTTTGCTCCGGTCAGGTGCCTGGAGTAGTTCTCTATTCCCGAGCAGAATCCTGTCTCACGGAGCATCTCGACATCGAAGTTCGTCCTCTCAGCAATTCTCTGCGCCTCGAGGAGCTTGTCATGCGCCTTGAAAAAATCGACTCTCTCTTTCAGTTCCGCCTCTATCGTATCGCAGGCTCTCTCTATTTTTTCTTTCGGAACGACATAGTGCGATGCCGGAAAAATAGCCACATGCTGAAGTTCGTACTGTACTTTTCCAGTCAGAGGATCTGTCTGCACTATCCTGTCAATCTCATCTCCGAACCATTCGATACGGTATGCGTAGTCAGTCGTATTCGCCGGGATCACCTCGAGAGTGTCGCCACGAACCCTGAATGTGCCACGCTTGAAGTCCATGTCATTTCTCAGGTACTGCATCGCTATGAGTTCTTTGATGACTTCGTCCCTGTCCTTATCCTGTCCGGGGCGCAGGGACACACACAGATTCTCATAATCGTCAGGACTTCCGATACCGTATATGCATGAAACCGAAGCAACCACGATCACATCTTTTCTCTCAGAAAGAGCAGCCGTCGCAGAAAGACGCAGCTTATCTATCTCGTCATTTACAGCGGAGTCTTTTGCGATGTAAGTATCCGACTGCGGCACATAAGCCTCCGGCTGATAGTAATCATAGTATGATACAAAATACTCTACAGCGTTCTCAGGAAAAAAATCCTTCATCTCGCTGTAGAGCTGTCCTGCCAGAGTCTTGTTGTGGCTCATGATAAGTGTCGGTTTGTTCAGCTGGGCGATGACATTCGCCATCGTAAAAGTCTTTCCGGAACCAGTGACTCCGAGCAGAGTCTCGAACTGGTTCCCGTCTTTAAAACCGTCGACTAATTCTTTTATCGCCTCCGGCTGGTCACCGGTCGGCTGGTATTTAGAGTGTAGTTTGAATAGTTTATCCATTAAATCCTATTCCCTTTTATTTCATCTCCTTAAGTAATTTCACCAGTTCCAGGTCATCAGCTGTCACCCTCATATTTGTCGTGACCGGTTCTTCACCTGGCTTCGTGACTGTGAGTTCAATTACAGAACCCTCAGGCACTCCATTCTGCCCAAAGACCGATGCAAAATACGATACCACCTTCGGATGGTTCTGATTAAATTTTTCTAATACGCCCTTCATCTTAAATATAGCACCTGGATTCATTATAGACTCCTTTCCTGTAGTCCCTATCTCCTATCTCCTATATCCTATATCCTATATCCTATACCCTCACACCTCAGTCCTCCGACTTCATCAGATACAGCCACCTGCCGACTGCACAGCTGATGACTATGATATATCCGATCACCGACAGGTAATCCGGAAGTTCTCCAAAAATCGCTGCTCCCCATATCGATGCAAAAATGACCTGCGAATAGTCGAACACCGAGATATTTTTCGCGGGAGCGTATTTATAGGCTGCCGTTACTGTGAACTGTCCGCCTGCTGCGGAAAGTCCCGCGAGTATCAGGAAGAGCCACTGCATTCCGCTCATCGGATGATATTCTAATAGCATGAACGGCAGGCACAGACAACAGGTAAAAATCGAGAAAAACGCCACGATCACCGGGCCTCTCTCACCCTGCTGACCTAATTTTCTTACAAAAGTATAAGCGACTCCGGCGCCAAGTCCTCCGAGAAGTCCGGCCAGTGCGTACAGAGACGTGATATTTTCTGATGGCTTGATGATAAAAACAGCACCTACAAACGCGATGATAACCGCGATCCAGTCTGCCTTCTTCGGTATCTCCTTCAGTATAAAAATCGATGCGATTATTGCGAAGAATGGTGACATTTTGTTCAGGATGTTCGCGTCTGCAAGCCCGATCCTGTCGATGGCGTAGAAGTTCAGGATCATGCCTAAGCCTCCGCAGATGGACCTCGCGAAAAGTCCCGGCAGCGAACCCTTCTTTATATGAAACTTCTCATCTGTCCTCGCCAGCGCAATGACTGCGATTATCGCCGCGAAAGCGTTCCTGAAAAAGCACTTCTGCATCGTCGGAATGTCGCCCGAAAGCCTGACAAACAGTGTCATCAGCGAAAAAAAGAATGAGTCGGCAATTACCAGGCTTATTCCTATCGCATGCTTGTGTTTAGTTGTTAATTCTTTTTCCTTCATAGAAGTTCATTATACCATACTTGTAAAGTTTGCCATAATAAACTTCTATAAAAAAGCAAAAAGACAGCCCCAACGGGGGACTGTCTCATTCTTCAATTCAGTTTCTGACTCCAGATGCTCACACTTTCAAGCAGTTCCGAAGCATTCTCTTTCGCCTTTAATATCCTGTCTTCCTCTTTCTCATATGTGTCACGTTTCATCACAAATACGCCCAATTCTGAAATATCACTGCCGTTTACAGCCACATCCCTTGAAAGTCCTCCCTTGTAGGTGAGCAGTTTTCCATTTCTGTCAGTGAAGAGCACCTCGTAGTCATAGCTGTGTTCTAAGGTATCCGCGCGGTATGAGATATCGAAAGGAGTCTTTATGACTGTGATCGTCATACCGTCCGCCGTATCCGCTGTCAGTTCTTTTTTCTCGGTTTTATCATTATTCACTGTTACATCGAAGCTGAAATCCCATGGGCCATCTGCTTCATATGTATCTCCCGAAGTGCCAATGTCAGCCATTATTTTTCCAATGGACATATCTACTGAAAAATTCTCCGGAACGCTCTGCTTTTCGTATGCGCTTTGGTCACCATCTACTTCCGTCTCATGCCCAGAACTGTCTACGAGGTAGATCTTACCATTTCTTCTGACCGACCTGACCGGCGTGTTCAGATCCAGTCTTATCACACCCTCATACTTATGGTCGTTTACGAACTTTCCATCTATCTCATGCATACCGGTGCCCAGCTCTTTAAAGTCAGTATTTACCGTAGTATCTCTGGTGTATAGATATGTGCCGTCGTCATAGGTCTGTATTTTCTCAACCGGGAACGCCTTCTCAGAGTCTATGGTCAGGCTTATGAAAAGTTCGTAATCGTTGCAGTATGTCTCGTCAAGCGTAACGGTGACTCCGTTTACAGTTTTAGCCAGTTTCTTCTCTCCGGTCTTTTTATTTTTCACCGGTTTTGCGTATTTCTCATAATCGCCGCCATATCCGAGTGAATCACCAAGGTCCGCAAATACTTTTCCAACCAGTGGAACCTTCTCGGCAAACGCTGGATGAGTCACACACCCCATCGAAAAAATGACCACAAAAGCTGCTGCGCTTGCGGCAACTGCTATCCACCATTTTTTCTTCGCAGGTTTCCTTTTGTAATTTATCGCTTCTGCCAGATACTTCTCATCTATCTGATCTATCGCATTAAGCAGTTTCTCCTGTTTATTCATCGTTCCACCTCCTGTAAGTATTTTTTTAGTCTTTTTCTCAGCCTGTGCAGTTTTACCGAAACACTATTTTCTGAAAGCCCAATCTCTGTGGCTATGGCCTTGACTGATTCATCAAACCAGTAACGCTTCACAAAGATCACTCGATTTTCAGTGCTCAGGGTATTCAGGAATTTTTCTATTATCTCCCGGAGCTCATCTTCCGACTCAGTCTGCTGATCTGATGTACATTCCGCCATCTCATCGAGGCAGAGTTCAATCTCCGTATCCCTGTACTTTTTCCTGTCATCACGATATTTTTTCATTGACAGATTCTTAGTTATTTTTGCCACATATGCCGCAAGAGAAATGGGTCTCTGCGGCGGTATCTGATTCCAGGTTGCAAGCCAGGTGTCATTTACGCACTCGTCTGCATCCTCGAAACTCCCAAGCACATTCATCGACACCTGCCGGCACAGCCTTCCGTATTTTTCCACAAGCGCAGCGATTCCCTTCTGGTCTCTCGCAAAAAACAGTTCTATTATCTCTTTGTCTTCCATTCGTCTCCTTCATATCCGCGGATTTTGTTGTTCACTTATATAGTACCCGAAGACCTCCAAAATCTTACAGTTTTCTATAGAAAAAACAAATGTATCTGAACAAAAACAAAAGAAGTCTGCTATAATAAACTCCTATAAAAAATGACACGGAGGTTTTTATGATACTGATAGCTGGGCTCGGAAATCCGGGCACGAAATACGAACACACCAGGCACAACGCCGGCTTCGATACGATAGATGAGCTGGCTGCCCGCCATGGAATTGATATAAAAAAATCAGAGCGCAAGGCTCTGAGTGGAGAAGGCGTAATCGCAGGACAGAAGGTAATCCTGATAAAGCCTCAGACATTTATGAATTTAAGCGGTGAGTCGGTCGGCGACTTCGCGCACTTCTATAAGCTCGATCCGGCAACTCAGGTCATAGTCTTTTCCGATGATGTCGCTCTCGACTGTGGCCACATCCGCATCAGGAAAAAAGGTTCCGCTGGCGGACACAACGGCCTTAAGAATATCATCGCCCATCTCGGCACCGAAGAATTCATCCGCATCCGCGTCGGTGTCGGCAAACTCCCGCCACACGGCGACATGGTCGCCCACGTACTCGGCCATCTCACCCCAGCCGACCAGGCTCTCTTCGATCAGGCCAAAGAAAAAGCCTGCGACGCAGCCGAACTGGTCATCGCAGGTCATATAGATCAGGCTATGAACGAAAATAACAGAAAAGTGGTGTCTGCATAAACAAAAGACCCGCGTGGCGGGTCGTCTCTTTCTATTTATACACCAAGTCTGTTATTATTCTCGATCACGATCTTGATCTGGTCGTCCCCCACATAGCTCGTATCCGACAGCAGCGTCTCATTCGACTCGACGATGCAGTTCTCGACGCGGACATTGTCCCCGATGTAGGCACCGTTCAGGATGATCGAATTCCTGATCACAGTGTTATTGCCGATGAAGACGTTCTTGAAGATCACTGAGTGCTCCACGACACTGTTTATGATAGTACCAGAACCGATCAGTGAATCATGAACCTTTGCGTCCTGGTTGAACTTTGCAGGAGGCAGGTCCTGAGCCTTAGAATAGATCTTCGGCTCCTGAGCAAAGAAGAAGTCACGGACTTCAGGCTTTAAGAAATCCATATTCGTCCTGTAGTAGGATTCTACAGAAGCGATGTTCGACCAGTATCCTTCGAGCATGTAACCGTAGATTTTTTTCATGCCTTTGTATCTGATAAGGATATCAGTCACGAAGTTGTATCTGCCTTCGGCGTTGCACTGCTCTAAGAGCTCGATCAGCTTTCTTCTTCTGATGATGTAGGTACCGGTCGAGACGATATTCGAATGGGCGATCATCGGCTTCTCTTCGAATTCAGAGATCATGCCATCCGGATCTATTTTTACAGTACCGAAACGGCTGATATCATCCCAATCCGGAGCCTTCGTGCAGACCACAGTGATGTCAGCCTGCTTCTGGATATGGTAATCAATGATAGGTCCGAAGTCGCATTTGTAAACGCAGTCGCCGCTCGTGATGACTACATACGGCTCATGTCTCTTCTTTAAAAAATCGATGTTCTGCCACATGGCATCAGCAGTTCCTCTGTACCACCAGCTGTTCTCGGCTGTGACAGTCGGAGTGAACAGGAACAGACCGCCCTGCTTACGTCCGAAGTTCCACCATTTTGAAGAATTCAGATGCTCGTTTAACGACCTGGCATTGTACTGTGAAAGTACGGCTACGGTCTGGATATTCGAGTTCGTCATGTTCGACAATGCGAAGTCAATAGCTCTGTAGCTGCAGCCAACCGGCATAGCAGCAATGGCTCTCTTATTCGATAATGATTTCATTCGGGTGGAATTACCACCTGCTAAAATGATCCCTAATGCTTTCATGCCTGCTCACCTGCCTTTATCAGATATCCACCGCTTGGTAACGCACCGTCCGGATAGTCCTCCGGTTCTGTCACTCCCCTGATAGCTGTATTTTTACCAATCGTAACATTCGCAGGTATCACGGAACCATCGCCTATGGTCGCCAGACCGAAACTGTAAACCTTTGGATTCAGCTTCGACTCTGCCTCTTCTCCTACACCGATCTTCGTGTTCTCGCCGACATCACAGTTCTCAGCGATGATCGACTTCTCTATGTACGCACCCTTATGGATGACTGTGTCCTTCATGATGATCGAGTCTTTTACAACTGCGCCCTCTTCTACAACTACCCCGGCTGAAAGCACCGAACCATATACCTTACCATAGATCTGATCACCCGCGCCGATTATAGCCTTGCCGACCTCGGCTTCAGATCCTATGTACTGCGGCTCTATCTTATCCTGCTTCGTATAGATCTTCCAGAATTCCTCGTAGAGGTTGAACTCCGGGATCAGGTCTATAAGCTCCATATTCGCCTGCCAGTATGAGCCGAGCGTTCCTACATCCTTCCAGTAGCCGTTGAACTCATACGCGAAAAGTCTCTTACCGTCCTCGTGGCAGTATGGAATGATGTGCTTTCCGAAATCACAGTTGCTCTGGTCTTTAAGAGCCATCAGGGCCTGCTTTAATACCGGCCATGAGAAAATATAGATACCCATCGATGCCAGGTTACTCTTCGGATGCTCCGGCTTCTCCTGGAACTCTGTGATGCGCTTGTTCTCATCTGCTATGACTACTCCGAAACGGCTTGCCTCTTCGATCGGTACAGGTATAACAGCGATCGTGACATCAGCCTGATTCTGCTTGTGGAAATCAAGCATCGCCTCGTAGTCCATTTTGTAAATATGGTCGCCAGATAGGATAAGTACGTACTCAGGGTTATAGCTTTCCATGTACTTCAGGTTCTGATAGATGGCGTTTGCCGTTCCTGAATACCACTCTGAATTATCACTTCTCTCATACGGCGGAAGTACGGTCACTCCTCCGTTGTTCCTGTCCAGGTCCCACGGTGTTCCGATCCCGATATGTGTATTCAGTGCCAGCGGCTGATACTGTGTCAGCACACCGACAGTGTCTATGCCTGAGTTAATGCAGTTGCTCAATGGGAAATCGATAATACGGTATTTCCCGCCGAATGCTACTGCCGGCTTTGCCACATCGGAAGTAAGTACGCCTAGCCTTGAACCCTGGCCTCCAGCCAGAAGCATGGCTATCATTTCTTTACTACTCATCTAACCACCTCGCATCTGAATGAGAGTCTGCTCCCCTCATCATCTTCTTCTGTTCTATAAAAATAACCAAAACGCTTCATTGGTCTTAAGCAAAAGTATAGCATATTGCACAAATAAAACCAACCCTTTTTTCAAAAATCGTCAATTTTTAATAAAATCTACGTTTTATTTCTTACTTAAAGAACCCTGGATCATGTCGGCCTTACCGCCACCACGGACGATATACTTCTCTTTGAGAGATGGAAGAAGAGTTCTGGCATCCATGTCACGGCCTCCAGCGAGAAAGGTATATGTGCCGTCTTCCTTTTCTGAAAAAATATAGCAGGCGCCATCATGTACTTCCTTGAAGTGGTTGAACGCCGCCGTCAGGATATTGCGGTCAGAGACTTTCGTAAGAATGGTGTCCCCGTCAGCCACATCTATCTGTTTTAGCAGCTCATCCTTTTCAAAAGATGACAGCTGTCCTTTAAGTGTATCCCTGTCATCTATGAGTTTCTTCACTGCATCCAGAGCGTCTGAGCGTCCCGTCGAAAACAGATGCCCTATATCGGTAAGTGCGTCAAACGACTGCACAAACTCCGTATAAGCTCTCTTTCCGCAGGCGATATAGAGTCTCGTCCCGCCCTTGTAGTTTAAATGCGAGAGGACTTTTAAGACGCCGACCTCGGCTGTTGTCTTCACATGGGGAGCGCAGCAGGCACAGACATCGACCCCAGGGATGGTCACTATCCTGACAGCTCCGGTCAGTTCCTTCTTACTCCTGTAATCAATTGTCTTAAGCTCCTCGGCGGACGGATATCTGCAGTCGACCGGAATGGATTTCCAGATCACTTCATTCGCCTGCTTCTCTATCTGCGCTATCTCTTCGTCTGTGAGCTTCCCGTTGTAGTCCATCTGACAGGTGTTCTCAGTCAGCGAAAATCCGACATTGTCGTAGCCCTTCAGCGAATGCACGAGGCCTGAGAAGATATGCTCTCCGGTGTGGTTCTGCATATTGTCAGAACGGTGTTCCCAGTCGATGTGCCCACTGACTGTATCTCCCGTTTTTATCCCAGAGACGTCCTCTAAAGTATGTATGATACAGCCGTCACTTATCTGTACATCTGTCACTTTATGCTCTTCTCCGCTGACGGCTATGTATCCTATGTCGCAGGTCTGCCCGCCCTCTTCCGGGAAGAACAGTGTCCTGTCGAGGATGACCTTATCACCATCGACGCTCATCACCTGTGCTGTAAAGTCCGTGCTGTAAGGCTCGTTATCGTATATTTTTTCAGTTGTCATTTATGGTCCTTTCTATAGTGCGAAGCCTCCCCTCCATCGTAAAGTCACGCTTTATCTTCGCGTAGGCATTGTCACGGATCTTTTCCAGAAGATCATCATTCGCGAGATAGAACTTCATCAGGTCGTAGGCCTCGTCACATGAAGAATAGAGCAGGCTGTCAGTCCCGCTCTCGAAGTACTCCGCCGATTCCTCTGAAAGCGGCAACAGCACGACTCCGTGACACGCCATTATGTCTATCGCCCGAAGCGGGATTCCCGTAGTGATACAGCGGAGCGTCGGACAGAGATTTATCCGGCTCCTGTTAAAAATGACCGGCATCTCCGTAAAATAGTCGACCGGTCCGTTGATCTGTGCCTGATGCAGCACCGAAGCCAGTTCCTCAGGCTTATTCGAAGTGTAGATGACTGTGTTCGCAAGCCCTGAAGCCAGGGTGAGAAGAGTCAGCCTGTCAATGCAGGTGATCCTGGTCGCCATCGCATAGATCAGATTCTGCCTTGTCACATTTCCTGCGAAGATCTCCGCGCTCTGTGACTTATCCTTTGTCAGGTCTGCATTCACCTGGGATACTATATCATCAGTGACGAGCTCCGGCAGAATATATCCGCCCTGCAGATTTTTCTGAGCCTCAAGCACGCCGTCTAAGTATCCTCTCAGATGTCCACCTATCTGACTCACGACAGAAGTGTACGGCGAGTAGTAGAACGAGCCGATGAAACTGACACCGCAGTCACTGTATTTTTCCCTGTTTTTTTCTATCTCCCCTGAAAAAATGTCCGGATCTGTCGCCAACGGCAGATGCCATACTCTCGTGACTCCCTGACTTCGATAGTCCCTGACCTGCCCCCTGTCGAAGAGGAAGATGTAGTTATTTGCTCTCTCCATCTCAGGAGTCCCGACGAAATTCAGCGGAGCATCGTAGCTCCACGACACGTATCTGATCCCCAGGTCTTCGAGCACCGGAGCGAGCACCGGCCAGAAATTCACCGTAAAGCAGAAGTCCCAGCCTCCGGACATTTTTTCAAGACGGTCATGGACGAGTTGCTGAAGCTTCGGGTCATTCGTCTGATCCTGCGGCGTGAAGAAGACTTCTTCGTCGACTTCCCAGCCCAGCCTCTTCATGCCCTCCGGCACTGTCCTGTCGAAATACGATTCGAATAATCTGATAAAAAGCACTTTCATGCCTTTTATTATGACAGAATTGAGCATAAAAAAAAAGCCCCCGAAGGGGCCTTATGATGAAATGGTTTTTAGTTTGTTACTATTCACGGCAGGCTTCTGTGGGGGTTCACGACGGACGCACTTGTGCGGACGTTTGAATACCCACAGAAGCCAGCCTGTGAAGCAGGAACCTCCCCAGCAACCGCAGACTTTTAGCATCGAAGATGCGGCAAACGCGCGTAAGCGCGGTTGGTCTGCGGTCTGATTGGGGAGGTGCCGTGAATAGTAACTTTAGTTTATGCTATGAAGTTCTGCTGACCGGTCACATCTGAGTCACTTCTGTAAGCTGCAAGTGAAGGGGCTTTTCTGGCAGCGTCTGTGACATCGGCTTCAGTCTGGAAAGCTGCAAGCTCAGGATGCTCACGATGCTCCTCTGAGTAGTTGACATAAGCCTTTGGCTCGTGCTTCTGGCTTCTCCATACCTCTTCAGCTACAGGAGCCCACTCCTTTGCGTAGTCATCGCACTTCTCGCAGAGATGCTCAACGCTCTCAGGAGACTCCATATTTGTCTGGTGAGCATCGGTATCATGAACCATTTTTCTCAGAAGCTGTGGATTCTCAAGCATCGGGCAAGGACGAAGCTGGTTACGGTTGAACGGCTGTCCCTTATGATACTCCATAAACAGAGGCGACTGAAGGATCTCGAGGATGGACTTGTCATGGATATTCGAATCCGAGAAGTGGATGAATACACATGGCTCAGCGTCGCCGTTGGAATTGATGTGGAAGTAGTTTCTTCCCCCGGCGATACATCCTCCTACATACTCACCGTCGTTCTGGAAATCCATAGGGAAGAATCCGAAATCGCACTGATTGCTTCTGACATAGCGGATACGGTCGATGATGTACTTACGCTGTTCTACTGTCGGCATCAGCTCTGGTACAGCGTTATTTCCAACTGGCATGAAGTGGAAGTAGAATCCGAAACGGGCTCCCTTCTCCTCGAGCAGGTGGAAGAAATCATCACTGGTGACTGCCTCGACATTCTGCCTGGTGTAGCAGACTGAGGTACCGAATACTATCCCGTGATTGCGGAGGATGTCCATGGCCTTCATAACGGCAGCATAGTGACCCTTGCCGCGGCGGATATCGTTAGTATCCGGAGTACCCTCGAGAGAGAGCATGAAAGTGATATTACCGAGCTGTCTCACCTTCTCAGCGAGCTCGTCGGTGATCAGCGTGGAGTTGGAATACAGACCGAAGAAGCAGTCATTGTGCTTCTCGGCGAGCTTGAATATATCCTTCATGCGCACAGTCGGCTCACCGCCTGTCATCATGTAAAGGTAAGCGCCGAGCTCCTTGCCCTGGGTGACGATCTTGTCCATGTCCTCGAAGGAGAGATTAGCCTTGTGGCCGTATGTACCTGACCAGCAGCCCACACAGTGCATGTTGCAGGCCATGGTAGGATCGAAGAGGATCAGCCAGGGGATATTGCAATGATACTTCTCGCGGTTTGCCCTGATCATCTTTGTGCCACGGAAAAATGCTTCATACCCGAGGTTTAAGAGCATTGTCTTTGCGTAATGAGGGTCTGTCTCATCGATAACTCTGTTTAAGAACCTGACCCATCTGTTATTCGGATCCTGGAGAGCCTTCTTTGCAGCTTCCATCTTCTCCTTGCTCGCGCCCTTTCCCCAGAATGTAGCTGCGGTGTCTACGAGCTTCGCATAAGTCTCAGATCTGCCTGCATAGTCTTTCTTCTTGATGTGTTTTAAAAAACCATCGATAGCTGTAGAAAATGCCTTACGCTCTGCAGCATGTGAAAGTTCTTTAATTCCCATGTGTACGGTTCCTCCATTTCGTTAAAATCTTTTATCTAAACAAATACCAGAAAAATTCCCTATTTGAAATTATATTAAAAGATTTTAATTCCCTGGCCCGTTTTTGTCTATATACAAATTTTCAGAACTGTCGGCAATTCAGACACATTTCTAACTTTGTAGTGCTGTGTGCATTACCTTTTTATTCTGATACATCCTCTCGTCAGCTTCTTTCAGCAGCTTGTCTAGAGAGTCCTCTCCGTCAGTTCTGGCTGCGGCTCCGAGAGCTACACTGATATCGTCCTTATCAAACTGCTTCCTTAACTCAGCGAGCTTTCCGTCTATCTCGTATCTGGTTTGTTTCGATGACCTCTTTCATATTTTCAGTCAGTGAAATATTCATCGAAAGCTTTGCCTTCTTTCCGGCGAACTCCGTCAGAGTATCGCGCATCAGGTAGTCCTGACCTGTCAGGGCATTGTGGTAGTGATGCGAATAGAAACCGTCTCTCGAGCACAGCGGTGTGGAGCAGTGGTCACACGGATGGTCGTAGTTATGTATCACTTCATAGCATTTTTTCCCTACGACCTTATAGCTGTCAGGAAGTCCCAAGTCCTTCATCGCTGTCCTATTCATATATAGAAGAGTATTCGTATCAGCCTCAGTTACATAGATTCGCTCGTCCATGTCATTGAGCTTCTCCAGTTCCAGTTGTATTCTGTCCGCTCCAACGAACTCTATATCCTGAATCCTGCAGCGCTCTTTCAGGACAGATATCAGCTGATCTGATGCCACATCCTCTTCCGATCTGAGTATGGAGTATGAAATAGACAGCTTCACAGGTATGCTTCCTACGAACCTGATCTCACTCACAGCTCTCGACAGTGCATCTACATGGTCCCGCACTTTTCCAGTGCTCTCCTTCGTCAGGATCATGAAGCTCTGCCTGTCTTCCATGGAGCAGATCATTTCATTCGTCACAAACTTATCAGAGACTGCGTCACTGACACGCCTCTCCAGCTTTATCTTTGCAGTCTCAGAGTCAGGTCTGTGTCCCGAGTCATCGTTATCCACACGTATATATGCCAGAGTATAGCCTTCTCCGGTTCGTTTATAGTTATCATGATAAAATATCACAGAGGCCATGAACCCGCTGAAATTCATGAAACCAGTAACAGTATCAGTCATTATCGCGGAGTTCCCCTCTCCCTTAAGAGTATCTACTTCCTTAAAGTATCCGGCGAGTCCTACTATAGTGTCTCCTTTGTATATAGGGAACTTCGTAGCCGATATGATGTGGATTTTGCCGCCAGCCAGCGTGTGTCCCAGCGAATTTCTGATTATCCGGCCTTCCCTTAAGACCTTCTTCTCATCGTCCATATACGGGGCATTGTCCACATGCCATCCCATTTCCTCGTCAGTTTTTCCGATTATCTCAGACGCCGAGCCTATACCGTAGAAGTCAAGAAACGCCCTGCTGACGCCTAAGAATCTCCGTTTGGTATCCTTCCAGAAGTATTTGATTCCAGACTGCTCCATTATGCTTCTGTAGACCAGGTCTCTATCTGCATTGTAGCTGTAGCCGTTCTCATCCGTAGCAGTATCGGCAGAAGCGTCTATCCTTCGGATGACCTCTGCTGTATTCTCGACCTCATCGAGCGCAGCCCGCCTCTCAAGGATCAGATATTCTCCGTAACCGCCGTACCTGAGGCTCATCACGTCTATCTCATCCCATGCAAAACCACCCTCAGGCTTTTTTACCTTGAAGCAGTCACCGGTAAAACTGTTATGGGTTCTCGCAAGCGCAGCCTTTATATGTGTCGCGCTCATAAAGGTCATAAAACGCTCCCTGTCGTCACTCGCCAGTCTCTGCTCTGCCATTTGTCTGAAAGTGTTCTTTACTCTGGTATATGTGTCTCCAGTCTTTTCCCCCGTATCCTCGCTCTCCACGACCTCCAGCTTATCGTCCTTTGGCGACCAGAGGTAGATATGGTTATATATCTGGTTTGCCTCACGAAGCAGGTCATTAAAGCGCTTCATTCCTTTCTGTGACAGGTCATAGGTGATGTCATAGGCAGATACTGTAAAAAGACTGTGGCGATTTACCCGCTTTACCAGCGTCGTATATATACGATAATACCTGCCGTTATAGACAGCATTTATCATCTCTTCCTTATCGGACTTTTCCACCTTCTTTAAAAAATCAGAGAACCTGTGATAAAATCCGGTATTTTTCAGTTCGAAGACGTCGTTTATGAACTCCTCTCCATCAGGAGCGCCCAGTGACTTCAGAGCTTCACGCGAACCTTTGTTATTGAATAAGAGCTTCAGATTGCCGTCTACCGAATCTATAAGTGCCAGCGGCTTGTCAGCGAGAAAATCCACAGAGCCTGCTGCATCGTAGACCACTGCTTCATCCTCCGTCTCCGGGAAAAGTCCGAAATCCATACAGTGCTGAACCAGCTTCTCATAAGGCATCGGAGCACCATAGTAGTACCCCTGAATTTTTTCACAGCCTATCTCACGAAGGAAATCCACCTGTTCCCTTGTCTCAGCACCCTCTGTCAGCGTATGGATGTCAAGGCTCTTTGCCATGCGGACTATAGATGATACTATATTTCTCCCTCTCTGGTTTAAGCCACGAAGGAAAAGCATGTCTATTTTTATCTCATCGAAGCTGTAATCCTTCAGTACATTAAGTGTCGAATAGCCGCTTCCGAAATCGTCCATCCAGATGTCATACCCGTTATTATGGAACCGGGTGAACATATTCTGCAGCTTCTGAGGGTCAGAAATAAGAGTGCTCTCAGTTATCTCCACCTTGAAGAACTTTCTGTCGACTCCGTATTTTGCTACGGCCTTTTCGATTTCTTCATATGGATCCGTCTGTGAAAAATCGACCCTGCTCAGGTTAAAAGATACCGGTATCTGAAGTTCTCCCCTTTCTCCTATCTCTTTCAAAAGTTTTGCCGCATGGTCTATGACATAGAGGTCCACCTTCTGGATCTGATCAGTTTTTTCGAGAACAGGTATGAATACTCCGGGAGAGATCATGCCATGCTCCGGATCCACCCATCTGGTCAGAGCCTCGCAGCTGGAGAGTTTTCCTGTAAGTGCCCTTACCACCGGCTGGAAGTATACCTTTATCCAGCCCTTTTCGAGTGCTTCATCGATATGGCCTGCTATAAACCCCTCTAATTCATTGTCTTCTGTATTTCCCATAATAAAACCCTTGCCTTCTTACCAAGTGTTTGTTTTCTTTTCTACATCGAGGATAGCATCCTTAAGTGCCGAGCCTCCGCTCTTTGCCAGATCCTTCAGTATCGAAAGAAAAGTGGCTCTGTCGTCTGCCGGCAGTTTTCTTAAAGCATTCATCATCGCTATCGACGTCTTTATCTTATTCTTCCCAAGCTCACTGGCCTTCGTGACCCCTGCCTCTTTGAACAGGTCAAAAAGGATATTTATGAAGACCTTGCGCTTCTCCGGCGACTCATTTGATACCCACCGCCCGAGTGCGTCATTTAATACTACACTCTGGGTACTGTAACTGTCAGCTAAGACCATGTGATTTCTCATAACCTGCCAGCTGAACGGATCGTGCTGATAGGCTCCGCTTCCGTCACTTTTTACGATGACAGGTTCTGCGTCGTCTGCCATCAGTCCTCCTATAAAAGAGAACTCCGGAGTGTACTTTATCATTTTTTCTCTGATGTCCTGGTATTCCTTCGTATTTATGACTTCCTGGACAAAGCCCGGGCCATCGTTCGAATACACTTTATCTATCCTCTCCCTGACTGCCTTCCTGCAGAAGGCTGCCGCGAATACAGCGAAGTTCCCGCCCTTCGAATGTCCTCCGACATAGAGCTTCAGGTTCTCCGGCAGACAGTTCAAGGTTCTGTCGAGATAGTCGACTGCGACCTTCTGTCCGACAGTCATGTCCTTATACGCGAACTGAAAATCCTCTTTCCAGCCTATCAGTGTATCATCTGTTCCCCGATAAGCCACATACACCGAACCGTCTCCCGGCAGAATGGTTATAGCCGAAGCCTGAAGCGTCACATCCTCACTTACTGAATTGATGTAATGCAGCATCTTCAGATGTTTGTATCTACGGCTTCCGGACATTTTTTCAAGTATAAAAGGAGCGTCCGAGACAAAGGCTTCTCTCGACTTCACTTCTGCGTGCGTGTGCTTTCTCCAATATCTGGCATTCACCTCGCACACAGAAAGCAGCCTGTCCTTTTCGAGGCCTGGCACGACTCCATCGAAGTCTATGTATGCCATTGTCGAAAAGACGAGATTATCCACTTCATTATATGGATCGACCGAGAAGGGGATGTCCGCCCTCCAGTCCAGGTAATCCATGATATTCGCCATAGTGCCTCCCTTTTGTCCCTGTCTATTTCATCGACCGGCTGCTGTGACAGGTGAAGTAGATCACCTGGTATTTCTGGGAAAGTGTGTCCATCATCTTACGGGCGTCGGATATTTTTTCCGCATCAAAATTCACGAACGGATCATCGAGGATTATCATCGGCTGCTCCCTTCTGAACAGCACATCGATAAGCGCGGCTCTCGAACAGAACGAAGCCAGATCCTGATAGCCTGTCGACAGATAGTCGATCGACCTGGTCTTTCCGCCGCCGCTCTTTCCGGTCACCGAAACCGCCAGATTCATGTCCAGCTCAAAATCATCGGTAAGTATAGCCTCATCCGTATCCGGGTAAATGCTCTTCAGATAGTAGTTAAGCCTTTCCCTGAGCGGCCCCATGTAGACCTTCAGGAAATTTTCTTTTGCGAGGCTTAAGTACTTTTTAGTGTCTTCTAAGAGCTTTACCTTCTTGTCATAGTCTGCTTTTCTGGCGCCGAGTTCCTTCAGATCCTCTCTCGCTTCTTCACATTCTAACAGCTCAGCCGACCTGGAATCAAGCTCTTTTGCATCATTTGCTATGTACTGCTTCTGCTTTGAGATTTCCTCATCCAGTTGCTTCTGCTCGTACTGCAGATCCTGAAGAGTCTTGCCGTTGCTCTCTATGTCCTCTACATGCAGCGACTTCAGATCCTTTTTAAGCTCATCGACCTGACTCTGCGTCTGCGTGTAGAGAAGCGCATTCGCCCTGATCTCCCTGATGCAGGCGGCCAGATCCGCTATGTCGTTCTTCAGCGGAAAGCACTTGAGCACTGACAGGATACCGCTAGTCTTTCCGTTTATCCCGGCGACCATTCTCTGGTATTCCTGCTCGTTCTTTTCGAACTCCTCGTATTCGTTGTACTTCTCTTCTATCTGCTTTAGCAGGTCGTCTACATTCGCATCCTCGTAGAGATTCACTCCGAAAATCTTCGCGTATCTGTCGAGTGAAGTGTAGAGTGCGAGCTGAAGTGAGGACAGGTCTTCCATCATTCCGGAAGTATCTTCATTATACTTCTTTTCTTCCTCGGAGAGTGTATCAAAACGATCTTTTTTTCGATGGATCTCGAGGATCGCTTGCTGCCTGTCTTCTGTCTCCACCGGATACTTCTTTATGAAGGAGCTGACAGAATCGTCGAGAGTGTTGTACTCGTCTCTTAATTTCCAGAGATCCTTTTCCGACTCTATCATCTCGCCTTCCGCCGAAGCCATATCCTTTTTCTTCTTCCGGCTCCGGTGGATGATCTGCGTCACGAAGAGCACAAAGAAAGCAATGCTGCCCGTAAAGCTGCCGAATCCGATGATCTGTGCCAGCGGTCCGTCACCTACGAATCCTAAGAATACGAATCCGGCGACCAGGAACACAGCGGCGATGAGTCCGACGATGATCGTTCCGGACATGCCTTCTTCTATCTGGGTCAGCTGTCTGCTGCTCCTGACTGCGTCCTTGTGCTTCCGGTAAGTGTCGTTTAAGCCCTTCATCCTTCCGGACAGCTCGTTCAGCCTGCTTATGTCCGCCAGCTCCTGCTGCATCTGGTCATCGGCAGGTTCACCCTCTTTAAAAAATTCTCTGAGTCCGGCAAGCTGCGCCCTCTCGTCTTCCGACATCTGCACATGCTCGCCCTTCATTCTTATCGACTTGATGTCGGCGGCCTTTTTCTTCCAGTCGTCGATATCAGCTCTCTCTATCGTATTATCTGAAAACAGCTTCTTTAAAAAATCTTGTTCATCGGTGTCGGGGATTTTTTCACGGAGAAGGTCCCTGCGGCTCTTCGCAAGCTCAAGGTCACGCTCTCTGTTCTCTAAGTCATCTATCTCTTCATCGCTCGGCAGTCCGCCCGCGAAAAAATCATCGAGACCTTTAAGAGTTTCCTCCTGCCTGTTCAGTGAATCCTGCTTTGCCTGGTAGGCTCCTACCGATTTCTCGCTTCTCGCGATAGAGGTCAATGAATCCGCCAGCTGACTTTTTCTGAACTCGAGCTTTCGGAGTTCTGCCCTCTTCTCCAGAAGCATCTGCGACTTCGCGTCATAGGCTTTCTGAAGGGTAGCTATCTGGTCTGACTTTTCCTTCTGGCTCTTTATCTCGTCGGATATGACTTTTATTTTTCCGGGATTTATCTTGCTCGTGGCAGTGTAGACTTTTCTCGCCTCGTCTATAGCTTTGACTGCAGCATCGAACTGGTTCATATCATCCTGGACCGCGCCAAGTCCTCCGAGCTTTGCGTTGAGCCTGCTCGTGATCTCGGTCTCCAGTGATCCCTGAGGCACAAATATACTCTTTTCGAAGGACTCCCTGTCTACCTCAAAGATCTCCTCGCCTATATTCTCAGAAAAATCCTCAGTCGGCAGGTTAGTCTGCGTATCGTATATCGCAAACTCGTCTTCCTTGTCACTGTGGCCGAAGCGCCTCTCGATACGGTATTTTTTCTCGCCCATAGAAAAGTCGAGAGTACCGCCATAGGCTGCCGTTCCCCACGGTCTGTAGTGCTCCCTTTCGGTCAGTCCCGACCTTCTCGGAGCGTATTCCATCCCATAGAACATCGCCTTTATGAATACCGCAAAAGTGGTCTTTCCCCAGCCGTTATCCTCGAGAACCTCGTTTAGTCCCGGACCGAAGGTAAAGGTCTGGTCTATGAGTCTGCCAAATCCGGCTATGTAGCATTTCTCAAGTATCATTCGATCAGACTTCCCTCCATGATAGCGCGGATCCCGGTCTCGATGATCTTCGCCTTCTCTTCCTCGTCCATATCCAGACCCTGCACTGTGCGCACGAAAGTACCCTTTAGTGACCTGTCATGCGCAAAGGTCTCGTAGTTTATCTTCGTCTTTGTATCGTCTCTGACCTCGTAGTAGAAAAATCCCCTGTCGGTCTTATCCCTTATCCAGTCACAGTCCAGCTCCAGGTCCATATTTTTACGGCCTGTCAGAACTACGCACACCAGGTCTTTTTCCGGTGCATGACTTAAAGGGTCTTTAACTTTTGTAATGATACTGTCCAGGTCGTCTTCTGGCTCGACTTCGACTTTTATCTCGTGGAGTTCTCTCCTCGCCAGCGAGATGAACTGGTGTCCGTGGACTCCGTCTTTATCTATGTCAAGGATCACGAATCCCTTTTTTCCGCACTCGTCGAAACCTCTCCCTTCAAGGCATCCCGGATAGCATAGGATTCCTCTCTCGTCGAGCCTCTCCCATCTGTAGCTGTGCAGATGGCCGAGAGCCAGGTAGTCAATATATCTGCCGCGCATTTTTGGCAGGTCGATAATGTATGAATTATCGTGTGTCGGGTACTCACTGTCCATGCCATGAAGCATTACGATATTCACCTTCGACTGATCCAGGACGAGCTCGCTCATGACATCTGTCGTCGACTTCGCGTCGAGCTCACGTCCGGTGATCACTATATTCTGATCGGGGATCTGATACGAGCTCCACTTCTCCTTCGTGAACAGGTGCAGGTTCTTCGGGATCTCCTCCATCTCATCGAGGAAATCAGTGATATCGTGGTTTCCCCTCAGATAGTAAAAATCCATGTCCGTATGGCTGATGATCTCCTGCTTTACCTTATCCTTTACGGACTTTCTGATATGCCTCTTGTCAAAAAGGTCACCTGCGATAAGCACTGCCTTCACTTCATGCTCGGCTGCGTAGTCGAGACTGTCGTGAAAGGTAAGAAGCATTTCCTCACGTCTCTTGGCAGCCTGCTCAGGAGTAAGCCTGCTCTCCATTTTTGAATCCAGATGAATATCTGCACAGTGCATTATCTTCATAGATGCGCGTTCCTTAATTCCTGTAAAAATTCTTTCGCCGTAACTCTGATGGCTCCGTTTCCAATGGCAATGGTCTGCTCAGCATTATCACTTGTGACTACCCTGACAGAATCCCTGTCCCTGTGGTCGTGGGTAAACTTCTCTATGTAGGCGTCAGCGGTCTGGTCCTGTTTCGTGTAGACCACAGTTACTTTGCCTGACTTCGACTCTCTTCCGGCATTTCCCTTTCGGTTATATGCGTCGAATACGACTATAGTCTCTGCCCCGTCAAAGCCCTGGTAATTCTCGACTTCGTCTACGAGTTTTGTCCGGGCTGAGTCCATATTTTCATGGAAGAGCTGTGAGAGCTCATGCGAAGCGTGGATCACATTATACCCGTCTACTATCATAAAACGGCGTTTTTTATTCTCGTTGCGCCTTTTTTCCGCCAGTCCTGGATGAGCATTGATATAGTCCTCTTTTGCGGAGCGGATATTCTCATCGCGGTCATAGTCACGTTCGCCTGTGCCGTCGTTAAACATCGGTCTTTTTATCTCACCGAACTCCCTGATAAAAATCTCCTCGAGTTCCGGACTCATGCCGCTGTATCCCTGGTACGAGCTCTTCTTTGCACCGTGGCTTTCCATGGCTCCGCCACCCGCAAGACTTTCCTCATGCTGCTCATACTCTTCTTCTACTGACTCGGCGACTTCATGTATCACCTGGGCCATACGGTCCCAGTCAACACGCTTGTCGCCTTTTAGCACCGGCTCGCTCCTCGCCATCGAATCCACGAGATACCACGGAGTATTCGTCCCGACTCCATGGAAACAGAAAACCGACGAAGGCAGATTCCTCGAATCCGTCTCCGGGTCGTAGAATGACTCAGCTATGATCTCATCTGCGTTATGGCAGGGCCTGTAGCCGGCATTTGAGATCCCTATGTCCTGAGTTCCGCTAGTGTATTCACTGAGCCTTTTCGAATACTCTATAAATGAGCTGACCGGAACTTCTCCGACAAGCTCTGTCGTCTCACCGATCGCCTGCGGAGTTTCTGTGGTTCCGCCCATCTGCATCAGGTCGTTCATTGCTCTTCCGACAGCGTCGTTTCTGATGCGGAGAGTGACCTTGTACCACGGCTCCAGAAGTTCGCTCGAAGCCTTCATAAGTCCCTGCCTTACGGCGCGTATCGTGGCCTTGCGGAAATCTCCACCCATCGTGTGCTTGTTCGAAGCCTGTCCGCCAACCAGAGTGATCTTCACATCGGTAAGCGGATTTCCCGTCAGGACTCCTTTGTGCCTGTAGCCATTCAGCGTCGAGAGTATCTGCTGCTGGTAGTTTTTATCCAGGATGTCTGTCGGACACTCGCTCTCGACTTCTATGCCACTTCCCGGCTCGCCAGGTTCCAGCAGGAGCCTGACTTCCGCGTAGTGTCTCAGCGGCTCAAAATGTCCTATTCCCTCAGCAGCTTCGGTGATAGTCTCCTTGTACATGATCCGTCCGGCATCAAAAGTCACGACATAGCCGAACCTGTCTTTGACAGCTTCTACGACTACCTCCTGCTGCACCTGTCCCATCATTTTGATGTGGACTTCCCTGGTCTCCTCCTGCCAGCTGACGCTTAAAGAAGGGTCTTCCTCCCCGAACACTTTCATATCATCGTAGAGCATCTGCGGGCTCACGTCTGACGGCGGCACTACTCTGTATGAAATGACAGGCTCAATTACCGGCTGTCTCGCAAAGTCACAGGCGCCCAGCGCATCTCCGGCATTCACGTGGTCCAGCCCTTCGACTGCAGCCACATCTCCTGCTTCTATCTGAGTGACACTCTCCTGCTTGTCTCCATTTAAAAATCTGATCCGGGTGACCTTATCGTCTCCGATATTCTCCCGGACCGAGAGCTTCCCGCCCGTCATCTTCAGATGTACGAGCCTCGTGTTTCCACTCCTCGTGACCTTGTAGCAGTAGGCTCCGAATTCTTCGGTCGTCTCTTTTGCTGTCGCGAGATCAGTGACAAGCTCCATCAGCTCGTCTACACCCTGATCCTTCAGGGCGCTTCCGTACAGCACCGGGAAAAACTCCCGCTTGGAAAATGCCTTTCTGACACCGCCTTCCGGCATCTGATTTTTTTCGGTATAAAGAGAAAAGAGTTCGTCATCACAGAAGGCGAGCTCTTCTTCTATCTGAGTTTTTTCCTGTGAAAAATCGATCAGATTTTCCGACAGTTCTCCCTTTAGTTTTTCAAAAAGAGTCTCCCTGCTCTCCCGGGCTATATCCATTTTGTTCACAAAAATGAAAGCCGGTATATTGTAGTATCTGAGGAGTTTCCAGAGTGTCCTTGTGTGGTTTTCGACACCTGAGATTCCGCTAATGACCAGAACTGCAGCGTCTAACACCGGAAGGACTCTCTCCATCTCTGCCCCGAAATCCACATGCCCCGGAGTGTCTATAAACTGAAGCAGGACACCGTTCCTCTCGAGCCTTGCTTCTCTCGAGTAGATGGTTATTCCTCTCCGCTTCTCGACTGCGTCTGTATCCAGAGCAGTATTTTTGTCATCTACTTTTCCGAGCTTCCTGATGACTTTCGCGTTAAAGAGCATTGCCTCACTGAGCGTAGTCTTTCCTGCATCTGCGTGCGCTACTATTCCGAGGGTCAGTTTCTTAATTTTCATAAGTCAGTACCACCCCCGAAAGTCCTGTGAGCTTTATATGCAGAATGCCCTTCTCCACCTGATATCTGACTGACATCAGTGAATAACCCTGTTTGTTTGCGCCAAATACCATCTGCATCTCGCAGTTCTGGGGCACTTCGCCTTTCCATACAGGTACGTCGACCTCAAAGTCAGTGTCCCCAGAATTTATGACTATGACCATTTTTTCTTTGTCGTTAAAACGGGCGTAGCTTACGTAGTTTCGTCCACTTGCAAGAAAATTCAGGGAGCCGGTCTTTAAGGCTTCGTGAAATCTCCTGAGGAAAATAAGGTCTCTGTGGTAGTCTATCAGCTCGTAGTTCGCATTTCCCCACGGATAGGTTCTTCTACTGTCTGGATCTGTAAATCCAACTACTCCTGCCTCATCACCGTAGTAAAGTGTCGGTGCTCCCGGCCAGGTCATCTGGATAAGGGCTGCCAGCTTCATGACTGGAATGTTGACTCCTTCTCCGGCTGCTGCGCTTCCGAGCTCTGCCACTCGTCCTGCCTTGTGGTTCGTCCTCGTCAAAAATCTCGAGTGGTCGTGATTCGACAGCTGGTTCATCGCGCAGTAAAGCGACGGTGTCAGAAATTCGCACATGGCGTGTCTCATCGTGATCTCAAACACACGGCCATCGCCCCAGAGGTCTCCTTCGAATCTGTCTGAGTGCTTCTCCATTCCTGTCAGGAAAAATGAGACCGGCTCCATGAAAGCGTCGTAATTCATTATCGTATCCCACTGGTCTCCCGCGAGCCAGCTGGAAGCGTCTCCGTAATGCTCTGCCAGTATCACTGCATTCGGGTTTGCGTCTTTTACTTCTTTTCTGAAACGCTGCCAGAAATGATGGTTGTACTCCGGCGAGTGTCCCAGATCCGCAGCGACATCGAGTCTCCATCCGTCACAGTTATACGGTGGTGAAACCCACTTGCGTCCGATCCGGATGATATAGTCCTCCAGCTCCTGCGAGCCCTCGTAGTTCAGCTTCGGAAGGGTATCATTTCCCCACCAGCCGTCATAACTGTTATTATACGGCCACTTATCGTCTCCATCCTCGTAGAACTGGAAAAATGAATGGTAGGGGCTGTCCTTTGATATATAAGCTCCCGGCTCGTAGCCTTCTTTTCCCTCATATATCCTTTCCCTGTCGAGCCATTTGTTAAATGATCCGCAGTGGTTGAAAACTCCGTCGAGGATGACTCGGATTCCCTTTGAATGGGCCTCCTGCACGAAGTCTGCAAAAAACTGGTTCGTGGCTTCGAGGTTCTCTTTGTCTGTGACTCTTCTGATGAATTTTGTCGCGTTTTTATTATCGTAATCGCCCGGCGTCAGGTTCTCTCCGTCGTCTTTTACTATTTTTCCATAATGCGGGTCGATATAATCGTAGTCCTGGATATCGTACTTGTGATTCGACGGTGATACGAAAAGCGGGTTGAAGTAGATGGCTTCTATGCCGAGGCTCTTCAGATAGTAGAGCTTCTGTCTGACGCCCTCCAGGTCTCCGCCATAAAAATTCCCAACGTCGAAATTTGCCGGCGGGGTATCCCAGTCCGGCACATGATGTGAATATGTGTTTATATAGTGGTACTCGTTATCTTCTACGTCGTTTGCCTCATCCCCGTTACAGAACCTGTCGACGAGGATCTGGTACATGACCGCTCCCTTTGCCCAGGTCGGAGTATGGAACCCCGGACTTATTCTGAAAAAATACTGCGGTCTCATGGTATCCGTGACGCCGAACCTGTCGTAGAACAGGATTCCCTCGTCACAGCGGATCTTAAAGTAGTAGCTGACGAGGTCTTTTCCAAGTGTCAGGTCTGCGTCGTAGTAGTCGAACATGTCATCCTTCGTACTCTCTTCCTTTACGCAGGCGAGTTCTTTTCCGTCCTCGCTCGTCATGACGCTGACCCTGACATCCTCTCCCTTTGCTGTACGAAGGCGCAGTCTGACCGTGTCGAATTCTGCCGGCTCACATGGATCCGTGTATTCACTTGTCCCATCAGAGAAAAGCGCCTCTTTGTTCATGTCTTACTCCTCAAATAATGCTTCGAATTCCTGGCGGCCGATCTTTTCTTTCTCCATCAGGAGCGCGGCGCTCTTGTGGAGGACGTCGATGTGCTCAGTGATCAGCTGCTTTGCCTTGTCATAGCCCTCGTCGAGGATACGCTTGACTTCAGAATCGATGTCACCGGCTACTGCCTCGCCGTAAGGGCGGGCATGACCCAGGTCACGGCCGAGGAAGACCTCGTCCGGGTCTCCGTTCTGGTAGTTTATCGGGCCGATAGAATCTGAAAAGCCATAAATGGTGACCATATCACGGGCGGTCTTTGTAGCTTTCTGGATGTCGTTGCTGGCACCGGTCGTGATGTCATCAAAGATCAGCTCCTCGGCAACTCTGCCGCCGAAGTCTACTACGATATCGTCGAACATTTTTCCACGGGTGTTATACATGTCGTCCTTCTCGATAAGCGGCATCGTGTAGCCGCCTGCCGGGCCGGTAGGGATGATCGAGATCCAGTTCACCGGACCTGCCTTCGGAAGACAGTACATAAGGATAGCGTGACCGGATTCGTGGTAAGCTGTGATCTTCTTCTCCTCATCGGTGATAACACGGCTCTTCTTCTCGGTTCCTACGCTTACCTTTACAAAGGAATCCTTTATATCCTGCTCGGTGATATAAAGGCGATTGTTCTTGGCTGCTAAAATAGCAGCCTCATTCAGGAGATTCTCGAGGTCTGCACCTGAGAATCCGACTGTGGTCTGAGCTATATTATGCAAGTCGACATCGTCTGCGAGTGGCTTATTATCCGCATGGACTCTGAGTATAGCCTCACGGCCTTTGATATCAGGCCTTCCTACATATATCCTTCTGTCGAAACGTCCCGGTCTCGTGAGTGCCGGATCGAGGATATCCTCACGGTTCGTAGCAGCCATCACGATTATGCCCTCGTTCTCCTCGAAACCGTCCATCTCGACGAGCATCTGGTTTAAGGTCTGCTCACGCTCATCGTGTCCTCCGCCCATTCCGCTTCCACGGCGTCTGGCTACGGCATCGATCTCATCGATGAACACGATACACGGTGAATTCTTCTTTGCGTCAGCAAAAAGATCCCTGACTCTGGCTGCTCCGACTCCGACGAACATCTCAACAAAATCAGAACCCGATATCGAGAAAAACGGCACTCCGGCCTCTCCTGCTACTGCCTTTGCGAGAAGAGTCTTTCCTGTTCCAGGAGGGCCCACAAGCAGAAGTCCCTTAGGGATCCTGGCTCCCATCTGCGTATACTTCGACGGAGACTTCAGGAAGTCAACGACCTCCTCCAGCTCCTTCTTTTCTTCTTCCAGACCTGCCACGTCCTTGAAGCGTACCTTGACATTCTCTTTGGTGGTCATCCGGGCACGGCTCTTTCCGAAGTCAGTCATCCGGTTTGCTGCACCGCCTGTCTGCTGCACCCTTCCGCCTAAGACCATAGTAAACAGGATGAAGAAAGCTCCGACTATGATAAGCGTTGGAAGAAGCTCTGCCATCCAGTTCTCTTTTGGCACATCTCCGAGCGTATAGGCAACGCCCTTCGACGACAAGTAGGTCTGCACTTCCTTTACATCAGACACGTAGAAAAAATACTCCGTGTCATCGTCCTTAAGCCTTACATCCACTTCTCCTGTCGGGACTTCCCTGTTCTGCTGGATGGTGACCGACGAGACTGTGTCCTTCTCAATCGCCTGGTTCAGTTCACTCACCGAGTAGTTCGGCTGTGACCTGTTTGTGAAATAGAACCAGAATACCAGCACTATAAGTATCAGCAGGATGTAAAATCCCAGTCCGCTCAGACCTCTACGTCTTTCCAAAATGTGCCTCTTTCTTTTACTGTTTCTCTGCCGGCTCCACAACTCCTATATACGGCAGATTTCTGTATCTCTGGTCGTAGTCAAGCCCGAAGCCTACCACGAACTCATCCGGTATCGTAAATCCGGTATAATCTACATCCACATCGACTTCACGTCTGTCCGGCTTATCAAGCATAGTAGCCATCCTGACGCTCTTCGCGTTTCTCTCCTTGAAAAAACGAGAGAGGAAATTCAGGGTATTTCCGCTGTCGATGATATCCTCGACGATCAGGACATTCTTTCCCTCCGGTGATAGGTCAAGGTCTTTCTTTACTTTTACCTCGCCTGTGGAAACTGTTCCTGCACCATAACTCGATGTAGCCATAAAGTCCATGACTACCGGAACAGTAATCCTCTTTGCCAGCTCGCAGGCGAACATGGCTGCTCCCTTAAGGATACACACCAGAAAAATGCTTTCACCTTCGTAGTCTGCACTGATCTGTGCTCCAAGCTCACGGATCCTTCTGTCAAGCTCTTCTTCTGACAGCATGACTCTTATCTTATCTTCCATCTGACTCATTTCCTCCTGAAGTCGTACACTTCACCACTAATACTTTTTTAGTCTTCTCCGACAGTTTCACGTCCTCGCTGATACGCTGTGTCCCGAGAGCCCACAGCACGTGGTGCTCACCTGAGACCAGAAGAGGTATCCTGCCTCTCTCGGACGCCGGAATCTTCGCGTTCACACAGAAGTCCTTGAACTTCTGTCTGTGCCCGTCCTGATCTATCGTAAAAAAATCACCCGGGGCTCTGCTCCGGATGCAGAAACTCTTTACTATCTTATCATAATCGAGCCATTTTTCATAGTTTTTTTGTGGAATGTCTTTAATTTCCGACAAATCGAAATCCCTGACTGAGAACGTCACATTGAAATCCTCTGTCTTTATTTGCTGGAATCCTTTCTGCGCGAGTTCATCCAGCCCGTAAAAAAATCCGGTGTCTTCACGCCTGTAGCTCACCTTCAGGACTCCGTATTCAAAAAACACCTCTGACCCGGCAGGCAGGTCATATCTGAAGTTCTCTCCCTTTTTCACAAGCGCGGACAGCCTGTCTATATGCTCCCGGCCGACGTCTTTTATGCTCTTCAGTTGACGCCTCAGATACTCCATGATGACCATGCCACGGGTGTATTCATCACTCTCCGCAAGCTTGCGGCAATCAAGGCCTCCGTCACTCTCATTCGCTGCTATGTAGGCGTCTTCCTTTTCGGTAAAACCGTCGTACATCTGACCAATGTCTGAAGCCGCTTCGCAGATGTGCCTGGTGGCACCTGCGTTTATACGTGTAAGCTCGGGAATGATGATCTGTCTTATCCGGTTTCTCGCGTAATTCACATCAGAATTGGTCGAATCGGTGCGCCATTCCTGTCCCAGGCTTTCAAGCTCATCAGTGATCTCCTGCTTTGTCGCGAAGAGCAGCGGCCTTATGATATACCTGCCCTGCACTTCACTTACCGGACGCATGCCTGTAAGCCCGCGGACTCCGCTTCCTCTCACCATATGAAAAATGACCGTCTCCGCCTGGTCCTCGAGATGATGCGCCAGAGCTATTGCGTCTCCAGGCTCTGTATTCTGAAAAAAAGCTTCATACCGAAGCTGTCTGGCAGCCTCTTCTAAGGATATGCCTTTTTCTCGCGCTCTGCCCGGAGCATCGACGTGCACGACCTCACAGTGGACACCGTGGCTTTCACAGAGCTTTTTTGAAAACTCAGCGTCACTCTCACTCTCATCTCCCCTGATCCCATGCTCGACCGTAACAGCCTTAAGCTCTATTCCGAGCTTCTCCCTCAGGTCTGATAACTGTAAAAAAAGACAGACCGAATCCGCACCTCCGGAGATTCCCACAGTGACGGATCCTTTCTGCCTTAACATGCCGCTTTCTCTGATAAAGTGCTCTGTCTTTTCAGTAAAATCCAATTCTATTTTTCCTTAAAAATCGTCTCGTTATCATAGAGAAGCCCGAGCTTCGATCGCGCCTGGCTCTCTGTGTATTCCTTCGTCTTAGTGTACTTCTCGTAGTCCTTTAAGT
>Ga0256407_10002228_pt1 | contig 37702 bp, 27 predicted proteins | sample RumenRJG_04DNA_FD_193489 | JGI IMG/M metagenome (GOLD analysis project Ga0256407, IMG submission 193489) | Bovine rumen microbial communities from Lethbridge, Alberta, Canada - RJG_04 | ecosystem: Host-associated > Mammals > Digestive system > Stomach > Rumen | place: Canada: Alberta... | reverse complement strand
TGTATAGTTTAGAACAATTACAGTTTGGCCATTACCATTAATATTCACTTGAGTAATTGATGGTGATGTGAAACCTTCATACATCTTTACAGAACCTGAAGTTTGTGTATCTGTTGTACCTGTTAAATTATCCGTTTCATATAATGTGTAATTGTTATTGTCAATATTTTGTAGGTAATGTTCTACCTTATAAGGTGTATTTGTGTTTGCAGTAAATTTAGCAGTATATACTAGATTTTCTGCTGGCATTGTGAATGTATAAGATAATTCTTCTGTTAACAAAGCATCACCTTTATACCAACCATTAAATGTATAACCTTCATTAGTTACCGCTTTAATTGTTACAGATTTATCTTTAGTCACTTTAGTATTGTTATATGACGATACTGTTCCAGCCTTTGAATTATTAACATTAGTAGTTAATGTGTAATATGTCCATAATGCTTTTAAATTCATATGGCAGATATTCGCTGTATTAATCTCTGTTATAACATTACCTTTATATTCCCAGCCTTGGAATGTATAGCCATCTTTCGTTGGTTCAAGCAATGTAATATTTTGTGTATCTACATTATAATTTGTTGGGTTATTAGAATTATTAACTCCACCATTTAAATCATAAGTTATATCAAATGAATTCCACTTAGCTTCAAGTTTGTAATCTCTATTTAACATATCGAATGTATAAACAGCATTTGTAGAAACTAATTCATTCTTCTCATCATACCATCCTAAGAATCTAGTATCCGTCTTAGAATAAGCAACTATAGTAACTGCCTCAGTATAATGCTCTTGTAATGTTTCTTCATTATAGAATATTTGGCTATTGCCATTTCTGATTATTACTTGACCTAAGTCAGTGTTATTTGAACATACTGTTAAATCATATAATGTATATTTAAATCTTGCTTCAATAGTAAAATCTTCATTCCACATCATATATTTATATTCTTTTTCATTAGATAACACTTGACCTTCATTATACCAACCTACAAATGTGTAGCCTTCATTAGCAAATGCAAATAAGTCTACATAAGTATTATAATTATAACTTCTTGTTTCTGATACATTGCCCAAATCCGTTGGCTTTTCATTATATGTTTCAATCAATTGATTTGTCTTTGAATTATATAAAGTATAGATGACTGTCAATGTTACGGATTCTTCATAAATTGCTTTAAATGTCATATTCTCTGATGGTTGATAATTATTAACAGCATTACCATTCTCATCATAAACTTTAACATCGTTTAGCAAATATCCTTTGAATACATAGCCCTTCTTCATTACATCAAAAGGAAGCATATCCTTAGATATTTTATCCGTTTTAAATTGAAGTTTAGTGGCACTGCTTGTTCCACCATCTAAATTAATTGTCACATTATAAGGCAATAATTCACTTGTATATGTAGCAGTATAAACAGCATCTTCACTTACCTTAGTAAGAGTAGGCTGCCAACCACTAAATGTATAAGAATAATTGTCATCATTTTCCCTAGATGGATTCGATTTATTATAAAGAGGTGTTTCACCTTTCTTAACACTTGATGTTTGAAGCACTGTACCATCATAATCCTTAAATGTTATTGTATAAAAAACATTGTCATCCGTTCCAGGGTCATCTGGGTTAACAGGGGTTGTTGGGTCTGTTTTGCCAGGGTCATCTGGATTATCTGGGTTATCAGGGTTTGTTGGGTCTGTTTTGCCAGGGTCATCTGGATTAGTTGGATTCGTTGGAGTCACATCTGTTGTACCTGAAGTATCCGTAGGTTCAGTTGTCTTATTACATGATGTAAGCACAAAAACAAATGCAAACAAAAACACAAACGACACAAACGCAAATAATACCTTTCGTTTCATATTATCATATCCTCCTTGCTAGAATAAGAATTAGTAGAAAAAATAGGCTTAGCAACCTAGATCCATTTTGAATATAAATAATAATATTACCCACCCCGACAAATTTACGTTTTTCGGAAGGAGTCAAGGTTACTATATTTTTTTGCATTATTCTACTATTCATTTATAACACAAATAAATATTTCATTAGATAATTTTTTACTATTAACTAAAACGGATTTATTGTTATCTAATCTATACCTAATTAAATAACATTTCTTTTAAAGCAAAACATTATCAATAAACACATAAAATTAAAATACTTTTTCATATATACTCCCTAAGTTGATTTTATTGTTTATCCCAATAAACAGTACAATTATTATCATCTTTTCTTTCAATTTTTATTTTCAAAAAATCGTTTAGCTCTAAGATTTTATTTATATACTCTTTAAAATGGTCAGGATTTTTAATAAATCCTGATTCTATTTTACTAATGGTAATAGTTTTTTGTTTATCATCAACTTCCAAGCCAATACTATTTAGTATTTCATTGATTGGATAATTCCCATTATACTTATTCATAAAAAATTTTACTGGGTCAATTGTATCAACAAAACATAACAAATATAACAATGGATTCTTAGCGTAATCAATTTGCTTGTTCTTTAAAGCATCAATATTATATTTCTTATACACAGGTAAGGATTCTTCGGTTGGCAAAAAAACATTATGCGATACAATGCAATCAGCTAAATATGCAAACAATGGAAATTGTTCGATGCATGCCTCATGATAATCATCACACATGAAATATGTGAAATTAGAATGATATCTTTTATTAAAATCTAAATTTATATTATCAAAATATTTTTTTTGATACAATTCAATGAATCTATCAAATAGTAGCATTCCACCAATTATTCCATGATCAATAACATTCATATAATCTTCTCTGAAATAGAAATAATCATCAATAAGTTTAAAGGAATACTGTGAATCACGAACAATTATATTTCCAACCTTGATTTCATAGTCTTCATTGTCGATTACATGATTATTTTCACCATTAAAATAATTATTTATGTCATCGCTTATCCTTTTCATATTTCTATTTTTAAAACCGGAAAAAATACTATAATTATTTCTGAATTTTCTACGGTATAAATAATTAAACTTAAATAAAGAATTTACATATGTTTTTTCAAATAATAAGCCTGTTTTTTTCTTAATGTTGTGCGATATTATTGCATTTGTAGTCTTTATATCACCATTTTCAATTCCATATCCAGCATCATGATATGAGCATAAAATAGCCCAGTAATATTGAAAAGGAAAGACTTTTCTATTAATATAAATACCACAATCCAACCCCATTTTTTGCCTTATTATATTTCCTAAAAATAGTAATGACATAGAGTGATAACTTCTATCTGTTAGATTTAAATCCACAATCAAAGAACTCTTAGTTCCAAAATCATAAAACATTCTAAATTGCTTTTCAGAATCTCTAAAATCGAGTTCCTTACTAAAAAATTCTCCGTCATAATAAGATAAATCCTCTTCTTTATATAAAAAAGCTAACGAATCGACCACTTCATTCATATATATTATTCCTCCTTCATTCTTGCTTCAAAAGATTGACTTATTCAATATGTTTATCTTTTACTTCTTCAACATTTGTGTTTGATATTAATTTATTGATACTATATAATCCAACTTCTTCACTTATTCTTTCAACTATTTCATTTCTAGTGATTTCGTTATTACAGTATAACTCATAGGTTTTTAACAGAGCAATTGTATCAATTATTAATGAACCATTTCTTTTAGCAATATTAATTTGTTTTTCTGTAATAGGTTGCCTATCAGTAATAGGTCTTGTACGTTCATGTGATATTATTAAAAGGCCTTTTACTTTTTCACTTTCACCCTCATCATCCAATTTATCAAATAATTTTGAACATGTTGATCTAATTGTGACACGTTTGAACTTGTTTATATAATACTACAACTAAAGTTTCAATTCATAATTTAGGATGATTAGTACAGGTCAAAATATGGAGTATCATCATATCCTTCTGCCTTATATTTTTTTACCATTCTATTTAGTTTTCTTCTCCACAATGCCTTGAACCAGTTTGCATTTCCAAACAATTTTACCAATCTTGGAGATATTGCATAATACACTTTAATAAAAGCTCTGCCTCTTTTTGTTCTTGCAAGTTTATAGTCTCTAAATCTTCTTAGAACCCAAACTTCAGGACAATCATATGACCCGTAAACACAGGTAGCAATATAACAACCATTATTGCTTTTAATCTGACCATTATCACTATTAACATTAATTATATCAAAAGGAATATCTTTATTAGGGAAAATAGTCAACATTTCCTTTACATATACTTTTCTTAATTCTAAATACTCCTTGTACTTTGGAGAGCGTACTTTATTGACTTGACCAATACCCGATCTCAATCCCCATGCAACGCTATATTCTCGTTCTGCAATTAACGAATCTATTGCTCGAATCCTTATAATACAAAGTTTATATAAGACATTAGCCATTTCTTCAGTGTAGATTTCTGGTGTCTTTCTAATTTCATCCATCAAATCAACACTAAAATTACTGGCGTTATACAATACCTCTAATGCGCCTAGTACAACATTTATATTTTGGGTATTCATTGCTTTGGGCACATAACAGATGTTTGCTAGATTTATTAAATCAGAAATAATATTACCAATTTCATCAAAGAAATTAACTAAATCTTCACTTCGAAGACATGAAGCTAAGTTGTCATCATCTATTACATCTTTAAAGTTTTGAAAAGCCATTAACAAATTAACATCATAGGATGTTTGAGTTATAGTTGATAATCTTGCCAATGCTAATCCTCTGCCGAAAATGGCATTATAATTCTTTCTATCTATTTCTAATGTTCTAGTGAAATATTGATAAGCTTCCTCGTATCTTCCACTTTTATATGAACTTAACCCCAATTGAAATAAATTGTTGGCATCGGCTTGATTATTCACATTAATAGTTGCACCTGAAAAATTATTATTGTTAATAATATTTGTCGTATAATTATTAATTGCTTTTTCTACAATAAATGCGCAGCCACAATATTTACATACTGCAGCATCTTTCTTATTATCTACTTCAATTGTTGCACCACATTGCGTACATTTAGCTGGAACTAATGGCATAGTAGTTTTTTTCCTCCATTTTTAATTAATAATAATTTATAAGAAAAATTTTATTGTTATAGTTGTTGAATATCCACTAGGCGTAGTGGATAAGACTTCATCTTTAGTTGTCATACAATCATACATTGCATAGCATACAGATACTATTCTTTGACTTAATCCCACTGCCTTTTCTACATCACCAGCACGAAGAATAATATATGGCTTACCTTGCTTTCTTGCTGCTTCAAGTACTCCTTTAATGTAATCTACAATTACTTGTTTATTTGCTTTCTTGCCATTACCTGTTTTATATCCACTATTATTAGATGGTTTTTCTTTTTGAGTTGAATCTATAGTAGGAGCTTCTTTCATACCTAAATCAATGTCATCAATTTCAAATCCGAATTCTTTATTAATTAGCTTTAAGTATTCACTTAGTTCATCTATATCTTCTTGAAATACTATTACTCTACCAGAAAAACCCATGAGCAATAATATTTCTCATTTGATGGTATATGTCTATTCATTCATAATTTCAAAAATTTTTTATAGATTAATCCAACATGCCGGACGGACGCCGCAGTTAGTGCAGTAGACATAGTAGTAGTTGCCATAGTCATCGATATTGACGAAATAAGCGCAGTTACCCTTGTAGTAAGGCGAACGCAGCCACCAAAAACTGTTTCCATTTGAACTATCAACACCTAATCCTTGGCACTTAGCATAGTCAGAACCTTTGGCTAGTCTAGCAGTTGAGATTGTGTAATATGTAGTTGCTTCTTTATATGAAAGCAAGAACATCTTTTCGTTTGTATTATTACATGCATACTTATTTGAACTTTGACCAGTTGATGCAACACTATTATCTACTGTTGTAGTTTCTATTAATGCCTTTTGTAACTCGTTAAATGCTGTATTATAGAAATTATCATTCAAGAACTTTCTTATAGCTGATAGCTCATAATTATTGGCATAGCCAATTCCACCATTATGAGTAAACTGAGATTGTGAATCTGATGGATAATATTCTTGTGAATCAAGTATTAAATTAGCAATGATTAATGCTTTACCACTAGATTCAGTTAAAATATCCCATTCAATTAGGTCATAGCTGAACCAATAGATTGTATTAGTTGAATAGCCATTATCATTTTGAGAAGCATTATCTGTTGATGAACTAATTAAAGAGGTCACTGGTCTATATTGTGTGAAATAAACACCCCTATAATCATATGTGCCATTATTATCTATATCTACATCTTTATAATACATAAAATCAGATTGTGATGATGATTCGTAATATCTATAACTTGTCCATGTAGATGAATCAAATGTTATTGATAATAAACCATTATCAGTTGTTGCTGTTACATTAGTTTGAGGATATGTACCGAAGTAGATTTTATTTCCTTCTCTTGTATAAAAACAAATAGTAGTCGTAATGGTTATGTTACCTGCAGGTACTTTGAATGTGTAGTTTTCACCATAATATACTACATCATCACTTCTTGTCCATTTGATTGTACATCCAGATGGAATATTTGTTGCAGTCAATGCTATTTGACTATCAAAATCATATTGATTACCGCTTGTTATACCAGAAATAGCAACTCCATTTGCCTGATTATTAATATTAATTACATATTTAGTTGACTCAAATACACTAGTTATAGAAGGAAGTGCCTCATTTATATTTTTATTTAAATTATTTGTGGAAATGCTGCCACCAGTGGATACATCGCCATTAATAAAAGTTACATATTGTAATTCATAGTTAAAAACAAAATCAGATAGTTCATAATTTTTCAAATATTCATAAGTGGTGGAATCTGAATATGGTATTTTTGAAGTAAAATTTTTCTTTGTATTTGCACTTATGTTCATGTGACTAAATGAAGCACTTATTGTACCAATTTGTTGATTCCTATAATTGACAAATATAGTAAACGAAATATTTGTCATTCCCAATTTTGTATTATATATTTGAAATGTCAATATAATATTTTCATTATTGTTAGTTGTTGAATATGAAGTTAAACTTTCTATTTCTACAGTTTTATCTATTATATCAATATAAACATTTTTTGAACTTTTTTTACTGACATTGTTAACAATTAATGACACAATCAATAAAACAATAAAAAGCAAACAATAAAAAACATTAGCTATCCCAAACCCTTTTCTAAGTTTTTTTGATGTCTCGACAGAATCATTTTCCTTATCGAATATACTTTCTTCCTCCGCTGTTAGGGCTTTTAATTTATTATCTTCCAGCATTCTTTTTAAATTATTTTTCTTTATTTTATTACTTTCGTTCTTAGCATTTTTCAGAAAAGATGCATGTTTCTTATTCTTTTTTATTTCAAAAACAATTCCTAAAACAATAAAAATCAAAGTGAATGGCCATAACCAACAAAATGGAACAAATAATAACCCAAAAGATAATAAAATCATCAAAAATGTGATTGTTTTCCACCACTTTACAAATACTTCTTGTTTCTTATTTGCATTATCAGCAAAGGCAATTAAATCTTCTGTTTCTTTTGGATAATCCGCGATTATTGGTTTTGCTTTACCATATGCAAAACTAAAATAATTATATTCCTTACCATTATAGTGCAATTTAGCCTCATATGATGGGCCTTTATAATATGCAAGAGAAAGCTGCTTTGATATGTTATTATATTTTTTATCTTTTTGTCTATCACCTGGAAGTTTCATGGAAAATTCAGACTGAATTTCACAAAAATGTTGAATTCCCCTAACCGCTTCTTTTGAATAGTTTGCAGGAAATTTTATCTCTTCATAATCATCTGATTTCACTTTTGATAAAACTCTTGAAAAATCTCCAACTGGAGTACCATTCGAAAATGAAAAGCTTGAGTAAATGCCACTTTCAGAAGAATTAAAAGGAGTCCAATCAGTTACTATGCGTGTCTTTTTTACATCGACTAAAGTACTACCACTTTTCGATGCAGTCATAGGATGCCCATGTAAAGAATATTCTTGTCCTTGCATCAAATGCTTATATACTTGTTCATAATACTCTTCTTTTCTATCATATCCAACGGAACATGTAACTGATGTTTGAACATCATATTCTCCAAAATATACTTCACTAATACATTCATTTATTTCCACTAATGAATTTACTATATCACTAGGTGAATCATTTTTGGATACTAGAGCAACGAATAATGACCTCTTAAATTCATCAGCACTAATAGTTTTATGAAACAAATAAGCACTATTTTTAACCGATAAATCATTGCTGTGTGAATTATCATTATCATTGATACGCGTATTATCATTTATAACTTTTTTTCTTTGCTCACCCAGCTCTGACATTAGTTCGCTATTTACCGCCTCTTTTTTTTCATCAAAAGGTTCCTTTGTAATTCCTCTTGAGTGAATAACGGAATCGTCTCCTGTATTATCGATTGAAGGTGTAGTTTGTGTTTTTGACTTTGTATCGTCATCTCCAATGACTATTTGCTCTGTTTCTATTAAATTTATCTTTGCTTGAAAACCCTCATCAACAGACACTGCCTCATCTTTCATTCTATTCAGTTCAGTATCTTGATGTTCAAATTCATATCCACATACTGGACATTGGGTTAATTTAGAATCAATTAATTCACCACACTCAGGACATTTCTTCTTATTGTCATCAAAAATATATCCACAATGAATACAGTCATTTCTTGTTGTTGTACATTTTCCACCACATTCCGGACAAATTCTAATCGCCATTTTATGTCACCCACCTTCTTATATAAAGATGATATATTAAAACTATTTGATAAACATTAATCATATCTTCATATTTCTTTAATTATATCATTTTCTTATGTATTTTTTATCAGTCAATTATTATAAATATTGTATTAAAAATAAAAAGAGGATTTTGAATCCTCTATTACATATTGATTTGTCTAGTAAAAACCTCAAGCTCAAATTTGGTTGGAAGGGATGACATTGCACCCTTCTTTTGGCATGCCATTGCACCACAAATGTTAGCTCTTTTTAAAATGTTTACTAATTCTTCTTTAGAAATAGAATCTATATCTTTGCCATCTAAGCCTGCAAGTACTCCTGCATAGAAGGCATCCCCTGCACCTGTGGTATCTATTGGTCTAATGGATATTGTAGGTACATCTACCTTTTCATTATGGAAATAATATCTAGATCCATTTTTACCTAGGGTAACTAATACCAATTGATTTGGGTTAGTTATTTTTTTTACTCCCAAATCAATATTAGATTCATTAGATAATAATTCTATTTCTTCTTCTGAAAACTTTACAATTTTAGCTTCTTTTACATATTTTAGAGAGATATTTATGGCATCTTCCTTAGATGCATAAATATCATCTCTATAATTGACATCAAAGCTTAATATTTTATTATATTTCTTTGTTAATTCTAAGACCTTATCGGCAACATGAATACCCTCACCCTCCGATAGCATTAGAGATCCTAATGCTATGATATTGGAATCTTTAATCTTTTCTAAGGATTTTAGTGGAATATGATAATCTGCAGTATTCTTTCTATAAAAACAGAAGCTTCGCTCTCCATCGCTATCATTTTCTACAAAGGCTAGTGTTGTATTGTGGATTGGATCTATAGTTATATCCTTGTAGGTTAAACCCTTCTTAGCTGCAAAGTCACTCAAGAATTTTCCAATTAGGTCATTACCAACGGCACCAATGAAGCCAACCTCTGCACCTAGGTTTGCAATACCTACAGCGACATTAAATGGAGCTCCACCTGCAAATCTTTCGTAAACGGTAGTGCCTTGCTCATGCTTTCCTATCATATCTGCTAATATTTCACCAATACATAAAATCATATGCCACCTATTTCTAGAAGATTATTCTTCACTATCTTCTTTTACTTCTTCTTTATTATCTTCTTTTTTGTTTGTAACTTTCTTAATTGTTTTTTTAATGAAATTAACAATACCAGACTTTTCTTCTTCTACAATGGTAATATTATCATCATATAAGGCACCACTTCTTTCAACCTCTTCATATTGGTTGTTATTAGGTGTAATTGCCTTAGTTGTAGTTTCATTGAAGAAAACAGCAAATTCAGGGTTGATTGCAACTCTTACTGTAGAATTATTTGGAATATTATAAATACTTGGAGTCTTTAGAATTACTGGATTTTCCTCAATTCTACCATGAACATTAATAATATCGCCTAATAGCTCACAGCCTGTAGATGTATATTCAAATACATAATCCTTAAGCTCATTAAAATGCTCCATCTTTTCATAGATTAAGTTTTCTGGTCTAATACCATAAACAATTCTCTTACCAACATAATTCTTAAGTAATAATTGCTGATCTAGTGTTAATCTAATTTCAAACTTGGTATCATCAATCTTGAATGTATCATGGTCTGTAACCTCACCATGTAAGAAATTCATAGCTGGAGTACCAATGAAGCCTGCAACGAACATATTGGCAGGATGTCTATAGATTTCGTTTGGCTTACCAATTTGTTGAATGAAGCCATCCTTCATTACAACAATTCTAGATGCCATAGTCATCGCTTCAATTTGGTCATGGGTAACATAGATGGTTGTTGCGCCAACCTCTTCGTGAATTCTTACGATTTCACTTCTCATGGCTACTCTTAGCTTTGCATCAAGGTTAGATAATGGCTCATCCATTAGGAATACCTTAGGCTTTCTTACGATAGCTCTACCTAAGGCTACTCTTTGACGCTGTCCACCAGATAAGGCTCTAGATCTTCTTTCTAGGTATGGAGTAAGCTTTAAAATTCTTGCAGCCTCTCTAACTCTAATATCGATTTCTTCCTTATCTACCTTTCTTAGCTGTAATGCGTAGCTCATGTTTTTATAAACTGTCATTTGCGGATATAAGGCATAGCTTTGGAAAACCATAGCTATGTCTCTATCCTTAGGGGCTACATTGTTAATTAATTCACCATCAATGTATAAATCTCCTGTAGAGATTTCCTCAAGTCCTGCAATCATTCTTAATGTAGTAGACTTACCACATCCAGAAGGACCTACAAAGACGATGAATTCCTTATCCTTTATATCAATGGAGAAATCATGTACTGCATGAACTCCACCATCATAAATCTTATTTACCTTAACTAATCTTACTGTTGCCATATTAACCACCTATTCAAAGAATTTAATATTTGTAAATTTTGCATCTGCTTGCTTATTGAAGAAGCTGAAGGATTTTTCCTTCATATCATAGAATCTTGTTGTTAATGCGAACTATAAATGCTATAATTAAAGCAACTTTTGGAGGCCATTATGACTATAGAAAATATTAGAGAAATTGTTAAAGAAAAAGAAAATATTACACTTGAATTTAAAGAATATAAAAAGGCATTAGATTCTGATATTTATGAGACTGTATGCTCATTTGCTAATCATGATGGTGGTAATATATTTATAGGTGTAAATGATAAAACTCATGAAATAACAGGTGTACCTAAAGAAATTGTAGATAAATTAAAAATTGATTTCTTAAATGGTGTATCTAATCCTAATAAAATATCTCCAAAATTATTATATGAATTATCTGAAATTGAAATCGATGGAAAAATAGTATTATATACAACAATATATCCATCACCATCAGTTCATAAATTAAATGGTAATAGGATATTTGATAGAATAGATGAAACTGATAAGGATATCACTGATACTCCTGATTTAGTAGCAAATCTATATTTAAGGAAGAAACAAACATATTCTGAAAATGATATTTATCCATATTGTAGAATGGACCAATTAAGAGAAGATTTAATTAATAAAGCAAGAATACTTGCTAATAACAATGATAGAAACCATAATCACCCTTGGGCTACTATGGATAATATGGAATTATTAAGAAGTGCTGGATTATATCTAGAAGATCCTTTAACTGGTAAAAAAGGATTTACACTTGGTTGTATTTTGCTATTTGGAAAAGATGAAACAATTATGGCTGTATGTCCTCAACATAGAACAGATTGTTTAAAAAGAGTTAAGAATCTAGATAGATATGATGATAGAGATGATATTAGAACAAATTTAATCGAATCATATGATAGAATGATGGCATTTATTGCAAAACATTTAGATTCTGGATTTGCTATAGGTGAAGATACAAGAAGATATTCACCTAGAGATTTATTATTTAGAGAAGCTGTTGCTAATTCATTAATACATAGAGAATATAGAGATAGAACTACAGCAACTATGGTAATAGAAAAAGATAAAGTAACATTTACAAATGGATGTATATCATTAGGAAGAGGTATATTAAAGGTTGGTAGTTTTTCTCCTAAATCTAAAAATCCTAGAATAGCAGCTGTATTCCATAATATGGGACTAGCTGATGAACTTGGATCAGGTGTAAGAAATATGTTTACATATAATAAAGTGTATTCAAACGCAGAACCAATAATAAAAGAAGGAGATATCTTTGAAATAACTATTCCACTTGTGTCAAAGGAGATTATTGCTACAACAAACGAAAAATATAATAAAATGATTATTAAGTATATTGAAGAAAATGGTAGTATTAACAATGAACAATGTAGAGAAATTACTGGGTATGAAAGAACAAAATCAGCTGAATTATTATCGAATTTAGTTTCGGCTGGAATTATTGTTAGAAATGGTTCTGGTAAATCTACATATTATGTTTTGAAAAAATAATACGTTCGTGAATCGTTCGTATACGTTCGCGATTCGTCCGATTCGTCCAATTGATATTTATAATTAGCAAAAAAAAGTAAACCCATATGAGTTATGTATCCGAACCGTTTTAAAGAAAATGGCTTAAAATCGTGAAGGGGTTCCGGGTATTACCGCGAATGGTTCACCCCAACATCGCTATTTTCGGTTTGTGGTTCGCTACACTTGGCGGTAAATACCCGTGACTGGACTTTCACCAGCGAGATTAGTGCCATGCCCGGCACACTAGAAAAAACGACTATCCCTGTGATAGTCGCTTTTTTTGTAATGATATTACAAAAAGAGAACAAAAAAGTTGAAACTTTATATGAAATAAGAAATTAGCCTCTTATTTTCATAACTAAATTAGATAGGTAAATATCTGACCCTGAGCCAAAAAGCCCAAAATCGGAAGAAATTTTATCGTAATAACGGCAAGTAATGGAGCCAATTCCATCAATGTATAATACATAAATGGATCCTTCACCAACTAAAGTAAAATGATACTTTGTATTTTCCTTTAAATCAGCCGTTACTTGCGTTTCTATCTTGTCAAAATTATTGACAACAAATTCTATTTTATTATTCTTAGGAGAAATTCTTATATGACCTAAATTAGAATCATTCTTATTTAATCCTAAAATAAAACCAAAATCTTCTTTTCCATTAAATGTAAAATCACCAGAAATCATAAAGGATTCATAAATCCTATCAATTTTCTTTGAAGTCATTTCATGTAATTCTAAAGAGGTATTCTCTAATTTATGATAATACTTAAAATAGCTATTTAGTCCATCAATAGGGGCTAAATATAGGCTATCATCCTCTCTTTGGCAAACCTTCATCGCTAAAATATTACCTGCCCAAGCCTCATTTTGGCCATCGTCAGGGCGTGCTTTTCTTCTTGCCCAGCCAACGAAATAGGTATCCTCCCCATCAGATACTGCCTTTGGAGCATAGAAATAGTCACCCTCAATCCTGACTGCAGGACCATAGGTACTATTTCCATATCCCAAAAACTGGCTCTTTGCCTTAGCTACAAAGAGTGTATCATCCTGTCCAGAATAAGATAAATACCATGTATCATTTATCTTAAATGTATCTGAACATTCTAAATTCCAAAAACCCATAGTGTCCCTATAAACGATTGTATCGTAGGAGTAATTCGAGAAATCTTTTTTAATGGTATATTTCACTATAACTGCGCCCCCGGAGGTTGGGTTCGTAGTAATGGTAAGATAAAAACAATTTTTAGCTTTATCATAGGTTACATCTGGGTCCCTGAAATCTCTTTTACTTAAGCCTGGCTTAGGATCAATATATACACCATCAAGCTTATTAAAATGATATAAATCCTTCTTACTTGTGGCAACCATTATTCTTTCTTTGATAGAATTATTCTCATTATGTCCTGTATAAAAGAAATAATAAGTATCCTCTACCTTACAAACAGATCCTGTACCAATCCAATTATCCTGTGCACTTGCATCATAGGATGCTTTTAATATCTCACCCTTATCTACATAATGCAAAAAGTCCTTGGTTTCAACTAAATATATAGAATGGTTAAAGCTAGAGCCTTGATCCTTCAAATAGAAAATATAATATGTTCCATTCTCATAATAAGGCATAATATCTCCAACATAGCCATCCTTAGGCTTATAATTCATTTGATAATTGACATTCGCTTCCATGTCTTTATTACTATAATAGGAAAAATCCTTATATTCAGGTTCATCATAGATAATAGAGGTTGTAGGTGGTACATCCTCTGTTGTAGTCTCCACTGGCCCTGTTGTAGTTTCAACTATACCTGTCGTAGTTTCTTTTGGCCCTGTCATAGTTTCTTTCGGTCCTGTTGTGGTTTCTTTTGCCCCTGTCGTAGTTTCTTCTGGTTCTATTGTAGTTTTATTTTCTGTAGTAGTTTCTACATTATTTCTTGGTACCTCTGGCTTTTTTGTACCAATAATATTTGAAATAGAACAGCTTGATAAAGAAAATGCTAAGCATAGAGATAAAAATAATGCTAAACTCTTCTTTTTCATTTTTCCCTCCAATAATATTTATAGATTTACTTCGACTTTATAATACCATACAAATTTTAATTCAATGTCTACCACTTCTAACTTGTGCAAACGCACAAGCAATTCTTCTATATTTTTTGAGCATTTGCCAAAAAATGAGCAAAAAAAGAAAAAAGAGCCTCATGAGTGTAAGACTCTATATAATATAAAAGTAAAGTTGGTATTGATGCCTTAATTCATGAACTAGTGATTTTACTGCACCACTATACTTTTCAAGCATTCTAGTTGAGATTACAATATATTGCTCCTTATAGTAGAATCTTGAATCCTCTTGGATATCTTCACAAATGACTGGAATCATATCCATTCCTAAAGATTCTGCTAGTTCCTTATGTATTGGAAATAGCTTTGATAGCATTTCTTCTTGTTTTCATTTTTCTTCACCTAATGAATTGATGAATTCTTGTTTTAATTTTTTTCGTCCATAATTATATCTCCTATATTGTCAAATCGACAACTACATTTTATATCGCTTGTCGCTGTTTTGTCTACTAAAATTCGCAATTTTGTCAAATTCTTGTTTGACTATCAAAATGTTAATATTTATAATATAGTTGGTGATAAGATGAACAAATTAAAGGAATTAAGAACTGAACGTGGATTAACAGTTCGTGGTATAGAAGATAAAACAGGTATAAAATTCACTACATATGCTAGATATGAATCTGAGGAAAGAGATATGTCTACTGATGTTTTAAAGCAATTAGCTGACTTTTTTAAAGTAAGCGTTGATTATCTAATATGTCATTCTAGCTACTGCTTATATGCTAAATATAAAGAAGGTAATTTCTTTTTTAGAATTAAAGAAGACTATTATAAAGAATTAAAAGAAAAAAAATACATCTATTTCGATAATAACGAGGATAGATGTATAGATATTAATTCTTTAATTGGTGTAGATAAATCTAATAATATTTTAACTGTATTTGAAGAATTTACTAGAATGAATAAAGCTGGAGCATTATTTGAAAAAGGTAAACCAACTGAGGATGAAATAAAAGCATTAAATGATGAGATAATAGAAATTGAATTAAATAGAATGCTTGTTAAACAAATAAAGGATGCAATAAAGTAGGTGTTATAAATGTATTTACCATATACAATTGAAGAACTGAGAGATAAAACTGAAGTTCAAATAATGGATAGAAAATCAGTAAGGATTGATCCTAAGGATTTGGCTAGAACTATTATTGCATTTGCTAATGCTGATGGAGGATGGATTGCAATTGGTATCGAGGATAATGGAGATATTACTGGAGTTGATAATTATGATAAGCAAGTAAATGAGCTCCTTCTTGCACCTGTTAATCTATGCATTCCATCTGTGATTGTTGAAACAGAATTCATAGATCATTTAGATAGCAAAGGCAACCAAAATCATGTTTTAGTTATGAGAGTTCATCAAAATAGTAAAAATGTAGTAACTAATTCTGCTGATGAGGCATTTGTTAGAATTGGTGATAAATCTAAGAAATTAGATTTTAATGATAGATTACAATTAACTTATGCCAAGGGTGAAAGATATTATGAGGATGCACCTGTTGTTAATGCTACATTAGATGATATAGATTTTGATTTTGTTAATGAATATATCAAAAAGATTGGATATCATAAATCTTCACTTGAATATTTAAAAGAAAACAATGACTTTGTTTATATATTTAATGATAAAGAAGTCATTAGTAGTGCATGTATTCTTCTTTTTGGTAACAACCCACAAAAATTCTTCCCAAGGGCAAGAGTAAGATTCATTAAATTCGATGGCAAAGAAGCTTTACCAGGAAGAGAAATGAATGTCATTAAAGATGAAATTTTTAATGGTAAAATCATTGATATGATCAATAATAGTATCAATTATATTAAAACCCAAATCAAAGAGCCAACTTTTTTAGGTGAAGATGGTCTTTTCAAGAAAGTTCCAGAATACCCAGAGTTTTGTTGGAAAGAAATTATTGTCAATGCCATAGGACATAGAGATTACGGCATCAAAGGTACTGATATTCAAATAAAAATGTTTGATGACCATTTAACTGTTGAATCTCCTGGGATATTTGCAGGAACCGTAAAAGATACAAACTTAAGAAACAACCACTTCTCCCGAAATCCTAAAATTATGGAGTTTTTAAAGGTTTTTGATTTCGTAAAGGAATTTGGTGAAGGTGTTGATAGAATGTACAAGGAAATGGAATCAGCTAATTTACCAGAGCCAGAATATAAGCAAAGAGATTCTATGGTTTACGCAACTATAAAGAATAAAGATTATGGTAGTATCAGTGCTAATGACAAATCCAAAATCACAGATAATGTCACAGAAGTCACAGATAATATCACAGAAGTCACAAAGCTTCAAAAAGATATTATTTCTTTAATAAAAAATAATCCAAGTATAACTAATGCAGATATTGCAAAAGAATTAAATACAGCAAGAGAAACAATTACACGAAATATATCTAAGCTTAAATCTTTAGGTATATTAGAAAGAGTTGGCTCTGATAGAAAAGGTTCTTGGATTATTAAAAATAAATAACGTATAAAACAAATAAAAGGCGTAATCTTAATGAATATTTAAAATAATCAAAAAAAAGAGGCTGTGAAAAAACTTAGGAATTTATATCAAGCTTTCAAGCTCAAATCTTTTAGTCTTTTATCATTTTATTACTATTTATAAATAATAAATAGGTTTTTAAAACTTCTCCCCTCAACCTATCTAGCTGAGGGAAGTATAAAAAAGCATTGTTGTATGTTATAATACCTCACGTAGAATAATTGTGTGCCAACACTATTCTATCATAAAGACGTCTCCGGGTTAGATTCCCCGAGCGTTTTTTGTTTTTTAAGCATAGAAAAAGGCTGTGAAAGCCTACTTTTTAAAAGTTAGGTTTTTTCACAGCCCCTTTTTTTAAAGCTACACACGCATTATTTCAAAGCTCGGTTCTTCCTTACACATCTATTTTTTTAAAGATATATTTTCCACCTAAAATATTGCGATTAAATATATTCAATTGGGAGCGCATAAAGATTATCTCTTAATTTTAATTTGTAATCGCCTCTGCAAATTATTGCGCCTATTCCTCTCTTTTTATTTATATCTTTGTCTAATACATCAAATGCGGATGCCATTTCTGATTTTGGATTCGTTGTTTTTTTAATTTCAATTGGATACAAAACACCATTTTCTTCAATAATCAAATCAATTTCGTTTTCTTCAAATGTATCTATACCATTTTGTGTCTTCTTCACTTTATCTTTGCCACGATAATAATATATTCTCTTTTTGTAATCTTTTCCTTGATTAATATATGATTTAATTATTTCATTAATTACAAATGTCTCAAAGAATGCACCATTCATTGCACCATTTTCAAGTGTTTCTGGTGTTAACCAAGAAGTTAAATAAGCAGCTAAGCCAGTATCTCTAAAATATACTTTAGGCGTCTTAATTGCTCTACTCAAATGAGAATTATAATAAGGCTCTAAAAGATAAATAATATCTGTTTTTTCTAGAACTGATATCCAATTCCTAATTGTTTCAAGTGATACGCCTATATCCTTTGAAATACTACTATAATCAAGCATATTTCCTGTTCTTGCAGCCACAGATACCATAAACCTATAAAATAAATTATTATCCCTTATTTTCGTAATATCATAAACATCTCTTTCAATATAAGTCCTAACATATGAAGAATAGTATTCTTCCCAGTCTCTTGGATTATCTTCATATAATTCAGGGTATCCACCTCTATGAATTACCTTCCATAGATTATTATACTTCTTAATACATTTTTCACGTTCTTTAAAATAGTCTAAGGTTGGAATAAAAGGTGTATTAAAAGAAATGTTATTTATTTCTCTTAGTGATAACGTTCCTAACTCTAAAATAGAAACCATTCCAGCTAAGGATTCAGATAATCCTTTCATTAATTCCCATTTTTGTGATCCTGAAAATAAATAATTACTTCTGGTAGGAACTTCATCAAGTATTGTCTTTGCTGCACCAATCAATTCAGGAGCCATTTGAACTTCATCTATAAAAAGAGGTCTTTCAAAATTTTCTAAAAATCCTTGAGGATCTTCTTTTGCATTATTTAAAAGAACTAAATTCTTTAGATTTATTCTCCTTATATTAGGAAACATATGCGTTGTCATGGTTGTTTTACCTACTTGTCTAGCTCCAGTAATTGCTACAGACTTAGAAGTATCAAATCTTTTTTTTAGGATATCTTCAATCGCTCTATTGATGTATGTCATCATACCGCCTCCGACTATTCTCAATTTCAATTTGATTATAGTCAAAGGCACTTCTCTTGTCAATATTTAAACGATAAATTCCAAATCAAAAAAACTACTAAATCATTAATTATTAAAATTAAAGAAAATGAATTACCCGCATTTAAAATATGTCACATTTTTCAATTAAATAATTCACTGTTTTTATTATTTTTGGGATTTGAGCAATAAAATTCCCCAAATAATTCCTCAAAATCACCAAATCACTTTTCTTCAACAATAGAAATTTAACAATTTGGACCGCTTTTGGACCATAATTATGCCATTAAATAAATTTACATAATTTACATCACAAAATTTTACATAAATATCACACCAAGTTTCTGAGAAAGATATTGAAAGATATACAAGATATTCAAGCATAATGTCTTAACTCCTAAGTCATAGGTCGCCTTCGAAATCGCATCGGAAGCCATTATGAAATTAAAACAGCCTCAGAATTCATATTTCTGAAGCTGCCAATACAAATCTTAAATCTCTCCAGGATATAAGCCTATCTTTTCCTCAAGCTCTGGCATTGATTCTCTCTTCTCTAAGGATTCAAGCTTTAATACATCATCTGGAGTATAATTTCTTTTCGCAATGAAATTAATGAAGGATAAATAATTAATAAAATCATCACTAATCTCATGGTATTTATCATAGGTAAGCTTTAATGCTCTATAAGCATTTCTATAATTCTCTTCTACAGCTATACCTGTTAAATAGCATACCATAGGCCATAAGGATTCTCCATCCTCTATATCGTCTTCAAAGGCCTTTTTCGCTCTTGTTGCATATTTCTTATTTAATTCATCTAATTTATAATCAAGTTCATAGGCCAAAGAAAAAATAATAAATATCTTATAGGAATCTATGCCATCCTTTGGCTTAGATTCCATTAATAAATGGATATAAATTTCTCTCATTTCATTTAATAATTCGAAATCATTATTATATACTGCTAACCCCATAAAACCACTAAATGGAGCCTGCTGCCCTGGATATAGGCTAAAATGAATATCTAATAAGCATTCAAGCTTATCTATAGTAGATATAGTATCCATATCTAGAATTTTTTTAAAATTTAAGAATAATTTTTTTGTAATCGAATAATCTACAGGAATAAAAACATCTCTTTTAATTGCATGAATAGAATCTATATTTTCTTTATCAAAGGATTCTATATCCTTTAATACATATTCCTCATTCCATTTTTTTAAGTTAGAATCGGACACATTTAAATTCTTCATGTCATCATAAACACTAGGATATTCTACTTCCATTTTATAAAGCCTACAGCCAAAGAATTTATAGGCCTTTTCAAATTCTTCTAAATTTAAAATATGTGTCATACGATCACTCCTTTAAAACAACTAAATGCCTCAAGGCTCTAGAGGAGGCTAAATATTCCTCTTCCTTACTCATACCTAAAGGATATACATAAACCTTTTCAAATTCAAGCCCCTTTACATCATCCACTAATAAAATATTAATATATTCTCTATCGATTCTATCCTTTTTTAAAACATTAATAAATTTACATTTATTCTTTGTCTTAAGTTTTTTCGTATAGCTAAAATCCTTAACAATTAATGCGCAGCGATCCTTTTCCTCATCAATTGTAAGTAAATGATCTAAACCTAATTCCTCTGCCCTACCATAAACTCCAATAGGCTGCATATTGGTATCAAATTTCTTATTTAAATACCAGCATACCTCCTTAGAGGATCTATAATTCACATTTAAGCTATATTCCTTAAATAGGAAAGGAAGCTCAAGAGTAGAATTTATGCCAGAGGCATCAATTCTTTGCTTTAGGTCACCAAAGAAATTATAGCATGCATAAGGATAAATATCCTTAATTAGCTCAAATTCCACTCTAGAATAATTTTGATATTCATCAATAAATATAGTAGTCGTAAATGGATATTCTATATTTAAATCTTTAATTAAATATAACAATAGGAATTTATAATCTATTAGATTATAGGAATCTTTGATTAAAGAATTTAAATAAAGAGATGCTAAAGTTAATTTATAGGAAGGAAGTCTACCTTCCTTATATAAATTATAATTCTTAATTTCCTTATTATAGCTTATATAAGCATAAATCTTATTAATTAAATCAGAATCCTTATTTAAATATTCTATAAATAGATTTCTATTTGTATAATTCTTTAATAAATCTCCCTTTTGATTATATTCTACATTATCCTTGAATACAGATTTAATCCTTAATAAATCATTATTTTTAAATTCCTGTATTAAATTCATAAAAGGTATTTTAGAGAATATCTTGATTATATCCTCTATAGAATCTTTATTTATGAATATATTTTCCTTTAATTTTAAATTCTTTCTAACTAAAGTATCTACTTTAGATGAATCATTTAAACATTCAAAAAAATCTAAATTTAATTCATTTAGGAAATCCTTATTATAGATTTTAGGATTTCTTTTTTGTATAGCATTAAAGCTATAATCTATATTTAAATCATATTGCTTTGAAATGGAATTTAATAAGGAATCATAAAATCCCTCTAAGCTATAATTTCTAATTCTATCGAGCTTTAATTCTCTAGCTAATAAATCTCCTTCTCTTTTTAATAAGATATTCGAAGATATAACTAATACATCATTCGGATTAAACTCCTTTTTATGAAATGCCATATAGGCAATCTTATGGAATAGAATCATAGTCTTACCAGACCCAGCACATCCATTCACTAAGATATTTTCATTATTTAAATTCGAAATAATTTCAAATTGCTTATTCTGAATCGAATGAATAATTTCATGGGTTTCCTTAGATAATCTTTGATCCTTTAATATTTGATTTAAATATTCATCTGAAGATGCAATATTGGAATTCTTTGGATTTAATTTATTAAATAAATCCATAAAGCTTTTATATCTTTTATATTCAATCGTATGATTTCTTACTAATTTTATATCTAAATCTGATTCAGTTAAGGATGTATACATATAATATGGAGATGCTTCTTCGCTTCTCCAATCATATACAAAACCTGGAATTTCATCCTTACCAATATAATAGGACTTATCCTTAATCATAATACTTCCAAAGAATGGAGATAGGGCTACCTTATTCCAATAATCCTTCATGGATTTATTGTAAAAATAATCCTCTGTCTCTTGGAAGTCATAATCCTCATCATATGGATTATTCCAGGAGGTATCTCTTACGATAGTTTTCGCTTTATATTCTACACTAGATAATTCATTTAATTTATTTTCTACTTTAGATAAATAATTTCTTTCCTTAACAAATTCTCTTTCACTATAATTTAATTCCTCTATAGGCTTATTTAAAAAATCATTTTCTGTAAAGAAATTATTTAAAGCAGAAGGGAATAGAAATTCCTTTTCTATTCCATGAGAAAATAAAACCTTAAAATATCCGCTTTTATAATCCTCCTTTGGAGTAATCGATACAATTTTACCTTCCCCAAATTTATCATGGAATATGATTTTACCAATATTTTTCTTTGCTAAGGCTCTAAATTCCTCTCTTATAGGAACAATACTTTCATGAATACCATCCCTATTATATTTCGCTCTATTAAAGCCTTCCTTGTTAAAGCCATTAAAATCATAGCCATCTTCATCATATAGGGTACCATTTTTATGCATATGATCCTTATTAAAGCCTTCTTTATTATAGCCATATTTATCATAGCCATCACGATTATAGCCTTTTCTATTAAAGCCTTCCTTATTAAACCCGTATTTATTATAGCCTTCTTCATCAAAACCTAAGGAATCATAGGTTTTCTTCTTTATTTGGCTTTTATGAATACCATCCTTATTATAGCCTTCCTTATTGAAGCCATCCTTATCATACCCTAAGGCATTATAGCCTTCTTTATTAAAGCCATATTTGTCATAGCCATATTTATTATAGCCTTCCTTATTATAGCCAAAACGGTCATAGCCTAGCTTATCTAGGCCATACCTATTAAAGCCATACATATCTAAGCCTTCTATATCATAGCCATCCTTATTGTAGCCATTTCTATCAAAGCCATCTATGTTATAGCCCATTTTATTATAGCCTTCCTTATTATAGCCATCCCTATTATAACCAAAGCGGTCATAGCCTTCCTTGTTATAACCATCCTCGTCATAGCCATCAATATCATAGGTTTTTATTTTATTTTCTTCTTTTTTCTCATTATTAAAGAATTTCATGCTTACACCTTCATCTATACTATTATAAACAAAAACATATATAAAAAAAAGAAATCCCCTAAAGTTTTAAGAAATTTAAACTTTAAGAGATTTAAAATTTATCTATCTAACTATATATTTCTATAGTTTCTACATGATCCTCATGCGTTCCATCTTCAAAGAATATATATTTTGTTCTAAATTCCAAAATACAATCTATAGGATCATAGTTTTCCGGACCATAAAAATTAATAGTAATAGAATTTTGGGTATTTGAATCAACCTCTGAATATATCGTGCAATCATATTCTTTATAATCATCAAAATCCATGTAGATAAGCGTGCCATCAATCCTCCATACAGTTTTACCATAATAATAATTGCTACAATTCAATTCAACATTTAGCTTGTTATTCCCTTCGCTCATACTCCTTAAGGCTACAAGGGCTTTTCCATTGTATTGGTAGTTGTTAGTTGAACTAGTTTCATAGGTTGGTTCTTGATAATTCGTTTGTTTCTTATTAGAACCGAAATGATTTTGCAAATACACAGCTAAGAATATTATAATACCCACAAATAGAGCTGCAACAATTAGACTAATAACAATCCTTGTATTCGACGCTTTCTTTACTTGATTACCTTCATCTTTTTTTACTTTGCATAGCTCTTCATCATCTAAATTGGCACCTGAAATATAGGTACTACCATTCGAATACATTCTTTTGGGAGCTTTTATAGAGCTATAATCCTTTGGTGGAATAATTGTTACATTCTTCTTTGGCTCTAATCCTACATTTGTATTTGCCTGTTTCGAAATGGTTTTACCCTCTTCTTTTGGAATATCTATATTGCCTAAAGGAGGGATATCCTCCTTCTTTACTTTGGTAGTAGAATCTATTTCTTTAGAAGAATTAGGGAATGTAGCCTCTGCCTCTTTTATTTCCTTTTGGGTTTCCTCTTTTTCTATTTTGTGAAACAAGGAGGATTCAAATAAAAGCACTACATCTTCTACCATATTCTTTACACTTCTTAGTGTAGGATCCCACTTTCTATCTTGGGTATAGAATAATAATAGCTTACCGGTTAATTCCTTTTGTGTATTCTCAGTAAGTGTATTTGCATATTCACTTAACAATCTTGCCTCATTCCTATTTAAGAAGGTGTTGGAATTCGATACATTAAAGGATTTAATAGCTTCATTAAATTTGGCTTCATTCATATGGTTAGCATATTGGAATAGCTTTCGCTCTTCGTTATTTAGAATCTTAAAGAATTTAAATTCAGTTTCAAAGGTATGCATGAAATCTAATTCCATAGCTCTATTATAATCATCTTTATCGATGAAATTATTAAAATCCATATGGGAATAATCCTTATTCTTTGCAAGAAATCTATAATAATAGAAGCTAGCTTCAAAGCTGTTATCCTCTATTTCTTTATCTACCTCTTGAATTAATAAATCATATTCCTCATTATATAAATACTTCTTTATTTTTTCATCATACATATAAATTCTCTCCCCTCTATTTATATATATTTAATACGATATTGCTATATCAGGTACTCAGTTCCACTATACGAATCTTCTGTCCCATCTTCGTAAATAATTCCTTCGTAACGAAACGAAAGTGTGTAACCATAATCATCATTTTCATCTGGAGTCACACTTATGTCAAAGGGTGTTCTTTTTAGAGGAATTACAACATAAGAGTAATAATCGTCATTGCCATCCCTATATTCTAACTGTCCAAATACTTCCTTCACCTTTTTTCCATAATGAGTAGTACTACAGGATAAATAAACTCTGATTACATTAGTTTCAGGCCAACTCCAAGAGTAGTATATCTCCACTGGACGATTATCCACTTGTTGTTGCTCAGATCCCCAATTAGAATCTGTATTACGAGATTTTTTGGCGTTAACTATTATCGCAACCAATAATACAACAACTACTAAAATAATTCCAAAGACAATAATCGCCTTTGCAGCTTCAGGATTTTTCGATGATTTTTGATTTATTGGTTTTACTTCTTTTGGAGTATACTCATCCTCTAAAATGGTTCGATTTATATAGGTACTACCATTCGAATACATTCTTTTAGGCGCTTTTATAGAGCTATAATCCTTTGGTGGAGTAATCGTTATATTCTTCTTTGGCTCTACATCAACATTTGTATTTGCCTGTTTCGAAATGGTTTTCCCCTCTTCCTTTGGAATATCTATATTCCCCACAAAGCCTTTTGGAGGGATATCCTCCTTCTTTTCTGAAGTAGACTCTATTTCTTTAGAAGAATTAGAGAATGTAGCCTCTGACTCTTTTATTTCCTTTTTGGTTTCCTCTTTTTCTATTTTGTGAAACAAGGAGGATTCAAATAAAAGTACTACATCTTCTACCATATTCTTTACACTTCTAAGTGTAGGATCCCACTTTCTATCCTCTATATAGAATAATAATAGCTTGCCGGTTAATTCCTTTTGTGTATTTTCAGTAAGTGTATTTGCATATTCACTTAAGGCTCTTGCCTCATCTCTATTTAAGAAGGTATTCGAATTCGATACATTAAAGGATTTAATAGCTTCATTAAATTTAGCTATATTCATATGGTTCGCATATTGGAATAGCTTACGCTCTTCGTTATTTAGAATTTTAAAGAATTTAAATTCAGTTTCAAAGGTATGCATGAAATCTAATTCCATAGCTCTATTATAATCATCTTTATCGATGAAATTATTAAAATCCATATGGGAATAATCCTTATTCTTTGCAAGGAATCTATAATAATAGAAGCTAGCTTCAAAGCTGTTATCCTCTATTTCTTTATCTACCTCTTGAATTAATAAATCATATTCCTCATTATATAAATACTTCTTTATTTTTTCATCATACATATAAATTCTCCCCTCTCTTTATATATATTAATTACGCGGATATTATATCACAAAATTTTAAAAATCAATCAAAAACAAAAAACTGCCAAAAAATGGCAATTTTTCACTTATGAATAAACATATTTTTTCCGCTATGCTTTCCGGTATAAAGCTCAACGTCAGCAAGCCTTATCCATTCATCTAGGGAAATATTAGGTTGATAAGCTGCAGCACCAATGGTAATGGTAGCCTTTAATTTTTTATTGTTGTAATCAAATTCATAATTTTCTATTTTATATCTAATTTGATCGAGCTTATCGTATGTTTTTACATTATCCTCTTCTCTTTTCGATATAATTATAAATTCCTCTCCGCCCCAGCGAGATACAAAATCATCGCTTGAGTTCTCTTTCGCTATTTTAGCGATTTCTTTAAGTACATAATCTCCACATAAATGTCCATGCTTTTCGTTGAATTCTCTAAAATCATCTACATCGAATATAGCAAGAAGATAATTCTTCTTTTGATCTCCTATTTTCTCTAAATACTTAGCTAAGCCATTTCGATTCGCAACCCCAGTAAGCTTATCTGTTTCGGATTCCTTTTTAATGCTTTTTTCAAGCTTAACGGTATAGGTTGTAAGAATGGTAAGGAAGGTAATACAAAACGCAAATACGACAAAAATATGTAAAACATATAATATGATATTTACTGTTTCATGAACCTCTCTTAATGGTTCATGTGTTAAGGACCAATAATACTGGAAGGCAAATAAAGCCATATAAAATAAGGAAAAATAAACAGGCTTTATTCTATTTCTTGCGGCCTTAGAAAAATATCCAGCAAAGAAAACTAAAACGGTTAATCCAATAAGGCAAAAATGAAATCCTGCGGCAGGGCCTAAAACAATACTTCCAAAGGCCATAAATATTGCAATTTCAATAGCTGCAATAATGGCATAAACGGTATAGTATCTATATTTTAAAAGTAATAAGCATAAAGCATAAAGACAAACACTAAAGATATTCGCATATATTAATAAATCTAACTGTATGATTGAAAAGAAAATCAAGTAACACACATGTGCTGCAAGAAAAATAATGCAGGAAATAAAAGTTGATTTCCTAATCATAGATTCATTTTCTAAATAAAAGGTATTCAATTTATCACCACACTTATAGAACAATTATAACAATATTATTCAAAAATATAAAGAAAAGTAATGTAATTCTTTTATTTTATTTTGCTAAGTTCAAACAAAAAGTTGGTAAATAGACATAAATAATGTAAATATAGGGTTTATACTTCAGTCAAAGTGAGGTATTTAACCATGACATTAGATGATTTTAAAGAAGGTTCGACATTTATTTCAGATTCAAAACCTGCAATAAAAGAATTCGCACAAGCGATTTCATGTAGCATTGAACAAATCCCGGTGGTCCCAAACAAGAAAAAGACAAAAGAGATGAATTAAAATCATCTCTTTTCTTTTAGAATAGATAAGGATACTTTCTCATTTGTTCAAAAAGTATTGTCTTTACTCTATCTCTTTCTTCTTTAGAATAAATCTTAGCATCTTCACTTTCTAAAATATCCTCAATATCTTTTTTATTAAAATTAAAATATATATTCATTCCATATAGCTTTTCAGATACTTCTGTTTGTTCTTCAAAACTTTCCATAAATGTTTTAGATTTAACTTTATCAATTAATTTATAAGTATCTTCTTCTAAAGGATAATCTAATTCTGTATCTGCTAATAGGCCTGCTCCATTATCAAAAATTGGACAATACATAAACTCATTTTTATCATTCATTAGTACAGCAAGATTATGGGTATGTCTATCTTCATTTAAAAATAACATGTCAATTGTAAGAATTTTATTCATATAGTTACCAAATTCTTTTAATTTTGTTATTCCTTCTACATTTTCAACTAAGAATTTTAAACGTTCTTCAGGTTCTCTAATCGTCCATAATGATGTATGTAAACTTTTACCATAATACATTTGAAATAACCGCTCTAGTGTTACTATTTTATAATTTTCTTTTAAAAAGTTTACGCTAGAAACACCATTAAATTCTTTTGTTTTATATTTAATTTGTACTGGATTATAAATAACAAATTCATCTTTTTTTAATGTTGATTTTAATAAAAGATTAGAAATAACATATTCTGTAAGTCCTTCATATCCAATAGAATCAGCTTTATACCAAATATCTTTATTTTTCCATTTTAACTGATTCCCTTTAGATGACTGTCTATCGTTAGTAACAATATCTTGTTCAAATAATTCTATCATATGATTACTCCTCAATTCTTATCCAAAAATCATCTTCAGCCATTCTTCCTTCTGTCTTCTTTATTATTAAAAAAGGATCATAAAAAGGAAGATTTAAATCTTCTAATACTAATTTTAATTTATCTCTTGTTTCAGGAAAACATCTACTTTTTAAAAATTCTTCATAATCAGAAAATGTTGGATTATTATTTTTTCCAAACGCTCTATACATAATATTATTTGCGTAATTTTTTATTTTTACTTTTTCTTCAAGCAAATCAACATCTATTATTGTGCATATCATCTGATGATTCATATAAAAAAGGCGAAGTGGGTATTCTTTTGTTGGAATCTTCATATTATCTAAATATTCCATATTGTTTTCTATCATATTTAATAATAATACAATGGGACCATTGATTTTATCTTTTTCTCTTTCCCATCTTTCAACTGTTGGTTTTGACACATTAACAAAATCAGCGAATTCTCTTTGACTCATATTAAGTTTTTCTCTAACTCTTTTTACATCATTAGATGTAACATATTCCGGTATTGCATATCTTATATTTTTCATGTCATTCACCACCCTCAAGCACATTTTACCATCATTTTGATGGCAAAACAATATGTTTTTACCATCATTTTGATTGTTTTGCAAAGAAAAATAAGTTTTTAGTGCTTCTACACTTTTTTCAACAATAATAAAACCTACCTTTTTTATGTCGCTATTACTAGAGCTAAAGTAGTACTATATTTATCATCATCTAGAAAAAACTATTTTCAAGGAAAAAGAAAAGTATTAAATCCATCATCTTTTATCCTAGAAATGAAACATAAAAATATTTCGAAAAAACAATAATAAGTAAAAGTAAACCATAAAAATGTTTTGGTTTTGGAAAAAGTGATATTTTTCTTGAAAAATGCCCGAATTAAAGTATAATATATGTAAGGAGTGTGATATTTATGATATTAGAATTTAAAATGAAAAATGTATATTCATATAAAGATGAAGTAACTTATACTATGCTTGCTCCAAACAATAAGGTTAGATTTAGATACCAAGATAACTATAATACTATATGTGGATTTGATATTTTAAAAACTGCAGTAATAGTAGGAGAGAATGCTGGTGGTAAAAGTAATTTCATTAAAGGAATACAATATTTTAAAGAACTATTCAAAGAAACATCTGAACAAACAAAAATATCACCAGAAACAATTTATGATGAAAATCTTTTAATTGATGATTTAAAAGATGAATATATGACTAATGATGAATTATTACAAACATTTGAAATAATACTTACATCTAATAATTTGGTTTATAAATACAAGCTTATTATATCCCTATTTGGCATCGAACATGAATCATTATATTATACTGATGATAAAAATCATGTTTTTAAAAAGGTATTTGAGTGTAATACATCATATGATGAATTAAAAACTAAAAATATTAGAAAAACACATTTAGATATTCCTGGTAATAAAAAAATTCAAGATTTAGTTATCAACAATTTAAATTCTGGTTCTACAAAAGGATTAATTGTTAATTCATTATCATTGCTTGGTATACCTAATACATCAGAATTCGTTAATGAAGTGAATTCAATAAAAGTTCAAAAAAATGTGTTAGATCTTCCTGTAGGTGTTCAATATAAATCAGAAGATTTAAGACCACACTTACAAATAATGAAGAAACCTGAGTTTGTTGAAATATTTAAAATGATAGATTCAAGCATTATAGATATTGAAATAGATGATGATTTCCCATTGCTAAAATCATTAATAAAAAGACGTCATGTAGACGGAAATATATCCAAGAGACAAATTGCATTTGATTCAACAGGTGTTAAGAACTTTTTAATTATGTCTATTTTCATTTATAAAGTAGTATATGAGAACGTAATAGTTTTTAATGATGAAATGGATTCAACATTTAATCCAATCTTAACAAGTAAGGTAATTTCATTTATACATTCTTTTGAGACCAATGGTCAATTTATCTTTACTACTCATAATATCTTCAATTTAACACTACAAACATTTATGAAAGAACAAATGTTTATAGTAGAAAAGAGTAAAGATACATTAGAATCTAAATTATATTCAATATCTGAATTCGATGATCTAAGATATGATTCTAACGAAAAAATATATGAATATTATATGAAGGGTGTATTAGGTGGTGCATAAAATGGCAATAAGTAGAAGAAATAACATCACCGTTATATGTGAAGGAGACACTGAATATAACTATTTAACCGGTCTAAAAAGCATATAAACTCAACCCTTAATATAGTACCAACCAACGCCAATGGTGGAGATTATTTAAAAGTATTAAAGAAACTTAAACAAACATCAGCTATAGGTACTGTTGCTAGATTTGTACTAGTAGATTTTGATAGATACGTTACTATAGCTAATGAAGATAAGAATTTTCAAAAGTTATTAGAATATTGTAGGAATGAACAAAAGAAAGGTAATCCCACATTTCTAGTAACCTCAAATCCTGATTTTGACATTTTTGTATTAAAACATAATGCCAAATATAAAAATCAAGATAAATTAACATTCTTAAAAGATAATTATAAATATAAGATAATTGAAGCATTTAAAAATGATAATAAAATATTTGAAAGATTTAATCTTAATTCAAATGAATATTTAAATATTTCATCTAGTTTTAATCCTAATGAATTAATAGTATCTAATAAATATGAATTTGATTCAAATAAATATACATTTAAAAAGATGTCTATCATATTCAATAAGGAAAATGTAACATATAAGCTTTCAAATATATTTGATTTATTCAAAATCTTATAAATTTAAAAAAATAGTATGATAATCGAGGCCAAATATAAAAATGCCCCGATTATTATACTTTGAGGTAACATCCATGAATATAATAAAATTATTAAAAGAGCAATCACTTCAAACTATATTATATCCACTAACAAAAAAATAATGAGCCATCCGCTTTTAAAACGGGTGGCTCTATTCCTGTGAACAGCTGGCTCTCTAACTACGAATTGCTGGCGCTATTCAGGCGAAATATTCACTTACAGTACTTTTTACAAAAAAATGAAAAGGTGTCCAATAATGGACACCAAATTCTACTTATTTCTTGTATGCTTATGCCAAACTAAAACTAAGAATTCATGGATTACAATTGGGATTAAGCATAATCCAATCGTAATTAACCATTCCATACCAGATAGCCAGTTTGTCTTAAATATAGAGTTAATACCAGGTACCATTACAACAATAATCTGTAATACAATACCTAAAGCGAAGGCTAAAGCCATCATCCAGTTCTTATCCTTGAAAACATGAATGAAGGAATGCTTAACATCACTCATACCAATCATATGCATAAGCTCAGAGAATGCTAAAGTAACGAAGGCCATAGTTCTTGCCTGACCTAGGATGCCTGGATTTCCTTCGTAGAATTGCTTAATTCCACCTAAAGCATTTACCTCATCCATATGCATCCATGCAGGAACAAAGTAAGCTAATATTACAGAAATCGATAGGATAGCACCATATAGAAGTGTAATTAACATACCACCATTTGCAAATATGCCCTCATGTGGATCTCTTGGCTTCTCATTCATTAAGCCTTGCTCCTTTGGCTGCATACCTAATGCAACTGCAGGAAGTGAGTCTGTAACTAGATTTACCCAAAGTAGGTGAATTGCAATTAATGGAGCAGGCATACCAATCATGATTAATACAAGCATTAGGATAACCTCAGCAATATTAGAGGATAATAGGAATAATACCGTCTTACGAATATTCGAATAGATACATCTACCCTCTTCTACAGCCTTTTCAATAGATGCGAAATTATCATCGGTTAATACCATATCTGCAGCACCCTTAGCTACATCTGTACCTGTAATACCCATAGCAATACCAATATCTGCTGCCTTTAATGATGGAGCATCGTTAACACCATCACCTGTCATTGCAGCAATATGACCATTGGCCTTGAAGGCCTTTACAATAGAAACCTTATTCTCTGGAGAAACTCTAGCGAATACTCTTGCCGTTTTTACGCATTCTCTTAGCTCCTCTTCACTCATATTATCGACATACTCACCTGTATGACACTGGCTGATGTCTTCTGCGATACCTAATTCCTTTGCGATTGCGAAGGCTGTATCCTTGTGGTCACCTGTAATCATTACTGTAGTAATACCTGCAGTTTTGAATTTCGCTACTGCATCCTTTGCCTCAGGTCTAGCAGGGTCGATCATTGCAACCATACCAACATAGCATAAATCTGCCTCTTCGATATCATCCTTATAGCGATAAGCTAAGGCTAATACTCTTAAAGCCTTATCTGCAAAATATTGATTCTTTTCATAGATAGCTTTTATATCGCTATCTGTAATTTCTCTTTCCTTGCCATTATCTAAAATCTTAGTGGCTCTTTTTGTAATAGAATCTAATGCACCCTTAGTAAATACAATAGATTTACCCTCGTGCTCATGTCTTGTAGACATAAGCTTTCTTACAGAATCAAATGGTAATTCCTCTACTCTTGGGTAGGATTCTTCTAGATTTTTCTTATGTAAATTAAAATCATTTGCGAAAACAACTAATGCAATTTCAGTAGGATCTCCATATAATCCCTCATCGACAGTTGCATTCGAGCATAGGCTCATACCTGTAGCTAAAAGGGTTAAATTAAAGTCTGTATGACCTTCCTTAAAATCATCTCTAACATATAATTTTCCAGGAACATAAGCCTCAAGTACGGTCATCTTATTTTGGGTTAAGGTACCTGTTTTATCACTACATACAACACTAACACTACCTAAGGTTTCAACAGAAGGTAGCTTTCTTACAATCGTGTTGGCCTTAACCATTCTTTGAACACCTAAGGATAATACAATAGTAACTACTGCAGCAAGTCCTTCAGGAATTGCAGCTACAGCTAAGGAAATTGCAGATAATACAGCCTCAATATATGCCTCAACTTCACTTCCCTTACCATCAACGAAAATCCAAATAATTTCAACAATTAAAACTAACGCAACTACAGCTAAGGTAATTAAGCCTAAAATCTTGGATAGATTCGCTAAAACCTTCTGTAGTGGAGTCATCTCCTCTGCTTCCCCACTTAAGCCTTCAGCAATCTTACCAATTTCTGTATTCATTCCGGTTCTTGCAACTACACCAATACCTCTACCATAGGCTACGGTTGTAGACATGAAGCAGGAATTTACCTTATCTCCTAGGGCAACCTTATCTGTAAATACAACATTAGAATCCTTTTCAACAGGTACAGATTCACCAGTTAATGAGGATTCATTAACCTTTAAATTTACTGCCTCAATCAATCTTAAGTCAGCACCTATGGTGTCGCCTTCTTCAATGACAACTACATCACCAGGCACTAAATTAGAGGATTTAACCTTAAATCTTTTACCATCTCTTATAACCGTAGATTCAGGGCTAGACATTTTCTTTAAAGCCTCTAGTGAGGTTTGTGCCTTAAGCTCTTGAATCGTGCCTATAAATGCGTTCATCAAAATAACAACTAAAATGATGATAACATCAGGCCAATCTCCTGTAGAGAAGAAATCAAAGGCTCCTCCATCCTTTAAAACCTTTACAGTCTCATAAATAGAAACACCAATCGTTACAGCAATGGCTGCAAATAATACATAAATCATAGGATCCATTAGCTGAGATAAAAAGATTTTAAAAGGACCATCCTTCTTCTTTTCCTTTAAAATATTTTCTCCATATTCATTTAATCTTTTTGCGGCCTCAGCCTCGCTTAATCCAGTCTCTAGATTTGTATTTAAATCCTTAATGACCTCTTCGTTATCTAAGCATTCATATGCTTTACCTTCACCCATACAAGCCTCCTATTTCTTTTCGCTTAATGCGAGCTCTATTATTTTATTACATAAAATCTTTAAAGAAATACCTGCCTCATTTGCAGAGGAAACAAATCTAGATTCTAAATTGAGTTCAGGAAGTGAATCCACCTCAATACATGCATAACTTCCATCATTTTTAATAATGAAATCTGCCATAGAATATTCCTTCATACCCAAGGCCTTTGCTGCCTTTTCCGCTTGCTTGGATAATTCCTTAATGAAGCGGTCTGAGAATTTCTTATTAAATCTTAAAACTTCCTTACCATCTAAGCTTAAATCTGAATCCTTATCTAAGGTATTTAAGGCTGCATTCTCTAAAATAGGTAAGGCAACACCATTGAATGTAGAAACACTAAATTGTCTACCTACAATATATTCCTCTACTAATACCTCGCTATCCCATCTAAAGGATTCCTTAACAGCCTTTTTAAAGGCTTGCTGGTTAATGGCAACACTAATACCAAGCCCTATACCACCATTACATGGCTTTACAACAACAGGGTAGTTAAAATTCTTTTCCTCAGGGGTTACCATCTTATCATCCTTTTTGATTAAATAGCCCTTTGGTACAGGAATACCATTATCACTTAAAATCTTTTTCGCAACGAATTTATTGGTAGATATAGCACTAGAAAAATAATCACAGCCTGTATAATCAATACCAAGTAAATCAAAGGTCGCCTGAAGCTTACCATTTTCAGCATCTCCACCAAGTAATGCGATAAATACTAAATCTGCCTTTTTACAGATTTGAAGTACATTTGGTCCAAAATAAGAATTGCTCTTATCTCTTCTTCTCTTTTTTACTGCCCATAAATCCGCAATCTCACTTGAGGTATCCATTTCCTCTAGTGAATATTTATCTGGGTCATCAAATGGATTATCAATAACCTCTTCTTCGTTATGATATCCCATAAAGGAATCGAGTAGGATGACATTATAATTTAATTCCTTTAAGCATTCCTTTATTTGGTATCCACTCTTAAAGGAAATATTTCTTTGTGTAGATAATCCACCACAAAGTACGACAATATTTAATTCCTCAGGAAGACTATATTCTGCTTCCTCTACAATTTCCTTTTCTAAAGTAATATCCGATCCATCCATATTAAGCTTTAGGCTCTTTAAGGCTTCCTTTGTCATAGATACAATAACTAATAAGCCCTTAACCTGCTCTTTAGAAAGCTCAATATTAAATTTCTTTTTCGCAACGGACTGTATAATCTTAGTCGTTATGGCAGATACATGCAACGCTAAAAAGTTCGATAAATTAACAATACGATCTAACTTTTTCGATTGAATAATTTCTGCCATCATATCAATCATATTGGAAAAATCATCCATACCAAAATGCTTCATAATACCCTTTAGGGCAGGCAAGAAGGCTTGATTTTCCATAGAGAACCTAATAATAAAGGCAAGTAAAAATGCTGTATTATTCGAATATTTTTCATCCTTGATTAAATCACAAACAAAGGAAATATAATCGGATATGGTATTTTCTTCTGAAGATCCAATAGAAAAGGCCTTTTCTACTAATATACCAACTAATTGAGCAGTTTCATTTCTCTCCTCATTCGATACATCACTTCTAGACATCGAATTAATAAATTGATCTAAAATCTGCATCTCTGGTGCCTGACCTGCACTATTAATTCGCATATTGTATTTACCATCCTCTTGGAAATCAAAGAAGGTATTTGGACAATGTGCTTCTGCAAATCCACCCTTACCATAATCATATCCATGGTAATAAATTCTTTTACCGATATCATTTAATAAAATATTTACATAATCATAATCGACATTATGGTTTTCAATAATATCCTGTCTCTTTAGGATTCTATCCTTATAATGTGCAATAAACACATCACTAAAGCCCTGTCCATCAAAGGAAACACAGCGGTCTACGGTATCATTTAAAATCGTAATATATTTTGCTTTATTACCACCCTTAGAGTGACCGATAATGGTAATGGTATATTCTCCTAATTTATATTTATCATAAATTTGCTTATACCACTCCAGTGCGTTAATTTGCTGAAGCGAATCAATTTGGTTTGAGGCAACAAAATCATCTGTCCACTCATTTAACGCTGTACCACGGAAGGCAACTACCGCTTCCTTTGTCTTCTCATTCAAAAATAGGGCAGAAACTCCACCTCCACCACCGTAGGCTGTATCCATATGGGTATCTAGAATAACTAAATCTAAAATATTCTTATGCCTTTTCATAGCCAAGACTAAATTCTTAAAATCAAAGCCATTCATATAGGTAGCATATTCCAACTCCATATCGATCTTATCCATATCGATAGCATTTAAATAATCCGCTACACGGCTTCCCTTCGCATTTAATATTCCAGTAAATGGATAGGTTTCCTCAAAATATGTTAAATTCTCAATTAATAATAATTCATCAACCTTAAATAATGCCATATAACTCTCCTACATTATACGAAACACTAAGGAAACGTAATTTTTTTGATTCTCTCTATCCCTTACATAGGAATCTAAGGAAATATTATCCATATCCTTATTCTCTAAATCAAACAAATAATAAAGGATACCATTTGTATTAAAGCCTAATTTTTTAAATACCTCTGTAATCTTATTTAATGATTCATTCATCTCATCCTCATTTGGCATAGAATCACATAAAATAAAAACTTCCGTATTTCTACCTAATTCCTTCTTATTCCATAATGCATCAAAATTCTCTATTCTATCTGAAATCAAGAAAGGAAATACGGTATAAGCCTTAGCTTCAACTCCATTTTTCTTTAATTCCTTTTCTATTCTCTTATCATATTCCTTCTCAAAGGGAACATCATAAAAATTATCACTGAATGTATCCTGCTCTCCCATTTTATATCTTAATGTATAGGTAACCAAGCTACCCTCATTTCTAAAATGTATCTCTGTGTAATTTCTTTTTTTGTCCTGTGGTAAAAAGGATACCATAGTCAAATTATACATAGGATATCTTACATTAAGATAAACACTACATTTTCTTATCATATGAAGTGCCTCTACCTGATAATCAAATAAAAGACCCTCTTCGATTCTATCATCATCGGTATAAGCATATTTTAATAATTCAATTTCATTTTCCGTCAAGTTCATTTTATGCATAAAAACCTCACATTCCTTTCTTCGTACCTCGAAAGGCACACATAGTCATGAAAATAATTTTTTGTTATAATCTAACCACGAGGAGCTGCTATATACTACAGAGCACGTTGAGGTGAGTTGTAGACTTCTACAGCTTGTTTAGATTAAACCAGTATAAAAACCAGTGCCAAAGTTATCCTTTCATGCACACATGAGTGTGACTTCGAGTCCGAAGAC
>Ga0256407_10002227_pt1 | contig 37706 bp, 22 predicted proteins | sample RumenRJG_04DNA_FD_193489 | JGI IMG/M metagenome (GOLD analysis project Ga0256407, IMG submission 193489) | Bovine rumen microbial communities from Lethbridge, Alberta, Canada - RJG_04 | ecosystem: Host-associated > Mammals > Digestive system > Stomach > Rumen | place: Canada: Alberta... | reverse complement strand
GAATTAAGGAATCTTCGTGATGATTTAATTAATCATCAAAGGAGTTTAATTAGAGACAGAGGTTATTCTAATAATTCGTATATCAATGGGAAATCCGTAGGTTCAAGACTGCGAGGTGAGTAATATGAAATATTTATATGGTCACTTTAGCAATGAGCAGTTTGAACAATTTAAAAAACAACTACATAGCAAAATTCATTGGTTAATTCTATATAAAGACCCTAAAAAAATAAATGAATATCCTGATGTAGATTTTAATAAATATTTTACAACTCTTATGCAAGAGATAGACAGTTTAAATGAACTACTCTTCTATCCTCCACAGATTGTAGAGATTACTTGTTTATTGCAGACAGCATATAGAGAAACAAAACAAAATCCTTTTAATTATCATAATTATAGAAAGTGTATCCTTGATGCTCACTCACTAGTAGATAAAATACACGAGGTAGTTAAATGATTACATCTGATATGTATCAAACTATGTTAAATATAAAAGGTAGAAATCTATCACAAGTAAGACAATATAATTCTGCTATGGTGATGAATGCTACTTTTACAGGGGATATAGGATATAAACGAGTATATATATTAGATAAAGAAGAAGGATGGATTTATGAAGATGCAAAATATTCTAAACATGCTACTCCATCAATTTTAAAAGATGCGGTTGATTATTATCTTCAGTTTAGACCTCGTATTCATTATCCTGTTGGAACATATGTGTTTATTCCTAATGATGAAGATTATGAAATTGGTTTTGAAGATTATGAACCAATTGACCCTTTTAAAGATGAAAATTTTGATGTTAATAAATTATGGATGATAGTTGGCAGAAATGATGCTAATGAGTTTGTCAGATATAATATTATTAAATGCAATTGGAATTTTAGATGGATAGCAAGAATGAACGGTGAAAATAAAGTGTTGAATGTATGGGGAAGCGTGAGGTCAGCTAACTCTTATACGAGTGGATGGTGGGAAAGTGATTACTCTCTTCAATTAGATAACATTATTAGCGCATGGATACCAGATACTTATCTTTTGTATAAAGATAAATTATTTGATTATAATCTTTGTGATAGTCGTTATCTCCAACATGAACACAGATTTATGCTTACCCATAATAAGCTTGACCCAAAAATTTATGCTGTTTCTAAGGTTCAAGATTTAGTACCTCAAGGAATTATTAAATTGACTTTAAAACAAGATGAATTAGATGAAACTAGAGATAATGTAGATTTGATGCTTTGTAATTATTATAACGGTTCTGGTGAAATTGTTACCAAACAAGAATCTCATGTAGATGATACCGCAAGAAGTTATTTGTGGTCTGCTATTATTGATGAGGATGGTGTATTACAACGAAATCGTGCGCAGGACAAGATATTACATATAGCAAAAACTTCTTATTTTAATGTTGAATTTTTCTTAAAAGATAAATTACAAGATTTAAATGCAGAATGGCGTATAGATTATAATGGTGAATCTGATTTATCAGATGAAGAGATTGAGCATTTGTGTAATTTATTGGTTATGCGTCAAATAGATAAAACTACAATATCTATTAAACCAGCTAAAACAAATAAGTTAATTGGTGAAAAATTTATTTTATCCGTTCAAGATTCTAATGGAGATTATGCATCTTCTGTTGAATTGGAGGTTCAGAAATGAAAAGGGATATAAAAGGAATTTCTAGGGATTTAGATGATAGAAAAAACAATGATATAGTTTATAAAAAAGATAAATTATTTAAAATGTTTAATGAAGACCCAGATTTAAAAGATGTGCTTGGGGTTTTAGAACCTAAACCATTAAATGAATATTTGGATGTAAATAATCCAACTGAAGAAGAATTAAAACTACGACAAGAAATAATTGAATATAATGAAAAAATTAAACATGACCAAATTGTGCCTTTTCTTAAATTAAACGGATTGCAAAAAGAAGTATTGAATTTTGTTATGTTTGATGTAAGAGATGATGGTGTTGATTATTATAATGACACTATGAAGAAACAATATATTGAAGTTATGTGTGTTGTTCATGAGGATGATATGGAGACAGAATATGGAATTGTAAGAACAGATTTATTAGATTATATAGTCAGAGATTTATTGTGTTGGACAAATGCTTTAGGGTTCCAAGTAGTCCTAGAAGAAGATAGACCTTACATATTAGATGCTGATTATTATAGTAGACGAATGAGATTTGCGATTAAAACTCCTAACTTAGTTAATAAACATATGGGTAGGAATAATAAATATGACAGCTTCAAATTCTAAAATAAGTTTATTACAATTATATTTTGGTGACCCATATCAAGTTTCAGATAAAATTACAATATTCCAACCTACTATTGGTGGAATACTTGAATATGATAAACAATTTGGAGAATCTGAATTTTGGTCAATGCTTAATGTATTTATTGGTAATACTACTTCTTATAGATTATTATTATGGGATATGGGTATTGATTGGAATGAGATTTCTGATTTTCAATTATTTTCTTTATTAATTAAAACTTTGAAAGTTGAAAATACAGAAATATTATTTGGAGATTTAGATTTATCTTCATTTGACGCTTACATAAAACAAGTGCCTAATGAAGAAGGAACTAATGACGAAAAAGAATCAGAGCCTAAACAGGAAATGATTCTTTGGAATCCTGAATTAGATATTGAGATAACTGAAGAAATATATAATAATATTGCTCTTTATATTAGAACAATGTTCAATATCTTTCCAAAAATTGAAAAAGCTAAAGGCAAAACAACAAAGAAATGGATTATAGAAGAAGATAGGATGAATCTTGCTAATGCGAAAAAGGAAGATACTACTTCTACTTTTTTACCATTAATTGAATCTTGCTGTTGTCATGCTGGCTTTAAATATAAAAAAAATGAATTAAGAGAAGTAGGTATTTATGAATTTATGAGAAGTGTACAACGTCTTCAAATTTATGAATCTACTACTGCTCTGCTTAAAGGAATGTATAGTGGTTTTATTGATACTAAAGGAATTGATAAAGAAGAATTCGATTTTATGAGAGATATAAAACCCGCAAATAAAAAATAATTATTGAAAGGAGAAATACTATCATGGCTTTTAAATTAGGTGATTTGATTATTGATAGAATTCAAATGGCTATGGCTGAAAAGTTTGATGGAACACCTCTGTATGTTCTGACTCAGCTTTCCGATGCTTCCATTGAAATTTCCGCTGAGTCTAAAGATACAACTGATAAGGACGGTACTCTGATTAAGAGATTCTGGAGAGCTAAGACTGGTACATTTACCGCAACTAATGCAATGCTGAACCTTAACGTTCTGGCTGCTCAGTCTGGTAATGATGCTAAACTTGCTTCTACTGAAGCCCCTATTCTGATGCCTAAGATTATCACTGTTAAGAGAGGTGAAACAGTTGACCTTGGTACTGGTTATACAGCTGGTGCTAGACTGACTGTTAATGCTCTTGGTACTAATGGTGCTATGGGTAAGGCTTATACTCAGGATGCTACAGCTTCTGCTACAGCATTTGGTCTTTCTGGCACGAAGCTTACTGCTCCTACAGATACAAATGAGGAACAGTATGTTGTTAAGTTTGATAGAAATGTGAATGAAGGTGTTTATATTCTGAACTCCGCTGATAAATTCCCTAAGACTGTTAAACTTACAATGAAGGGATTATGCGTCGATCCCTGCGAGGCAGACACGCTCCGCGCTAAATTTCGTTTATAAATATTCGAATTATTGATATTTATATAAATGGCGACCATAGAGTAATCTATGCATGTTCAGTGTCTATAAAAAACGAACGTCATTAACAGCTATATCAGGGGAAGCCCAGAGATGGGTAATCCTGAGGAAAGACTTGGTATAATATCAAGAATCCGCAGAGACTACAGGATAATATAGGTAACTATATTATTGAAGCTGTTGCCCTAATTTATAATTGTAATTATAAAAGGGATGATATATAGTCCGACCTCACGCAATAATCTAAATAAGAAACGTGAGAAGTAGGTGGAAACTCCTACTCGCCAGAAATGGTCAGTACCCTTTGCACAGGGAAAGTAACAGAATGGTTTATATTGTGCTTCCTTCCTTCCAGCCTAGTCCTGAGACTACTATTGCGCTGGGTGGGGACGATACCTCTATCGACTTTACTGGAGTAACGTTAAATAAATTAGCAAAGCTCCGCATGTATAGAAATATGCATGTAGTGATTATATAATTATTTTATATTATATAATCCTCCTTCACAACAATTGCTGGCAATCCTTAAAGCCAATTAAACCACAACATAATGATGAAAAATGCATAAGTGTGATGGTTACGAAAGTAGAAAAAATTAATTGGATGGTATAAGGTTAAATCCTAAGTACTATTTGAAATAGGTCTTCAGCAGCATATATCCAAACAGGATACTGTTCAACGACTATCCTTCGGGAGAGGAGTAGGTACAAGTGTACCGAAATGAGTGACACCTAAATAGGTGAAGATATAGTCTATTCTCATATGAAAGTATGAGCTGCCTTATTATAAGGCGCAACAAAAGTAACGAATTTGTTGGAATATTTAAAGATTTGCAGGTCGATTATTGTTCTGTAGATAAAACCCTTTATCAGGTTTACTATGCTACAGAAGATGCAGAGGAAGATTAATTTTATATTAACTCTTACTAATTTGACAATATTATAGTATGATGATATAATTTTAATATGCATATAATATATGGAGAGTTATTTAACTCTCCATATATCTTTTTTGTTTAATAATTAGTAAGAGGTAAATATATGGGAAATCAATTTAATTTTAATGAAGATTTTGAAGAATGGTGTATTAATAATAAAAGAACAGATTTATTATCTTTATGGGATTATGAATTAAATAAAAAGACGCCAAAAGAAATTTCCGCAAAAACAAGAAAAAAATATTATTTTAAATGTGCTAGAGGAATACATTCTAGCAAAGAAACGATTATTCTTTCTTTGACAACAGGAAGACAACAATTTCCTGTTTGCGATTATTGTCGTAGTTTTGCGCAATATATTATAGATAATTATGATAGAAAATATCTTGACGAATTAATAGCTTTAAATCCTGATGTCGATTTATGGCATATTAGAGCTAGGTCTAATAAAAACAAATTAAATATTGTATGTTATAAAAATAAGAATCATAAATACCAACAAACACCAGATGTGTTTAATATGAATGGATGTGGATATTGTTCTCATAAGTATCCACCTTTAAGAGAAGACTCTCTTCCAATGGAATATCCTAAAATGCTTAATTATTGGTCAACTAAAAACAAAAAAGACCCATATAGTTTTTATTCACAATCAGCAGAAAAAGTTTGGTGGAAATGCCCAAATGGAGAGCATGAAGATTTTCAAGCACGAATTTATTCAGCTGTTAATCATAATTTTCATTGCCAAAAATGTTCTAATAAACAAAGAGGACTTGAACAAAGGCATAATTTATTAGGGCAAAGATTTGGGTCTCTATTAGTTGTAGACGCAGATGTAGAAAGAACAGAGAAGAAACATGAAACTTATTGGTTTTGTCAATGTGATTGTGGGACTTTAAAATCAATTCGTTCTACTGCGTTATTAAAAGGGGAAATTTTAACATGTGGAAATAGAACTATACATAATTCTGGAGAAAATAATGGTAATTGGAAAGGCGGGATATGTTCTGCCAATATGTTAGAAAGAGGGTCTAAGCAATATAGTGATTGGCGTTTAGAATGCTATCGAAAAGATTATTATATTTGTCAATGTTGTGGCAATAATGAATCTGGTTTAAATGCTCATCATATATATAATTTTAGCAAATATCCAGAATTGAGATATAAGAAGTCTAATGGTATTACATTGTGTGAAACTTGCCATAGTATGATTGAAAAAGGCTCTTTCCATAGTGTATATGGAGTGCGAAACAACACACCAGAACAATTAGAAGAATATATAAACAACAAACGAAAAGAACTGGGAATTAATATTCCTTTTAATATAGAAGATTATTTAAACGGTAATATTTTAAAACCGAATGATATTGAAAGAAATGCGGTTTAATACGCATATAATATATAATAAATAAACAAAACATTCAAAAGGAGACAAACAGATATGGCAAGATATGATAGGAGCTGCATTTTATGTGGCAAAGTATATGAGTACTGTAATTCATGCAGCGCTTTTCAAGATAAGCCTGTATGGATGTTTAGTTATTGTAGTGAAGATTGTAAAGATATTACATCTTTGCTGACAGATTTTATTTATAACAAAATTTCTAAAGAAGAAGTTAAACAAGCTATTGAGAGTAAAGATACTTCTAGACATATGCAATATAAAGGAAGTTATGGAAAAGCCTATAAAGAAATTATGGGAGAAATTGATTCTAAAGACGTTGATGAAGAAGTGATTGAAAAAAAAGATGAAGAAATTAAACAAGATGTAGTTAAGGATATGGCAAATGAAACTGTATCTAATTTTAAATCTAACCTTCAGTCAGAATCAAAAAAGGTATATCCTAAAGCTATTGCTCACAAGCATGGCAAGTAATTCGTATTTATTGTATTAATTGAACAGTGATTTATTTAAAACAAAAACAATAGGGTGTAACTCACTGTTCGTGGGTTATGCCCTTTTTTTGTATTTTGTAAGGAGGAAAAGGATGAAAGATATAGATTATGTTCAATCAAATTTAAAACCTAGACCTTATGTTTCAAGTGAAGTAGTAAGGCTAATTAATATGAAGCAAGCCAAATTGTATATAAGTAATAAAATATATCCAATTGATATATATACCAGTATTGATAAAAAGGGAGAATCAGTACTTGTTATGGTATTTCTAAAAGAAGAAACACAAGAAGCATATAAATTATGGCTTAACTATGCATTAGAGGAGAATACAGTATGAATGAGAATAAAGAAGTTACTCTCCTATCTTTAGATACAAGTTCTACTAAAACAGGATGGGCTGTATTTAAAAATGGTATATATAAAGAATCGGGTGTATTAAATTGGTCTCATATAAAAGATAATACAGAAGATAGATTACAAATAATGTATATAGATATAATCCAACATATACAAAAATATGAACCAGATATTTTAGTTATAGAAAAGGATATAGTAGGTTCAGGTAAAAGACAAAATATGTCTACAATAAATACCTTAGTTAAATTGATAGGTGGTATATGGGCATATTGTGTACAACTTAATATGGATACTCCAATAAATCTTCCAACTGGGGAATTTATTATTTTTTATGTAGAATATACTCCATCTGAATGGAGAAGTTTGGTAGGAATTAATGCTCGAAAAAGAGATGATTGTAAAGCAGCTTCTATTAAATTAATAAAGGATATGTATGGTAAAGATGTAGATGATAATGAAGCTGATGCTATAAATATCGGGCAAGCATATATAAATGAATGGTCTGAAGAAGAGTAAAACTACTCTTCTATTTTTTTGATTGAAAAGGAGAATTGATATGGAAATTAAAAATACTATTGAAATTGATGTTAAGGATTTTGTGAATAAATACAATAAATTTAGTACAACTACAGCAAAGGAATCTTATTTAAAAACCGCTGTTAAGTTTGTTGATTATATAAATTTTGAAGCGGTCGAAGTATTATGTGACCAGATTCTTGCTAATAGTTGTTATGATAAAAATGGCAATATTAAAGTTAATACATGCAAAAAATATATCATGTATATTTATACTATTTTTAATCAATATACTAATATTGCTGTTCATTCAGATAAATGGATGGAAGAATTTAATCTTCTTTCTAAAGCAGGATTGATTGAGGCAGTATGTCAGTTAATGCCTGATAATCTAATCACTACTTTAGATAGTGTTTTAAAAATGAAGACTGATGATATGATGACTAATTACTATGAACCTCATGCTTTTATTTCTAATCAAGTTCTTAAATATGTTCCTATGATTCATGGTGTGATTGATAGATTCCTTGGAGGAGTTGAAAAGATTAGTAAAGAAGTTGATTGGAATGAATTAATTAATAGATTAAAAGAGGTAAAGTAAAATGCCCATCGAAATAAATATACCAAAAGACTTAATAAAAGATTTTCAAGATTATGGAAATAACATTGCTAAAAATATCGCAACACAGGTTAGAGATGCATTAACAGAAGAATATAATTATTCGGTGCAACAGTTTTATGCTTCTTATGACCCTAAACAATATAAACGTCAAGAATCATTATATAAAACAGGGAAAAAATATTATAGGAATCCTCATGGAACAAGATTCTATGGGGGGGTTGAAATATATCCAGATAAAATGGGAACGCACCATCAATCTAATGATTATATATTAGATATTTCCTTAATGGGAATACACGGTGAACCTCAAATAGCAATTACTCCTCCATGGATTTTAGACCACATGTTAACTTATAGAAATTTATTGTTTGATAGTATTGATGTGAATGATGGAGGGATAGGTAGTACTGCTATTTCAAAAGCGAAATCAAATTCCTATACAATATTAAAATTTAAATAATATAATAGGAGGTTAATGATATGGCAGATAAACAATTAGTAATAGAAATCATAAGTGATGCTAAAAAGTTTACTTCGGGATTGACCGAAGCAATCAATACAATTTCTAAAGCAACAGAAAAGGCTGAAGGATTTGAAAAATATACTGAGCAGTTAAATGAAATGAAACAAGTTCTCTCGCAAGTAAGTCAAAATATATCTCAATTTGAAAAAACAACACAAACAGGGGGAGAAGTTTCTCAAGCTCAGTTAGATTCTTTAGTCTCTAAAATTGAATCAATAGATAAACGTTTTGACAGTTTTAGACATACTTTTAAAGATGTGCAAGACAAACTTAATGGGCTTAGTACTCGCACTCTTCAAGCACAATTAGATAAAGCAAATGCTAGTTTAGACGCTTTTAGTCAAAAATATACTTCTTTACAACAAACTTTAAATTCGGGATTGGCTAATATTAAAAGTTTTGACCAAGTTTCTAATATTGGAGAAATGAAAACGGCATATGAAGATGCATTAAAAGTTTTTCAAAATTTCTCAAAAGAAATGCAAAGAGATAGCAATGGTAATTATTCAAAAGCGTATGTTGATGCGGCCGCAGCGGTTTACAAATACTCAAGCGCTTTAATGGATTTAAATACGGCATATGTCGATAAAGGTAATCAATCTATTTTTTTAGAAAATGAAATAAATAAAATAGATGATATATCTTCTATAACGGCAGATATAATAGGAAGTCAATTAGCAGATAGGTTATATAATGAGGTTTTAAGTTTTACTGAAAAAGTAGATTTTTCTAGTTTTTTTAAAGAAATTGAAGGAAAAGTGAATGAGCAAGTATTAACAGGAGCTTTTAAAAATGGAGGAATTATAATCCCTGTTAAATTAGATCCAAAAGCTTTTTCTATTTTAGAAAGTGAAATTAATAAAGATGTTTCTGCTTTACAGAGTAGAGCAAATACTAATCCAATAAAAATTCATTATGAAACAAATACTGAAGAATTAGCCAAAAATATAGAAAAATATTTTAAAGAATTAAATACAAAAATAAAAAATCAAGTAGCAGAGTTGAATACGCTAATGAAAGGGCTTGTGGATGATACAGGATTAAAAAATACTGAACAAGACTTTTCTTCGATGGCAAAATTAATTCCTGAAATGCTTAGAAAAGTTGCTGAATATTCAGAACAATTAAAAACTATAACTACAGATACTAAAAATTCTTTTGAAAATATAAACAGTTTTACTAAAGAAGAGAATTTTATTAATTACGCAAATGCAATAAAACAAACAGCTGAAAGTTTTAAATTACTTACTTCTTCTCTTGACGACGTATCTTCTAAATTAAGCGGCAATGGACTTGAAGGACAGTTCGATATATTAAAAAAGAAATTTTCGGAACTATCTATTGATTCATTAACTCAAGAAAAGACTAAAGAAAATGAGCAAATAAGAAAAACCAAAATAAAAGAAATTAAAGAATTGTTTGCATTATATTCTACCTATCAATCTAGAGGTGGCATTAGACCATTTTCTGATTTAATTTCTGGTGACGCAGACACTGATAAAAAAGCTTATTTACAGCTTGCTTATAATGATTATAGTAAAGGCAAAAATAAAAAAGGAATCGATACTGAATCGACACCTTTTGATGCAAAACAACTAAAAGATATTTTACAAATACTTAAAGATATAAAAAAAACAATAGAAGGTATTAATCAAATAAAGATTGATACATCAGAATTAGAAAAAATAATAACGCAAGCACAAGGCAATAATACAAATAGTATTTTTACGCCACAAGCTGTTGCTCAAATATGGTCGGTTTTAATTCAATACGCAAATAATTATTCCGAATCTTTAAATAAAGTAATTGAAAAATTAGAAATAATTTCAAAAAAAGAATTCAAACCTTTGACATTCGATTCCGAAGAGCTAAAAAAAACATACAGTCAAATTAATAATATAATTAAATTATTAGAAAAAGGGTTTGATATAGGTTCTTTTGACCAATTAAATTCTTTATTTGATAATATTGAAATTAAATTTAATTCTTTACTTAATGATAAAGGAATTTTAGATTTAAGAAAAAACAAAGAAGAATTAAAAGAAATTTATGATTTATATTATAAATATTTAAATTTGGGTGGTGAGAAAAGTCTTTCATCTTTAACGAGTAATAGAAAGAATCAACAAAAATTAGATTCGGGATATAAAAAATATTTAAATGATTTAACCAATGAAGAAGAAAGAATTCAAGAAAAGTCTTTAAAAGATGCACAAATATCTGAGCAAATAAAACAAACTGTTATTAATTCTATTAATGAAATAAAAAATGCTGTCAATAGTTTAAGAGAAGATTTGAACCTGTTAGCAGAAATAATGGTAACTATTGGCTCTTCAAGCAATAATATTAATTATACTGAAAAATTTGATAGAATTCGACAATCGATTGAAGATATTTTAGATGTCGAATTTTCTGATAATAGTGTAGATTATAGAGAACGATTTGATAATATTCAAAACGAAGTTGTAATCTTAAATGAGAAAGTTAAAAATTTAAATGACACATTATCTTTATTAGATTTTGATAAAATAAACAATATTAAAATTTCAACAGAACCTTTTGATAGAATAATAGAATCTTTAAAAGAAATTATTGATTTGACTGAAAGAATATCAGGAGTACCTAGTAAATCAAAATTAGATTCTCAATTTAAAGATATACAAAAAATGTACTCTTCTTTAGTAAATGACAAGGGCAATTTTATTGTCACAAAAGATAAAGATACAGTACAAAATTTATTTTCTCAATATAATAAATATAAAAAATTTGGTGGAACAAAAACATTAATAGATTTAGACGAATCAAAACCTAATACAAATAAATTATCTAAATATTATAATAAATACTTAGATGATATGTCTCAACAGAATGAATCAGATATATCGACTACTAACTCTTTGAAAAATGAAGCTCAAAATTTTATTGATATAAGAGATGCAGCTAATGGAGCAACTGTTTCAAAGGAATCATTCACTAAGGCTAATAAAAAACTTGAGACTCAAACGGACAAAACTTCAAAATCCTTAGAACAAGAAAAGACACAATTTGAAACATTTATAAATGATGTTAAAACATTAGTTACCACAGATATTGAATCAAATAACGTGGTTGATTTTAATACGCAAATATTAGATTCTTCTAAACAAACCAATGAAGTCTTAAAAGAAGAATTACAATATTTACGAGAATTAAATGAAATTCAAAAAACTAATCCTATAAAACAAAATAATATACCAGTTGTATCTCATAATGATTCATCAAAGAAACAAGATCCTAAAAAAAGAATATCTTCATTTGAAAAACCTGATAATGAATTTGATTATGAAGATTTAGGACTTAGTTATGACCCATATTTAAGTGCTTTTCAAGAGTTTTTGTTGATAGCAGCTGAAGAAGCAGAAAAAGTAAAACAGCAAATTATTTCTGTGGCAGAATTTGATAATCGTTTATCTGAAGCTTTGACTGCTTTGTATGGTCAAATTCCTGATTTAGATGATATATCGGCTAGTACAGGATATGGAAAAGATTTTAATGTTACTGGTGCTACCGTATCTTTTAGGGATAAAACTACAAATGATATTTATCGAAAAACATTTTCATTAAAAAAAGATAAAGAAACTGGTAATTTTTATATTGATCAAACTACTTCTATTTTAAACGATGCGGAAAAATATGGTAAAGATAATGAAAAACAAGCACAAAAAGTATTAGAATGGGAGACAAAATTAAATGCATGGCTTCAAAGTTTTAGCAACAAAACTTCTGGTACATTAGATTCAACAAAAGACTTTCAATCTCTTAAAAATTTTAATTTTACATCAGAAAAAGATTGGATTAATATTAAAACAATTCAACAACGTTTAGAAGGTTTATATAATGAAATAGTTTCAAATTCTAGAAGAGGAACTTCTTCACTTTCTCCCGTCCCAAATATGATGTTTGGTCAAGAAAGTAGATTAACTAAAATGCAAAAAGCCAATTCAATTTATAATAAAATGGCTTTAAATTGGAATGGAGAAAATGGTACGGAAGATACCGAAGGTGAATTAAAAAAATTATCTAGTTTATATGATAATTTACAAATTGAAATTAAAAAATTCAATGAAGATGGAAGTAATATTGAGTCGGTTGCACAAGCTTACGGTGCTTTTAATGAACAGCTAAATAAAGTAAATGAACAATTAAACCGTATGAAAATTATTAATACCGAAATAAACGGAAATAAAATTAATAATTTAAATAATTGGTTTAAAGATATGCCTGACCCCAGTAGTGCCGAAGGTAAAATTGAAAAATATGGACAAGTATATAGTCAATTCGTAGAAGCACAACAACGATTAAATGAATTAACGACTAATTTAAATAAAGGTACAACTGAAGAAAGCGCTCAAAAATATGAAGAAGATAAAGAAAAAATACATAGCATTATTTTAGAATTAGAAGAATTAAAAAAAATATTATCTTCGGATTCAATGAATATAAATAATCAAATGGGCAAAGTTATAAAACAAAATATTCCTGAAACCGATGATATTGAACAAATAAAAAAAATTGTAGATGAGTATGCTAAAGCGGAGGGTGTAATTACTAATTCTGCATATAGTACTTCTATTGATAAAGAAGGTAATCAATTCGTTAAGTTTTCTAGAGAAATAAAAAATGCTCAAGGTGTGGTTTCAGAATTCGAATATACATATGATAAAGCAATGGGTACTATTGCTGTTGCTACAAAAAAAGTTCAAGAACCTGAAAGTATCCTTAAAACCTTAACTGGTGAATTAACAACTAAATGGAGAGGTCTTTTCACTACTCTTGCGTCGTTTGTCGGATTTTATCGTTTATGGGGTTATTTTAAACAAGGCATTAATACTGTTAGAGAATTCGATACAGCTTTAACAGAAATGCAAAAAGTGTCTGGCGAAACAATTTCTACTCTTCGAAGTTATCAAAAAGAAACTTTTGATACCGCTGATGCAATTGGAGCAACTGCATTACAAATTCAAAATAGTACTGCTGATTTCATGAGGCTAGGAGAAAGTTTAAAAGAAGCAAGTGAATCTGCAAAAGTCGCTAATGTTTTAATGAATGTTTCTGAATTTCAGAGTATTGATGAAGCAACTAAAAGTTTAATTGCAATGAGTGCTGCTTATGATGATTTATCTAAGATGAATATAATAGATAAATTAAATGAAGTAGGTTTGAAAATAGCCTAAATGTATGGTAACATACAGATATAATACGTAAATATTATATCAGCAAATAGCTATATCGGTTAAAGGCTAGAGATAGTTAAGACCGAGGTAAGACAATGTATTAATACTATATAATACATTGAAACCGTAGAGACTGCGGGATATTATTGGTAACAATAATATTGAAGCTATTCATCCTTTATAAAGGATGTAATATACAGTCCGAACTCACACTATAATCTAATTTTAATGAAATGTGAGAATAAGGATTAACATCCTTATCGCTATAATTTTTAATAATTATAGTCAGTAGGTTGGTAAACCGAAAGTAACAGATTGAATAATTATGCAATTTCAACTTCAGAAGCAGCTACCGCTCTTCAATCTTCTGCTTCTGCTTTAAAAACTGCTGGTAATGATATGGATGAAGCTCTTGCACTCATTACTGCTGGTAATGCTGTTGTTCAAGATGCAAATAAAGTAGGCACAGGTATGCGTACTATTGCGCTTAGATTAACGGGTAAAGCAATGTGCCCGAACATAGAGTAATCTATGGACATTAACATGTATATATTATATAATCATGTTATGTTAGAAAATAGCTATAACGGTTAAAATCGTATTGGGGCGACAAGACCGTGGAAAGGTAATGATATATGTTTAAAAAAAATTTGAAGATATAGTTAATTTTTCAAATCGGTTTGGTATTAAAATTTTAACACCTAAAAATGAATATAAAAACACAAAACAAAAATTAATAATTTCTGATGGGATTTATAAAGCCTCTGTAACAGGAGAAGTTTTGTTAAAGAGGAATAATTACTCTTCTCGTATGTGGTTTCATAGGAGCAATCCTTTTTTAGAAGAAAATATTAAACAATATTTAATTTATGAAAAAGAAAATAATTTTGAATTATTGTCTAAGATTGATGATAGTTATACTAGAAATAAAATATTAGACTTTCGTTGTAAAAGATGTGGGAAAATAATTCATATGTCTTTTTTTAATGCTCTGAGAGGTTCTAGAGATTCAGAAAAAGATTGCCATAGAGGATTAATTTGTCCTATTTGCGATGGGCGAAAAGAATCTTTACATGCAATCGTATTAAAGCAATTATTTATGAATAAATATCCTGATACTATTTTAGAAGACCCTTCTTGCATTAATCCAAATACTAATACTATTATGTGTACCGATATTGTCAATCATAGATTGAAAATTGCTATTGAAATTCAAGGTCAATTTCATGAAAGAGAAACTCAAAAGAAAAGAGATAGAATTAAAAAAGAATTTTGGATTAATAAAGGATACAAATTTTATGATTATAAAATTGATAAAATTAGTGTATTAGATTATTGTAAGCTATTTTTCCCAGATTTAAAAGAAATACCTGATTGGGTTATTCAAGAAGATAAAAACAAATTAGATATTCGTAGAATTCAATCATTATTAAATGAAGGAAATAAAGTAACTGAAATAGCTAATTTGTTAGATATTTCTCCGCATCGTATTTATGATGCTTTGCACTCTAATAGATTATTTTATCCCAAGAACTATAATAAATATAATTATGTTGAAGTTATGCAGTTTTCTATAGATTATAATTATATAAATAGTTATATAAATTATAAAGAAGCAGAAAGAAAAACTGGTATTTTAAGTGGAAATATTGGTTCTTGTATTCATACTAAAAAATATTATGCAAATGGATATTATTGGATTCCTAAAAAAATATACATGGAGCATAATAAAAATATAGAAGAAATTTTAATACGCAAATAATATACATTACTTCCGTAGAGACTGTAATATTTATATAAGTAATTATATAAGTTGAGCTATCTCCTATTAAACAATAGGATGAATATACAGTCCGAACTCACACTATAACCCAATTAATATGAAATGTGAGACATAGCCAGAAATGACTATGCGCCATAATAAGTATTATGGTCAGTAAACCAAAAGTTGAAAGTAACAGAAAGACAAAAAGCGCAAAAGAGACTCTTGAAGAATTGGGTGAAGACACAGATGCAATGTTAACTACTCAATCAAAGCTCAGAGATACAATTAAAGAAGCAACAGCCGTTGCTTCAAATCAGTTTAAAGGTTTTGATATTCTTGATGACAATGGTAATTATAAATCAACATATGAAATTATGTTGGGTATTGCTGATGTTTATAATGAAATTTTAGAGGCAGATAAACAATTTGGTAGAAACAATGCAAATTTATTATTGGAATCTGTTGCAGGAAAAACTCGTGCTAATATTGCGGCTAGTATTTTCCAGAATCCTCAACTTTTAAAAGATGCTTATAAATCTTCTCAAGAAGCAGAAAATTCTGCAATGGAAGAAAATGAAAAATATATGGACAGTATTAATGGTCATATAGCTCAATTACAAAATGCATATCAACAACTTTGGGCTAATAGTATGAATAGAGATACTGTTAATTATTTTATTGACTTAGGTAAATCAATTCTTCAAGTTGTTGATAATGTTGGATTATTAGGAACTGCTTTTGTTAGTATAACAGGAATTAAAAGTATTGTTGGTTATCAAAATGGTAAAGGTTTTGCTTATGAAATAATAAAAGGAAGCAAAAATGCTATTAAAGCTTTAGCTCAAACCGAAGGAGCTATGGGTTCATTGGCTTCAACTACTATTTCAGCTGGACAGGCAATAAAGGGACGTTTTTCAGCTGCTATTCCAATTATAGGAGGAGTAGGAACAGCAATTGCGCTTGTAGCAATTGGAATTAATGCTTTTATTCAACACCAAAAACAAGTTCGAAAAGAACTTGTTGATTCTGCTAGAGCGACAGGCGAAGAATGGCAAACACAAAAACAAACTCTTTCTGAATATAGTTCTCAATATGAAGAATTAAAAAATAAACTTGATACTGGAAATTTGTCAGAACAAGAAACAATTGAAATCAAACAAAAGATATATGATATTCAAAAACAAATTACAGACCAATATGGTAATACCGCAAATAAAATTGATTTAATTAATGGAGAACTTAACGAACAATTATTATTAATTGATAATATTTCTCAAGCTGAAGCTGATAGGATTTGGTATAGTGATGATTACCAAAAAGGATTCGAATTAGCTAAAAAGGCTATGACTACTGAAAGCGAATACGCTTTAAGTATGGCTTTAGATTTTGAAAATTATAAAACGCCTGAAGATAAAGCTCTTTCACATATTATTCAAAAATATACTCAAGAGAGAAACTATGGTAGAGATTCAGGTCAAATTGGAACTTATCGTGCTATAGTGGGAAATCCTGTAGAAGCTGATGAAAGAATACTGAAAATGATGGAGGAAATTGAAAAACTCCAAGAACAAAATCCTTATAATAAAGATTTACAAAAAAGAGCTGAAAATGTTACATCTTTTCTTAAACAATATAGAGATGATATAGGGAAAATAAGACAAGATAATGAAAGTGCTTATCTTGAAGGTTTACCAATTGAATTACTAGCTACAAGGGCTTATAAAGATTATGAAGTATATTCTGATTATCAATCTTCTGTCTCTAATCTTGAATCAGCATATGCTTCAGGTGATAGTAAAAAGATAAGGCAAGCACGAAATGATTTTGAAGAAGCGACTAAAGCTAAAGAAGAATTTTTAAAAGTACCCGCTAATAATGAATTTTCTATATTATTTGATAATATAGATACTTCAGTTATTGATACTAAAAATAGAACTGAAGATGCTACTAAAGCTATTAAGAAGTCTTTGCAGATGGGTGAAGATATCTCTCGTCTTGAAAGTTATAAAAAACAAAAACAACAAGCTGACAATTATGTAAAAAACAATTTAGAAAACTTACAACAAATAGGCAATATAGATAATACTAATCGTCCTTTTATTTTCTGGGATGCTAAAGAAGTTAAAAAACAACAAGAAGCTCTTGAATCTTGGGGGCAATCTATTGAAGATGTTGTAGGCAGTTATTCTACAGTTTTTGGTGGTTCAGGAGAATTTGATGGTGTTGATATTGCTTTTACTCCTATTATTAATGATGGTACTGGTAAAGGTAAATTATTAACTGAAGAAACTCTTTATAATTATATTAATACTCTCATAGCTAATGCTGGAGAAGGATGGACTAATGATGAACTTTTCAAACTTGATGCGGAAGGTTTAGTTATTGATGGACAATATATATCTAATGTATTGGGTGTAGTTGGAAATTCAATGTCTGAAATGGGTCTTACTGCTGAAGAAGTTGGAGAAAAAATGCATGACTGGCAAGCAGAGTCTATTGGATATATTGCAAACTTCCAAGATGAATGGAAAAAAGCAATTAAACAAGGTAAGACTTTTGAAGAATTCATGCAAGATCAAGAAAAAGATTTAAAAGATACATCTAAAGCAACTGGTAAATATACTAAAGAGGATAAAAAACTATATCAAGCATTAAAGAAAGTTATTGATTTAAATATAGATAGAGTTGATGCCGAACAAGCTTTTGATGCAAGTGCAAATGGAAGTCAGATTTATAGAAACGCCTTAGAAAACTTAATGAATGCATTAGGTTATACTATTGATGATTCTGGTCTAATGATAGATATGTTAGTTGCAAATAGTATTGTTCACGGTGATGTGGCTGATGCAACTAATTCTGCTTCTGATGCATATAATCAATTTTCTCAAGAAATCGCAACAGCAATAGAAAACGTATCCAAATTAAATACTGTTCTTACCGAATCTGTTTCTGGAGCTGGTATTTCCACTCAAAATATAGATGCTTTTAAAGAAATGTTTGGAGATGATTATGTCTATGCTCTTGAAAGAAGTGCGAACGGTTATCACATTAATGCAGAAAAGCTTCAAACATTAATAGATAAGCAAAACGCTTTAACAAATAGTGATTATCAAAAAACTCTTGATGCACAATATGATGCTCTTAAACGTTGTAATGATGAAATTATTAGGGCTAATGATGCTCAAGAGGATACATCTGGTCTTCTTGCCCAACGTCAAGGTATTTTACAAAGAATCCAAGATACTCAAGATTTAATGATGGCTTATCAAGCTTCTACTTCTGCTTATCAGACATGGATTAATGCTCAGTCAAATGGTAATGAATATGATATGTATGATAAAATTGCCGCTGGTTATGATACGGTTAAAGATTTGATTGATCGTGGCTGGAGTGGTGATGATACAGTTAGAAGTTATCTTGATTTGATATATGGAGATTCTTTTGACGCTTTTACAGCAAGCGGAGAAGAATGTGCTGAAATGTTTGACAATCTTGATAAAAAGATTGAAGGAACATCTTTTTCTATTCGTGATTTCTTCCAGTTTGATTCAAGTGGTAAGATAACATCTAATGGTATTTTCAATTTCTTTGATGCTCTTAAAGAAAAACAAGAACAACTTGGATTAAGTAATGATGAGAAATGGATAAAAGATGATGGCACTTATAATTTTGGTTTTGGCAGAGATAGAGCCGCTGCCGAGCAACTTGGTATAGATGTTGAATTTTTCCAATCTATGTTACGAGCTGCTGTTAGCGCTGGATTTGAATTGAATCTTGACCAGCCTATGTGGGCAATGGATGAACTTGAGAAAAAAGCAATTAAAGCTCAAGAAGAACTTGGCGGTTTTAATGATATTGATTTTAAAGAGCTATATAATAATTTAGATGATGAAGATGCTTATGAAACTATTAGTGGTCATATTGATGATGTTTATGATTATATTCAAAAAATTGAAGATAGCGATTTAAGTCCTGAATTAAAAACTCAACAAATCGAACAAGCACAGGATATGCTCTCCTATCTTGTTGCTCTTGAAAGAGAAGCGGCTGATAAAGGCGACATCAATTTAAAGGCTACTGTTGTTGGTTCTGCTAAAGAAGAACTTGGCAAATTAATAGAAGAAACTGATGAACTTCCCGAAGCGTTAAAACAATATAATTGGGATGAGATTACTGATAAAGACGGACTTCAAAAAGCTCGTAATTATATAGCGGCTGAAATTGAAGGTGGTAGAATTGACTCTTCTTCTGCGGAAGCTTTTTTAAGTATATTAGACCAAGCACTTTATGAGTTGGGATTAATTGATGAATATGAAGCTAATCCTACTTTACAAGGAAATACGGTTGGAGCTTTTAATGATGTTAAACAAGCCAGAGAAGAATTAGAAAAATATATAGCAGATGCTCAACAACTTGAAACAGAGTATGCAGAGTATGATATTAAATTTAATTTTACAGAAGATGAAAAAGTAGAAGAACTTTTATCTATTATTTATGGAGAGGGAACTCCTGAAATATTAGCAAGTTTAGGTATTGATCCTGATAAAACACCTGAAGAAATAATTGAAATGCTTGAATTAGGAGAAAGAGATGTTGATGTTCTTCTTAAACCAGATTCTTCTGAACTCGAAAAAGGTATACAAAATACTAATGGAAAAACAGTTGTGACAAATACTGTTAGCAAACAAACTAATAGTGTTGTTAATGAAACCAAAAATTTAGTTACTGAATATAAAGAGCAAGTAACCAATGCATCAATGGATACCTCCGATTACGACAAAGGTAAACAACATGTTGAAAAGGGAAATGAAGAATTAGATAAACAAAATCCTGAACCTAAAGCAGAAATGGACACTAAAGATTTTGATAAAGATGCTTCTAACACAGAATCAAAAGTAAAAACATTAAATAGTCTTAGCGCTGCTCCTTCTGTTGTATTAAGTGGAGCGTCACAGGTAGCCAGTGCAGCTGAATCTATGAGAAGCCAAATTGCTTCAATTAAAGGTAAAACTGTAAGTGTCGTTGCTAATTTTGCTTATACTGGTCTTAGTGGTATGAAATCTGCCATTCAATCTGTGCTTAACAAAGCAAATGAATTAGCATCAAATTACACAGCTCATTTTGCAAATGGCACAGCTCATGCTCGTGGTACTGCATTTGTTAAAGGCTCTGTAGTTTCTAATCATGCATATGCTAGTGGCAAATGGGGACTTCCTGAAGACCAGACGGCGCTTACAGGTGAATTAGGAACTGAGATAGTTGTCCGTGATGGTAATTGGTTTACTGTTGGTGATGATGGTGCTGAATTTGTGAATCTCCGTAAAGGTGATATAGTATTCAATCATAAACAAAGCAGAGAATTATTAGAAAATGGTTATGTTACTTCTAATAAAGGTCGTGGACATTTAGTTGGTTTTGCTAATGGTACTGCTTATTCTAGTGGTAATACATCTGGTGCTACTAGAGCAAGAGTTGCAACTTCTAGTTCAAAATCTAGTTCTTCTAGAAGTTCTGGTGGTGGTTCAAGAGGTTCTGGAGGTTCTGGTGGTTCTGGTGGAGGAAATTCTTCTTCCAAAGATGCAAAAGAAACTAAGAATACATTAGATGAAGTTGAGATTTTGATTGGTAGAATTGAAGCAAGAATTTCTGATTTAGATAAGATTATAGGTAGTACTTATAATACTTGGACAGATAGAAATGATTCTATTGTGGATAATTTAAGACTTGTTACACAAGAAATATCTGACCAACGTAAAGCATATACAACTTATATGAATAAAGCCAATTCTATTAATCTGAGCGAATCTTGGAAACAGAAAATCAGAGATGGTGCTTTCCGAATTGAAGATGTAACTGATAGTGATTTATGGGATAAAATTCAAGAATATCAAACGTGGTGAATGTTACGCCACTTAATTTATTTAATTGCTGGAAACCCCTAAAGTTATATATACTACAACATAAGAATGAAATAAATCTAAATGTGAATGTTTAAAAAATATATAAATGCAACAATGGGCAATCAGCAGCGAAGTTCCGAATAGGAAAACGTTCAACGACTATTCCGCAAGGAAGTACAACTACAAGCGATTGGTAGTTGGAAAAAGTAAATAATATATTTAAGCATATTATATTCGAAAGGGGTGAAGTATAAATTGCTCGATGAAAATGAAACTATAATATGTAAATGGAATAATGGCAATAAAAAATATTATATAAATAAAGGATATAAATATACAAAAAATGGGGATGAATTTAAAGTTTTTATAAAAGATTTGACATATGGAAGTGGAACTAGAGTACGCCCTTATTGTGATTATTGTGGCGCTCAATATGAGACTCCTTATAGTGTATATATTAAAGGGCATAAAATTATTGCGAAAGACTGTTGTTCTAAGTGTACAGGGAAAAAAACAAGTGAAGTAACTCGTAAAAAAAGAGCGGAAAAATATATTGCTCAAGCACAAAAAAGATGCGAGCAATTAGGATATCATTTAATTACTACTGTAAATGACTTTACAGAAGTAAAAATGCAAATAAAAATAGACATTGGAGATGGAAATATCCAAGAAGTAATGCTTAGTAACTTTTTACGTGGTCATGATTGTTTTGTAAATTCTTATAAAGATAGAAGATTTAATAGAATATCTGTTGATAAAATCGAAAATATTATTTCAAATGACGGAAACAAATGGTTAAATTCTGATGAATATAGAAATTGCACTGATAGAAATTTAAAAATAAAATGTAAATGTGGAAATATGTTTCAAACTAGTTTTGTTAATTATTATAAAGCAAAAGTAAATAGATGTCCTATTTGTACTAAAGCTAAAAGCAAGGGAGAGATATTGATTGAAAATGTATTAAAAGATAATAATATTGATTATATTTTTCAACATAAATTTGATGATTGTAGAGATAAAAGAAAACTTCCATTTGATTTTTATCTTCCTAAATATAATGCTTGTATTGAATTTGATGGACAAGGACATTATACAGCTATTTATTCTGATTCATCTTTAGAAGCAACAGTACGACATGATAATATAAAAAATGCTTATTGTAACAAAAAGGGGATAAGTTTATTACGTATTCCTTATTTTGATTGCAATGATGTTGAAAAGAAAATAAAAAATTTTATAATAAATAGTGCTTAAATATATTTAAGATATAGTCTGAACTTATACGAAAGTATAAGCAAGGTTAAAACCTTGAATTAGTGTAGCGAACTAATTTAACATTATTGATAACAAAGCCGTTCAATCAGAGCAAGCATTAATTGACCTTACAAATAAGCGTGGCGAATTATATCAACAATTGTTTGAAAATACTCAAACATATTATGATAATATGGTTGAGGCTATTCAACATGAAATTGATGTACAAGATACTTTTATTGATAGACTTGAAGAAGCTGGAAAATTAAGTTCTAAAATTCTTATTTATAGACAATATGACCAAGAACAAAAGAAACTTGTTAAATTAAATCAAGAACTTCAAATGTTGAAGACACGAGAAAAACAGGCTTTAAATTCTGGTTATATTGAATATGGTTCTGAAGCATGGTCTGAAATGGAATCTGCCATTGCAGATGTATGCGCAGCTATTGCTGAAGCAGAAAATAATTTAATTAGTTACGATAAAGCTCTTAATGAAGTTGATTGGACTCGTTGGGATAAAATACATGATAGTATTGATGGTGTTGTAAATGAACTTGAATTTTTATATGACCTTATGAATGAAGATGATTTGTTCACCGAACAAGGTGATATAACTGCTCAAGGTACTACTGCTCTTGCATTGTTAGCTCATGAATATGATGTGTATTTTGCTGAAGTTCAAGAATATCAAAAAGAAATAAATCAAGTACAAGAAGACTTAGCAAAAGACCCTTATAATCAAATATTAGTTGATAAACTTAAAGAGTTAAAAGAAGCACAACAAGATGCTGCTTCTGGCGCTAAGAAGATGAAAGATTCAATTGTTGATGTTACCGAAAAAGGTATTAAGAAACAAATTGATTATGTAAAGAAACTTATAGATGATTATGAGGAATTACTTGAAACACAAAAAGACCAAATTGATTATGCTAAGAAAGTTGCAGACCAACAAAAAGAATTAAATAAACTTGAAAAGCAATATAGGGCAATTCAAAATGATGATTCTGAAGAGACCGCAACTAAGAGACAGCAATTAAAGAATCAAATTGAAGAAGCAAGGCAAAGTCTTAAAGAAACACAAGATGATAGACGTTTATCCGAAACTAAAGATATGCTTTCAAAATTTGAAGAAAGTTTTGAAGAATTCTTAGAGAATAAATTAAAAGATATAGAAGGTGTTGTAAGAGAGGCAATTGATACTGCTAATACAAGCAGAGGAATTATTAAAGATACAATTAATAATTTGGCTTCTTCTTATGGTTATACTCCTTCTGATACTTTAAAGTCTACTCTTGATGATATGAGCCGTTCTTTTGTTAGTTATTTTAGTAGCCAATTTGAAAATAATAATGTCGCATCTATAGCAGATAATGTTAAAAAGATAGTAGATTATTATCAACATGTACAAAAAGAAACTAATGAAGAAGCTGCTAAAGATACGATGACCGAAGCTGTAAGACATGATGGCAATATTCAAACTTACAGAGATGAAAATGGCAATACTGTTACAGGATATTTCAGGTCTGATGGCACTCAAGATAAAAACTATACTGGATGGGCTGAAAAAGAAGGTAAACGATATAGGTTTGAAAATGGTAAACAATTAACAGGTTCGCAATTTATTAGTGCTAATGGTAAGCAATATCATTTAGATAGTACTGGCGCTGCTCAAACTGGTTGGCAGACTATAAATGGCAAACGCTATTATATGAATAATCAAGGTGAAATTCAGACTGGTTGGCAAAATCTTAATGGGCAATGGTATTATATGAATAACCAAGGTCAAATGCAAACTGGTGCTCAGACAATTAAGGGCAAAACTTATGTCATGGGTAATAATGGTGTTATGCTTTCAGGTGGTTGGCAACAATCTGGAGGTAAATGGTATTATCTCAACTCTGATGGTTCTGCGAAAACTGGCTGGTTATATGACAATAATAAATGGTATTATATGAACGGTCAGGGTGTAATGCAGACTGGTGCTCAACAAATTGGTGGTAAAACTTATGTCATGGATTCTTCGGGTGCAATGCTTTCTAATGGATGGAATTACTCTAATGGCAAGTGGTATTATCTGAATTCTGATGGGGCTGCCCAAACAGGATGGATAAAAGATAATAATAAATGGTATTTAACCAATAGCAAAGGCGAAATGCTTACTGGAGCACAAACAGTAGGTGGCGAAACTTATGTCATGGACAAGAGTGGTGCTATGTTATCCAATGGATGGCAATACGCTAATGGTAAATGGTATTATTTGAATTCTGATGGTTCTGCAAGAACAGGATGGCAGAAAATTGATGGTAAATGGTATCTTTTAGATAGTAAAGGTGCTATGAAAACTGGATTCTATTCAGAGTCTGGAAAGACTTATTATATGGATAGTTCTGGTGTAATGCTTACTGGTTGGCAACAAATTGGTGGTAAATGGTATCATTTTAATTCTGAAGGACAAGCTGCTAGTGGTTGGGCTGAACTTAGATGGGGAAATGGCACCGATTGGTATTACTTCGACCCTAGAACAAAAGCAATGCTTACTAATGCTTGGATTGATTATAATGGAGTAACTACTAATCCTAAAAAAGGTGCTTACTATGTTACTAGTGATGGCACTATGGTCAAAAATGGTAGACGGTTTACAAATAAAGGATGGCTTACTTTTGAGAAAGATGGTAAGTGGAAAGGTTATAAAACTGGTACATCTGGCGTAGGAACAAGTGGATTGTATTGGACAAACGAAGGTAATAAAGCCGAAGCGATTATCAGAAAATCTGATGGAGCAATCCTCACCCCTCTTAACAAAGGAGATTCCGTAATTCCTAATAGTGCTATGAAAAATATGTATCAGGCATTAACTGACCCAGCTAAATATTTGAAACAATATACTACTCCAGATGTTAGGGTTATTCAAAATAGTAATAATTCTAATGGACAACCACCAATTGTAAATATGCAATTTATTGCTAATGGTGTTCAAGATGCTAATAAATTTGTTAATGATTTAATGAATAATAAGAAACTTGAAAAATGGGTACAAGAGATTACATTAGGTCAAGCTAATGGTAATAATAATTATAAAAAATATAGTTATATTGTACGATAATTATTACTGCCCTATTCCGTAAAAAGAATAGGGCGGTTTTCTATTTTAAATGAGAGGAGGGATGAGAGTGAGATTTAGTGACTTTGAATATGATGGTATAGCTTTAAGCACTAAGGGGTTAGGTATTGTTAGTTTTAATGGTATGCAAGACGATGATATTACAACTGATTCACAAAGAACATTTAATTCAATATCTTTATTTGGAGGTAAATATCAACCTTTTGTGACCAGTACGTTTGAAGACAGATTAGAGATTGAATTTTCTATTGCTAAAAATTATTGTGAAGATAATGAGGACAATCCATATTTTTCTATTCAAGAAATTGAAGATATACAATATTGGCTCAATCGTCCTACTTCTCATAAATTTAAAATATTAAATGAAGTAGAATATGCAGATGTATATTGGGAAGGTTCTTTTAATTTACAATGGATTAAAGTTGGTGAAGAAACTGCTGGATTTAATGCTACTTTTACTTCTAATCGTCCGTATGCAATTGGAGAAGAAGTTTTATATGAAAAAGAATTGGGTGGAGATGAAGAATTAATTTTACCAGATTTTTCATTTGATGAAGGAAGTATTGTTCCAACAGTAGTTATAGAATTAAAAGAAAGCGGTGATTTAGTATTGACCAATATTTTTAATAACGTAGAAACAAAAACAGAAATTAAAGGTTGTACTAGCGGAGAAATAATTACATTTGATAAATTGATGCAAGTATCCTCTTCTATTAATTCTCATAATATTTATAATGATTTTAATTGGATTTTTCCTAAAATATATAATGTATATGGAAATACGGTTAATAAATTTAAATCAAATTTAAGTTGTGATTGTAAGATTTCTTATAATCCTGTAAGGAAGGTGACTTTCTCATGATGGATTATAGATATAACGATAAAATTGAAACAGATATTGATAAAAACATTCTAGTTCCAATTGTAGTATTATGTACTCGTTCAGGAAGAAAAATTGGAGTTATTAATAATATACAAGAGTTTCGATGCAGTCATCCATTAAATGATGTTAGCGAGATTAGTTTTGATGTATATAAAGAAGTAAATGGTATAAAAAATATATATTGGGATTTTATCAAAGATTTTAAATTTATATTTTTACCATCAGTAAAAGACCCAAGATATAAATGGTATGAAATTACTGTTAATATAGATGAAAGTAATGACACCATAAAACATATTACAGGTCTTCATGCTAATGAAGCAGAATTAGGGCAATTAGAATTATATAATATTGAAATTAATACAGAGAACGATATAGCCAGAGATGATTATGAAATAATAACTATAGATGGGAAAGAATATGGGACTGTTTTTTATAATCCTGAACATCCTAAAGCCTCTCTTCTACATCGTTTATTATCAGATAAAGCGTCTCATTATTCAATTGTTCATGTAGATGAAACATTAAAAAATCTTCAAAGAGAATTTAGTTTTAATGGAACTTCTATTGTTGATGCTTTAAATCAAACTATTGCTCCAGAAATTGGATGTTTATTTATATTTGGAGAATCTGATAATAATACAGATGATAATATATTTCATAGAACAATTTCTGCTTATGATTTAATGGATTATTGTGAAGATTGCGGAAAGCGTGGTAATTATACTCATGGAGTATGTACCAATTGTGGAAGTACCAATATTCAAAATGGTTATGGAGAAGATACTGGTATTTTTATTAATGCTGAAAATCTAACTGATTCTATATCTTTTACATCTAATACAGACCAAGTTAAAAACTTTTTTAAAATGGGTGCTGGTGATGAATATATGGAAGCAGCTATTCGAAATTGTAATCCAAATGGTTCAAATTATCTTTTTTATTTTTCAGATGAAATGAAAGAAGATATGTCGGATGAATTGGTAACTAAATTAAATCAATATGAAACTATATATGATGGTTATTTAAAAGATTATAGTATATATCTTCCTGATGAAAATATAAATAAATATAATATATTAGTTAATAAATATCAAAACTATATTAAAGAAGATATTCCTGTTATGAATAATCCAATTCAGGGATATGCTGAATTAACTAATTATGATTATAATGCAGTTAATTTTAAAGATTGTTTGCAAACAACTATGATGCCATCGTCTCCAGATGTGGCTGAAACCACAGCTGATGAACAAATAGCCAAACTTACACTTGAGCATATGTCACCAATTGGGACTGAAGACTCTTCTGCTATGTCTTTAACAGCTGCCAATACTGCTGTAGAATCTTATGCTAAAGTATATGTTGATACTTCAAGATATAAAATTGAAATTACTGATTCAACTTATGAAAATAATATTTGGACAGGAACTATTACAGTAACTTCTTTAACTGATAATGAAGATACTGCAAATACAACTTTGACTATTATTTTTAATAATGATGGTGCTCAGTTTTTAAAACAAAAAATCCAAAAAATGATGGAAGAACATAAAGTTGAAGATATTGGAGATGTATCTTTTCTTCAAGAAGATTATACTGATGAAGAACTTGAAACGGTTTTTAAACCTAAATTACAAAAGTATTCTTTAGATGCATTAAGCTTACTTGATGATTTATGTTCTGCTACTATGGATATTTTAGCAGATGCTAATCAAGGCACTGTAGATAGTCCATATTATGAACAGTTTTATCATCCATATTGGAAAAAAAGAAAATTAATTATGGAAGAAGAAACGGTTCGAGAAGAAGAAATAAAAACTGTTGAACAAGTTATTGAAGATATAGATGTTGTTAGACAGGATATAATTAATACTCTTGATATGCACAACTTTTTTGGAGAAGAATTATATTCTGAATTAATGTTATATAGAAGAGAAACGGAATATTCTAATTCAAATTTTATATCAGATGGATTGGCAGATAGCGAGGTTATTAGTAGAGCACAAGATTATTTTAAAAAAGCACAAGAAGAAATTATAAAAGCCTCTACTATTCAACATTCTATTAGTTGTTCTTTATATAATTTATTCTTGCTACCAGAATTTAGAAAAATACTTGTTAGTGATGATAGTTCTCAAATTCAATATATTGGTGAAGGTTTATATATTGATAGTAATGGAGAAGTTCATAATGTTGGAGATGGAGTTCATTTTGTTGATTCGACTCTTAAAAGATTTATTAGTTTGTTTGATGGCGGTAATTGGTTAAGAGTAAGAGTTGATGATAAGGTTTATAAATTAAGATTAACTAATTGGGAAATAGATTATACAAAACCAGAAGAATTAGAAGTTGAATTTTCTGATGTTATTTATTCTGGAGATACAATGTCTGATATCGCTAGTCTTCTATCTCAAGCACGTACTATGGCAACTAGTTATAATACAGTAATGAGACAAGCTGAAAAGGGCGTTGTAGCAAATAAAACAATTGAACAACAGAAAAAACAAGGACTTATATTAAATCAAAATAAAATTATAAATGATGTTAATACACAAAATTTTGTATTAAATTCTCAGGGTGCATTAATGAGAGCTAAAAATGATTTTGATGATGAATATAGTCCTGAACAAATTAAATTATTAAATAAAGGTATATATTATACAAATGATGATTGGGAAACAGTAAAAGCTGGTCTTGGTCATTTTATGTATTATGACCCTGAAACTAAAACAACCAAAGAAGATTATGGTATTATTGCATCTACTATTGTCGGTCAATTATTATTGGGTGAAAATCTTAAAATATTTTCTGAATCTGGAAAATTTGAAATGGGTGATGACGGTTTAAAGGTTACTGCCATTGACGGTGAAGATAATACAGATTTATTTGTTGTACAAAAGCAAAAAGTAGATGACCAAGGTAGACCATATGTAGAAAAATATATCTATGTGGATTCTGATGGCGATGTAAAAATAGCAGGAAATTCAATTACATTAGGTGGTAAACCACTTATTGAATATATAAATGAAGCAATTGAAGATGTTGAAATATCTTTACCAATTACTATACAAATAGATTCAAGTGCTGGAAATATATTTAAAAATAAAAATATATCAACAATTCTTACGGCTACTGTATATAGAGGTGGTGAAGATATTACTTCAGAAATAACTAGATTTAAATGGACTAAAAAGGATAAAAATGGAAATTTAGACCCCTCTTGGTCAAGATACACAACTTCAAATATAATTACAATAAATTCAGATGATGTTACTAGTAAAGCGGTATTTGGTTGTGAGGTAACAATAGAACAATAAATATAGAATAAAAGGATTATGACTAGAATATCCTAGTCTTTTTTTAATGGAATAAAGGAGATATATATGAAAAAAGAAATATGGAAAGACATAGAAGGTTTTGAGGGTTTATATCAAATAAGTACTTATGGCAGAGTAAAAAGTTTAGGAAGATATGTTGAACGTATAAGGTGTGGACAAGTGGGGAAGTTTTGGGTTGATGAAAAGATAATAACATCATGTAGATGTACGGGTGGTTATGTAAAAGTTACATTGTGTAAAAATGGCGTACATACTCAAAAAATGATTCATAGACTTGTGGCAGAAACTTTTATTCCGAATCCTAATAATTTACCTCAAGTTAATCATAAAGATGAAGATAAAACAAATAATCATATCGACAATCTTGAATGGTGTACCGATTTATATAATAAATGTTATGGGACTGCAAGGCAAAGACAAGCAGAGTCGTTAAAGGGTGTATATATTAATTCTAAGAATCCAAATGCACATGCTGTTATATGTGAGGGAATAATATATCCATCTATAAAAGAATGTGCTGAACATTATGGAATAAAACCTAATACACTATATAGTATGTTATGTAAATCGAAAAAGCTTGGTAAAAAATGGGAAAATTATGGTTTTTCATATGTTTAATTCTTTTTTCATTAATAGGAGGAAATTTTTATGGCAACAACAACTGTATCTTATGGCAGTATCACATTGACCGATATAACGGATGTCGGGGAACTTTCGATATATCCAAAATCAAATCTGCCACAAAGTATAATATATAGTCCAGACCAAAATTCATTTACACCAAACTGGGGGTCAAATAATCTTATACTCTCTCCATCTATTTGGTATGGTGGTGAACAATTGTCTACAAGCGATAATAATGTAACTGTAACTTGGTCTAGGCGAGAAGGAATTGGAGCTGTAACTGCTCTTACAACAGGTGAGACTATTAGTGATGGCACTATGGAAGTCGGTGGTGAAACCATACCTAAAGGAACACTCGTTGTAAATCAAAATAAATTTACTGAAAATAGTACAATGATTACATATATTGTAGCTGTGTCTTATCAAGAGCCGACTCTTAGTCAGGCTTTAACTGCACAAGGTGAAATTACATTCACAATGACAAAACAGGCTTCTAGTGTTAAATCTGCTACTATTACTGGAGAAAGTGTTTTTAAATATAATGGTGATGGAACAATTAAAGGTACATCAACAATAACTTTAAATGGTAGAGTAACTGGTTCTGGTGTAAATATTAGCGCATGGCAATATCAACAATCTAATGGTTCTTGGGCTACTTATCCAAATAGTGGAACTAGTCCAACATTAACTGTTAATGAAAGTCATTCTGTTTTTACAAATGATAAATGTGTAATTAAACTTGTTACAACTAATAATGATATATATGATTATCATACAATTACAAAACTTAGAGATGGTGCGGCTGGCACAGATACTATTTCTGCTGTTTTAACAAATGAAGACCAAATGATACCAGTTAATTCTTCTGGAGTTGCTGATTATTCTGACGCAGTTTCTAGAATTATTATTTATGAAAGTGGGGAAGATATTACTAGTCAATGGAGTATTAATGTATCTTATGATACTAATAATCTTACTGTTAATACTTCTACTACAACTGTTGCGAATGATACTGTGGCAATTACAAATATGGTTGGTTCAACTGGCACTATAAATTTTACAGCCACAAAGAATGGGCATGACCCAATCTTAAAACAATTTTCAGTAATTAAAATTGAAAGTGGTGCTGACGGTCAATCTCCCATTGTTTATAGTCTTGAGCCAAGCACATTGGCTTTAAATAAAACTATTGGAAATACGCCGACTTTTACACCTGCTTCTGTCAGGTTTTATTCGTATCAAACACAAAATCAGACAAAGAGTATTTATAAAGGCAGATTTAAAATATATGAAAATATTTTAGCAAAAGATATAACTCCATCTACTGAAGCAAAATATACATCAAGTTCTGACGAAAATGATGGATATCGTGATTATACTCCTGTAACAGGTAAAAATTGTACATCTATTGTATGTGTTTTATTTGAATCTGGCGGCACATCAAAACAACTTGATATACAAACTGTTGCAGTAACAACAGATGGTCAGACTGGTGGTAAAGGTGACAAAGGTGATGATGGAACTGATGCATTAAATATTATTGTAGGAAATTCTTATGATGGTATTCCTGTAGATGGTGATGGAAAAGTAACATCGACTTATACAATTCTTATACCATTTGCTGGATATCAAGGAACAACTAAAGTGGCAACAACAGTGGTTAATCCACCAAGTCTTTTTGGAATTACACCAACCGTTACAAATGCTACAACAAGTGCTGATGGTTCTATTCAATATGTTATTACAGCTGGAACAGCTATTTCAAATGATAATGGTGTTATTACGTTTACATTTAGATTTACAGAAGCAAATAAAACAGTTACATATGATTATAGCTGGGGTAAAGCAAGACAAGGTAAAGATGGTACGAATGGAATTAATGCAGTTATTCTTCAACTCGGTACGCCTAATGGAGGAAATATAATTGAAAATGGTACTGGTACTGTAACAATTGAAGCTGCATTAATTGATGGTGCAACTGATGTAACTAATTCAGCCACATATATATGGAAAAAGTTTGAAAATGGTTCTTATTCGACAATTAGTGGGCAAACAGCAAAAACATTAACTGTTACAAACTCTATGGTAGATGGTTACGCATCTTTTCAATGTATAGCACATTATAACGATGAAGATTATATACAGTATATGTCTGTATTAGATAAACAAGACCCAATTCAAGTTACACTTCTTTCATCTGTTGGTGACAAGCTTGTTAATGGAAATGGTGTTGGTGCTATTTATGCAATGGTATATAGAAATGGTAAAGAGCTTGACCCTATTAAATCAGAAAGATTTGTAGATACATTGCCCACATCTGGTAATAAAAATGGTGATTACTGTTATTTACTTGATTCAACGGCAAAGACTGTAACACTTTATAAATATACAACAAAATGGAATGTTGCAACTGATACATATACAGGGACATATAATTGGTATTACCGTGATAAAGACGGAAACCCAACAACTACTGGGACTCCTTCTGCTGGTGGTAAAGGAGCAAAAGTAATTTATATTGATGGTGATTTAGTTGACAAAAAACTTACCATTGATGTAAAGGTAACAATTTAAAGGATAAAAGGAGGTGCTTATATGGCAGTCAGCTATGGCACATATACAATAACAGAAGTGCAAGAGGGGTCACAAATTTGGACTACAACTGTAGCGCCAGAATATCCAAGTTATACTTTTACTGTTTCTAATTTAATAGGAGATTCTAATGCATCTGTTAAGGTTGGGGATATTATTATGTACAGTTATTATAGATATACTGTATTATCTGTTTCCGCTGATGGTACGACAGTATTTGCTGGTAATAGGCAAGGGTTTGCTTCTACAGTATATCAATTAATTGTATCTCCTGTTACAGTCGTAAAAGATAAAAATGGGATTTATTCTCCTTATTATGTTACTTTAACGGCAAAATCAAAAACTGGTACAAATACTATGGGTAATTATCATGGTAGATTTAGAATTGAAACAACAACAGATAATGAAAATTGGGAAATTCAATATACATCGACTTTAAATGAACCAACAGTAGAGTTAGATTTTTCAGAACTTGATGATATTGTTGCTCTTCGTTGTTCTTTATACGCATCTGGTGGTACTAATACTCTACTCGACCAACAAGTAATCTCTGTCGTTACTGATGGTGTAGATGGCAATGATGCTTATACTGTCATATTGACAAATGAAAATCATACATTTGCTGGTAATACAACTTCTGCTATTGCAAGTGAAATTGAATGTAATGTTATTGCTTATAAAGGAACAACTCAAATAGCGGCTACAATTGGTACGATTACTGGTCAACCTACAGGAATGACTACATCATTATTAAACAATGGAACGGTTAATGCCGCTTTTAGGGTAAGTGTTACTTCATCTATGGTCGCAAAAAATGGTGTATTAAATGTTCCAATTACAGTTGATAATAAAGTTTTTACTAAAAAATTTACATATGGTCTTGCACTTGACGGAGAAGATGGTAAAGATGGTGGCAGATGGTATTCTGGTACATCTATAACAGGAACGTCTACTACTGCTACTGTTTTTTCTGGAAGTGGAATATCTTCTGCTGTTATAGGAGATATGTATCTTAATACAAGTACATATAATACTTATCGTTGTACATTAGGTGGAGATGCATCTACCGCAAAATGGGTATATGTAAATAATATAAAAGGCGTACATGGAGATACTGGTAAAGGAGTGTCTTCTATTATTAATCAATATTATTTATCAACTTCTAATACTACGCAAACTGGTGGTTCATGGTCTAGTACAGTTCCACCTTATGTTGAAGATTGTTATTATTGGATTAAAAGTCATATTGTTTGGACTGATAATACAGAAACTGATACAACCGCTGTTTTAGATAATGGGTTGACAGATGCAAATGCTAATGCAATAGATGCTAGAAAAGTCGCAACTAATTATTTAGCGGTTGATAATACTGGTATTATGGTTGCTGATATGAAAGATGGCGAACAGACACCAAGTGGTATTTTAACTGGTAAAAATGTACTTATTGATAGTGATTCGGTTGATATTAGAAATGGTCAAACTGTTTTAAGTAGTTTTGGTAATGGAATAGTTACATTAGGGGAAAAAGGTAAAGCAAGATTGGAATTAACAACAGGTTCTATTAAAGGTATTTCTAATCAAGATGTGATTAATTTTGATATTACTGGACAGAACATTGATGGTGATGGAACTCTTAATGATTCGGGTGTTCTTGTAAATCAGGCGACTGATGAAGACCGTGAGAATGGGATTCTTTTTAAAGCAACATTTAGACCGAACTTGAATTTAAATAACTATGATTCTTTAACTGGTTCAATTAACTTTATATTTAATAATAAAGAAAAAACTTATAATTTTTCTTATGACGTACCAGATACCGAGCCTTGGGCTATCGTTATACCACCTGAAGAGACATTTGCAAGTACCGCTCATTATAAATATGGCGTTGATATGCGTGGTAGTTATTATACTTTTACGTTTGTTGATTTGGGTTCTCAAACTGATATTACCGTTGATGATACGGCATCATATAATATATCTATTACGTCAACAGATTATCATGAATCATCATTTTCATTTGGGTCAAGAGCCACTTCTTTACTAGATGATTATTCAGTTGGTTCAAATAGTTGCATTATTGGTGAAGAACTTGTTGCCACATCTGCAAACCAAGTTGCTATAGGCAGATATAATTATGATAACACGGAAAGATACCCAAATGAATTAAATCGCCGTTATGCGTTTATGGTTGGAAATGGTTTCTTAGGAGCAGGTAGAAATAATGCTTTTGCTGTAGATTGGAACGGTCGTGTTGAAACTGGAGATGTTAAAGCAACTGGATTATTATTAGAAGAAAATTCTAAATCTGAAATGGATGATTATATAAAATGCGTAAGCGCTGGTGATGCAGATATTTTTAAAGTCAATAAAAATGGTGTGGTGAATACTACTGGGGCAATCAAAGCGCCAAATATTATTTTAAGAAAACCGTCTTCTGAAAGTGGCGATTATTTACTATGTGAAGATGAAAATCGTAATCCAAAATTTAGAGTTTTACATGACGGTGGTGTAATTGTAGGAAAAGACCTTCTTGTTAAAAATAGTCAAACTGTCGATAAGAATTTATCTGTTGGTGGTAATGAAACTATTACTGGGGGTTTAACTGTTAATGGAAGTGGTGGTATCGTATCTAAGGGTGGAATAAGTGTAACTGGTAATGCAAAAGTGAGCGGAAGATTATTAGATACATCTAGTAACCCTTTATTTAAAGTTGTCACGGTAACTGTTGATAACTTAACCATAGCATATAATAATGGTGTTTATCCGAATGTGGCAGTTAATGCAACTGGATACACACCAGTCGCTATTGGTTCATATCAAATATCAAATTCAACCAATTATACAAGTAGTTATGCCGCTTGGACATGGGCGATTATGGGATATCACCTTTTGTCTAATGGCAGAATTTATTGCTATGTTGGTAACTGGCATAGCAGTTCTGCTCTTAGAGTTAAATTAACTTTTACTGTCCTATGTATTAAGTCAACTGTATTATAATTAGTTTTTTTTAAAGAACATTATGTTCTTTTTTTATTGTTTAAAAAGAGGTGGTTATATGATAAAAAGTTGGGTTGCTGGGTTTAAAAGACCCAGCAGAGAAACGAGATATGGAGATAGTCAAGTTTTTATCGACACAAAAAATAATATTTGTTTTATTGTTGATGGTGGTGATGGTGAATGTGCATCAAGACTAATCTCCTATTTAAAAGAAAATAATATTAGAAAAGTATATTTATTACTGACGCATCCTCATAGTGACCATGGGGATGGTCTTAGAAAAATTATAAAAGATTCTTATTTTACTGTTTTGCGTTTTTATTGCTATGACCCCAATTCTTTAAAAAAGGGTCTTAGTAATAATCGAGGCAGTAATTCTGTTAGAGAAGATATTGATTATCTTAATAGAATGATTTCTGAAGCAAAGGATAGAAATATTGAAGTAAAATATCTTGTCCATGGAGATAAGGTTGAACTTGGAAATATTAAATTTAATGTTTACAGGGAACAACCAAATAAAGTTGAAGACAGTGATACTTATGGTTGGGCTTACGTGAATGACGGAAGTTTGTGTTTATACTTCCCCGAATTGTATTATTGGACTAGTGGTGATGGTTCAGAAAGAATATGGGATTTTATTAAGAAACTTGGCTTAACGGTCAAGTTTTTTAAAATTCCCCATCATGGTAACAACTGTCCTCAATCACAAGCAAATGGTTTAAAATCTCATGGCGCTAACTTGTGTTGGTATAATGACCTTGAACCTAACGGAATTGGTACTACCGACTTTACGGCTTATGGAGCAAGACGTTGTAAAGAGGCTGGAATTAAAGTTATTGACTGTATTGGTTCTGATATCAATATGACATTTGCTATGGGTAAGGCAACAATAACAAAAGGCAGTTCTTCTTGGAATTGTACAATCCCATATAACGGTGGATATTTAGAAGGATGGGTTAGTGATTCTAACGGCTGGTGGTATAGATATAAAGATGGTACATGGGCTGTTGGTTGGGCATTACTTAAATGGAGTAAAGGCGAAAACTGGTTCTACTTTAACGAACATGGATATATGGTTACTGGTTGGCAATATCTTAAGTGGAGTAAAGGTTGGTCTTGGTTCTACTTTGATAAGACTGATGGTTATATGAAGACTAGTTGGGTTTATGATGATAATAATTGGTATTATCTTAATCCTACAAACGGTTACATGCAGACTGGTTGGTTAGATTATAATGGCAGAAAATGTTATCTTGAACCAGTTAGTGGAAAGAATCAAGGTCACGCATATCGTAGTGTTACAGTTAAGATTGATGGTGAGACATGGCAGTTCGATGATAATTGTTATGGCACTAAGATAACTAATACAACCGCTTTTACAAAGAGAACGGTTATTGATA